>Ga0209367_1005353_pt1 | contig 17785 bp, 11 predicted proteins | sample WorMetLIZISLAND2_FD_187412 | JGI IMG/M metagenome (GOLD analysis project Ga0209367, IMG submission 187412) | Marine gutless worms symbiont microbial communities from Max Planck institute for Marine Microbiology, Germany - Olavius geniculatus... ... | reverse complement strand
GGAAATGATTAGGCTGTGCGCATCGTTGCTAAGCAACTATAGTTTAGCATTCAGTTAGCTAACGGCCAGTCAAGGTTTTGTTCAGAAACGCGCACAAACTTAACTAGCGAGTTACAATTAACAGATGATTTACTAACTGATCAGTTAACTAAAAGATCCAGAAACCGGCCCTTAGGCGTTCAGAGTAAACCGCACAAGCAGTGATTACACAATATTACATTTGTCGTTTTCTTGAAGTTTTTCACGTCTCGTGACCGTGGTGACCTCTTCCGTAAAATAAAAATTGGCATGCTGGTCGTTTTTGCCAGGAGGAACCATTCCACGTATTTTGGTTTATCTGTCATTCTGTTGTTTGTTATCAAATTCAGAGACGGTTTTGCCACAAAACGGTTAGGACGCTGGACTTACTATATAAAAAGACCGTGGGTTCAACTCAAAGTACGAGTGCAAACTGAATCATACGGTTCAACGACACGTTTTCCCATCGTAGACAATCAGTATGGTTTAGACATAGGCCTAAGCAGTACGAGTGCCCGCGTGGAATAGGCTAAGTTATGCCGTGTCATGTTAAAGCGGGTGCAGAGCGACGTAATACCCCGTTTACACTATCGAGCAAACATCGAGCAAACATCAAGCAGGCCTGATAGAACCCCGCCTTCTGGCTTAAATGCAGGCCTAGGTTTAGCCCACAGCCGATCACGTGTTACATAGGCCTTCTAATTACAACCCGCCAGCCCTCGAAATTAGCATGCCAATTACCATAGCTCGTCGAGCTAGCACGATGTTTGCTCGGTCGTGTAAACGGGGTATAAGTGAACTGAACTTAACTGACACAGTTTAGTTTTCGACGAACTGGCCAATGGACAAGCAGGGAAAGCTTATTGGTCATTGGTTGACGTGTACGTGCGCGTTGTCACGTAGTCACCGACGCCGTTAGACGGTGCCTATTGTAAGGCATTATCTCCCCTACTGCTTGCCCACTGGCCAGTTCGTCAAAACTAAACCATGCCTGTTCAGTTCAGTTCAGTTATAAGGTGTTTACACGATCGAGCAGACATCGAGCAAACGTCGAGCAAACACCGAGCTAGCTCAAGCAGGCCTATTGGAACCCCGCCCCTTGGCTCAATTGTAGGCCTAGGCTTAGGCTCTTAGCCCACAGCTGATTACGTGTTATATAGGCTTTCCAATTACAACTCGCCCGTCCTTCTAATTAGCATGCTAATTACCATAGAACGTCGAACTAGCTGCTCGATGTTTGCTCGATCGTGTAAACACTGCGTTACGTCGCTCTGTACGCGTCTTTATGTGATGTGGTAGATTTCGCAACGGGTTCAAATACGTGTTCCGCTGGCTGCCCTTCATAACGTGGCACGCCAGCGACGCGCTGGGCATCTGCGGAGGTGCGAAGATCGTGCGCCTTGGTGGTCCGTCAGACGGTAACGCCGCAGCTACAGGCGCCCAGATGACGACCATGTACCGCAGCCCACGCGACGCTCGACGAGCCATCTCAACCATTCACGTGGAAGAGAAATATACCACCCACGTTGACGAGGCATCTCTACCACCCATCAGACTGTCATCAATCAATAGATCAATCAACTAGTCAGTCAAAGTTTCCTTAGTAACAGACCTACATAAAGGTTAAATAAGGTAAGAAGCTGCAGGCTTACATGACGATGTCCGCGGGTTTGGTTTTTTGGAGAACCAGGTTTTGTGCCATCCACAGACTACCACCCTGTAGGAGCAGCATCTACCACCCACGTCGAGCCATCTATGTCAGCCATGTGGAAGGAGCCACATCTACCACCCAGCAGACTGTGATGATGACGAAAGCCCGTGTTGACAGTGCCGATCGTTTGGACGGCACTTCGTCGTCTATCGCTGAGAGGTCTGTTGGTGGTCACACGGCCCGTGGTCAATCAGTCGGTCTGGCGGTTTACTCAGTCACCCCTGGAACTGCCGCCGCAGCCGCTTCCAGCAAGCGACTTATTTCAGCGTCACCACGCAACGTCGAAGACAGCTTCTAGCTGAGCCAGTGAGTCAGTGAGTTAGAGGTTTAAGGCGCGTACACAGCGACAGAAATGAACGGAGCTGAAATGAGATGTCAGTGCTGCCTTCGATGGAAACTAGGCTTAAACGACATTAGCTCGGTTTGCCGGCGTGTACAGTGTACAGCTGAGATGTTAATTATTGTAGTAGATCTAAATTTCAACAAGTTTCTGACAGTCAGTGATCTGTGAACAACAAAGGCTGATGAATTAATAACAATTAATGTCACCTTTGACGGCAGACGACGATCGCTCTAACTCGTCAGAAGCTGAAACATTTCTTTTTCCTTTCCATGTTTTTTCCTAGTGACTCCAAAATATTTCTTAGCCCTTAACGAGCACTAGTTTACACTGCGACATCACAGATAGGGCTCTGTTAGTGCATCTCGGTCACGAAGTGTGCCTGTTTACGCCCCAGCTGTCGCTGAAACTCATTGCGTCTATTCACGGAAGGACGGCCAGGCTGAGTTAACTTGGATACGTTTGTACGACTAAAATTCAACATTGGCAATGGTAAGACGAGGAGACGGCGGCCAGAAAAATCTTGCACGTTGCAACGGGCTACGAAATCACCTAGTAAAGCAGTACGCACCAAAGCCAACTCAGCCTTCCATTCCTCCTTGGTAGGTAAATTGAGTACCGGCCTGTTGGCTGTATGTGGTTATGGTGGGACGCGTTTACCCGTGTCGTCGGATGGCAGGTAAAACTGTGTGATTCCATATAGCAGGTGACGCTCCATATAGCTCTGAGATGAGCTATACCATTTAAGCATTAAGCAGACATCACAGGGTATAGGCCTATACTGAATATTCATGTTGTTGAGGCTGTGTTAATATCGATGAATAGCATCTCTGCGTAGAACGAGACCTTTCCCTGTACATCGTGTGTAGGCCTAATGTAATATCCTATGTACACCGCGTCTCAAGAAATACATGCAACTTGCGCTACCCAGTAGGCTATGAATTCATTGTTGTAAACGGCCAAACTACGACTTCGCGATGTGTGCAATACGTGCATTTGTAGGCTTAAGGCGCGTACACAGCGAGGTAACTGAACTGAACCGAACTGACGTGGTTTAGTTTTTGACGAATTGGCGAATGGGCGAGCACGGCGACCCCATTCGTCATTGGTCACCGACGCGGTTAGACGGTGCCTAATGTAATGCATTACTGTTCGCCCATTGTTCACTTCGTCGAAAACTAAACCGTGTCGATCAGTTCATTTCAGTTCACTTACGTCGCTCTGAACGCGTTTTTACGCGAATCCGGCACGCATGCAGAATGCATTTCTAACAGTGGTAAATAATTATTAATTACAGTTAGTGACGGACGTCGTGTCGACAGTTTGACATAAATTTTTAAAATAAATACTGTGATTCCTCTGAGTCGTTTTTCGTTACGGAGTTTTTTAATGCTATTATGATTAGATAAAAAACGCAGAGTGGTCCAACGTGGTTTGCATCCGGCCTGCTGCGTCGGCCATTCCGGTCAGCTAATGGTCTTGTAGCGTCTAAATCGCATTTTGTAATTTTGATAGTGCTTAGCCAAGACCAAATTCCATTACGCCGATTTTCCACGTGTCTTGTCACGGACTAGATTCCATTAGAGCGACACAAACGGATTTGCGGCGGACTTGTCACGAACTTTGTTAGAACCATCTCGATATGTCGACATGGTTTGAAATCTCCAAACCTCTCCGCTACATCCTCGTTTCATGCTTTGCGTCTACGACTTTCATGTTCAGCGTCTGCGACTTTCACTGAAACTTTCCCGCGGACATGAGCTTAGTATACCGGGTGGCCCAAAAAACGTCCCGAACATTTGCATGCCGTTATGCAGTAGAGTAGTGGAAATAAACGAGCAGAAACGCACGTGTGTAATTAGCAAACATCTTCGAATATGTCTAGAACTTTTCGTTTAAAACACTCCCATATTGGCCAAGATACAAGCAAAATAGTGTTTTGCGTCAAAAAACAAATTATGCAAATTGCTCAACATCTACGTTGTCGTTCGTACGCAGGCTACACCAGAACGTCACAAACGCCTAATCATCAATCAACTGATATTCATAAAATGTGCTGAATAGATCGTCCATTCTGCTTTGCCATTGCTGATGACTGTTTTTTTCAATGCAACATGTCTTTTCTGATTTTAAATGTCTGATGTCGACATCATGCCATTAGTCTCTGATAACATTCTGAAGATTTCTGAAGTTTGCAAACGGTTTATGCTGTTTTCCTAAACAAGTTCTTGCAAGACATCCCACAGTTAGTAATCTAGCGGTCCGTAGCAGAGTCAAATCTGGTGAACGCGGTGTCCATACTTGTGAGCTGATTGAACCAGGCGTGTTGTCTTGAAAAATTTTTGAGTTGTTTCGATGCGATGTGATGGAATGTAGTCTGTACAGAATTCGATTTTTAACTTGCCTTAATTATATCATTAAGCGACATTCAGTAATTTATAAGTAATTAAGATTACATATTAATCTACAAATGCACAAAAATTATTTCCACGTTGCATTCGTGGAACGACGGCGTCCTGCACATCAGCTGGTACGATTTCGTGTCTAACGATGAGGTTTTGAGTCGTTCTGGCCTGTTCGACGTCTCCTACATTATAGTCCGTAAACGAAGACTGGGTCTCTTTGGTTACGTCGCCAGACTTCGAAGTAATGCACTGGCAAGCCAAATTCTCCGAATCTGTACCAACCTTAAAAATCTAGTTTTAGGTTCTTTAAAAGGTTTTTAAAATGTGTTCTGAAGTTTATTACACAACCATTAGTACTTCTTTTGGCTTATCGCCCATCTCTAATTTAGGTTGCAGTTAAATATTCTATGTAGAGTTAGTGTACTATTTGTTGACATTATATTTATTATTTAATTATTATATATGTTATATCAGCTATTTGATATGATATTGCCGTTAGATATGGTATGACTAAATTTTAACAGAAATGTCATTGTATGTTATGTCTAAAAGTAATAACAGACAAACTAAACTAAATAGGCAGGTAGTTGGTCGTGGGGTGCTCACGATTACGTGCAGCGCATTTCCATGGAGCGCCAAAATTACCTTTTTTCACGTTTCATTACTACTCTTCATGGGGAGGAAAGGTGTACTTTGCCATTTTTGATTTGCTGATGTCGATTCGAGACTTAAATGTAAGCCTAAGCCTATGCGAAGTTGATTATTTGATTTTATTTGAATTTTGCGGAATACAGAATGTGTCGATGCGGAATGCGGAAAAACTCTGAGGTGTGATTTGCGATATTCACTCAGCAAGGTGTTGTCTGCCATGAAAATTCATGGAAAATAAGTAGTCGATTTTCGTTCTCTGCCATGAATTTTCACGAAAGCTAGCATGGAATGGTTATCTTCCATGAAAATTTACAAAAAAATAAATATTATCAACTGCTGCTATTTAGTACAGTATTATCAGATTATGCAGGCAATAATAGCAAATTAGCAACTGCTGTAGCCTTTAGTGTAGGTCCATGTAACTGACCATATCACTGGTAAGCGGCCATGAATTGTCAGCTAATGTCTCACAGCGTGACCGTGATCTTATATTTCTAAAATGTAGGCCTATAAACTGTACGCAATGAGTCTATATTTTTTGCCCCACATTGACCGATTTGCAAAATTCTTTCACTGCCAGACTTGCTCTCGCAGCAGACAATTTGCAACAAAATGGCATTAAAATTTCCACCTGGTTTTAACTAACTAACAGACAGACAAACAGACGCATCAGCGTAGCTGTAACACGTCAATAATTAATTGTGTGCTTAATCATTTATTTCCTTAGCCTTCATGTATGTTTCAATATATAAATTTTTACGACATATAGCCAAAAAGAGAAAAGATGCTTCTGTGAAAATTCACGGAAAATTTTTACGGCATATATAATCTTCGATTCACTCAGGTGCTGGAGGGTTGCTGCGTTCGGCCTAGTGTGGACGGTGGACCGGCAATAACCAGCTCTTTAGTATAAATGCAGAAAGAAGACTATGGGCTGGTTTATGTGCATGTATTTGTAATTATTCTTTTCTATACATCATCAAAGCATACAGCACAGATCTGTAATCCGTAGTTTAAGCATAGGCAAGTAGGCAGCGCCTACTTGTAATGCAATAGCCTGTAGATCTGCAAAAATAGTTTAGTATCCGAGAAAACTGACGATTGCCGGCACACAGCAGGCAACTGGCCAGCCACAACGACTCATCATTATTTTGTCAGCCAGCCATGTTTTAGACTGTTCACATAGAATGTACACCATTTTGTGCCACATCGTGTCTCACTGACATATGTTCAGTCCTCTGGGTGTATGAACTAAACTTCTATGCAATTTACGCAACATTTACTCTGACGTGAGACTGCCGACGACATTGCAGCAGATGGGGAACTGTTGACAGCAGTCATCCTAAGTGATGTGGGACACCCAAACCACTGAGGACATGGGAGAAGACAGAGAACTGTCGTGGTGCATTGTGGGACGTGGCTGAGGTGAGGTGTGAGGCAGGTAATGACCGGGGATGGCATCGTAACAGATAGGGAACTGACAATGGCAGTTGTAGGATGTGGCTGTGCAGCAATTTTGTGCACTGCCGACGGTGAGAGGTGAGATGGCAACAAAAAATGGTGTTTTTGCCACGTGCATGTTTTCGTAGCTATGTACAATATATACAAGGTATTTTGTAGTTTAAGAGGCTAAACTGCAGGTTTACCACCAATGTCACAAAGGCTTTTTTTTATAAATAGTCCACCGTGTTGAGTTTTTTTTGGGTTTTGGTTTTTATAGGTTTTTAGAACAAGAAATTTGAGCTAATGCTCACGAGATGCATGAAAGCCTACAGCAGTTCCAGTTCAGTAATTTAGCTGAAAATTGGGGTGTTCACGTTAAGTTAATATACAAATACCAAATTCTCTATCCGGATCGCATAATGATAGTTCCCTGACACCACCTTGTGAATGAAATAGGCTTGTGTCGCAGCCCGAAATTGCCCAAAAAATCCATAACACCCCCTATTTTGGCGTTCAAGGTCATTCAAGGTCATTGAATTCGGCGCCAATTGAGAGCCAGTGTACGACTTCCTATTAGTGATTATTTTGGCTGGTTGATTGATTTCACCTTATAGTCACTGTGTATGAGGCAGCTAACTTGTAGCTGCTATTTCATTTAATAAAGCAGTTTACGCAGTTGTCTTTCTTGCTTGTATTGCAGCGTTATTTGGATATGATCATGGTGTGCATGACATCAGCAGATCTAATGTCATTATGATTTTACTGTGTGCTCGCTATAGCCATTGATCCAGTTTTCCGTTGCTGTTGGGTGTTACACAATGCTGCCTAGGAGGTCTGCAGTTACACGCTACTTTCTGTTTGCTGTGATATTTGGCGTTGGATTTGTGTGGCTGATCAGCGATGGCCACTCGAAACAAAGCAATGTCGTTGATGCAGAGAAGGATTATGACGTCTGGTTAACTGCCAATGAATCGGAGCTTTTGCAAGAGCTAGATAAACTATGGCATGAATACGGTGAACGTGGCCCACTTTCAACCACACTGTGGTCGAGGAATTCTAGTTTATTAGAATTGCGGCAGCAGGTACTGAAACTGCGACAGAACCGTCCAAAGAATCCGCACCCGTTCGACTACGTGATCTTGCCAACTTCTGTATGCTCTGGTGATATTTTTCTTCTCGTCTACATCCATTCGGCGCCCAACCATTTCAGGCAGCGCATGGCAATTCGAGAGACTTGGGGAAATGCGGGGAATTTTCCGAACATTACGGTGAAAGTGGTATTCTTGCTTGGGATTATAGCAACGGATGAAGGTCGTTTGATACAGGAAGCTTTGTTACTGGAGGCCGATGCTTATGGGGACATAGTGCAGGAGGACTTCATCGATTCTTATCGGAATTTGACATACAAAGGTATTATGGGACTTAGATGGGTGTCCACTTACTGCCGACATGCTCGATTTCTGCTTAAATCCGACGACGATATTTTTATAAACATTTTCAGCCTGGTGACACATTTGCAACGGCTTTCGTCTCAGCTGAAGAGTCCCGTTGGTAAGCTGTTACTCTGCCTTGTCTGGTATCGTATGAAGGTGATGCGTGACCCTCGCAGCAAGTGGTATCTTTCCCCGAAGGAATTCCCGAATGACATCTTTCCGGTGTACTGCTCCGGGTCGGCGTTCATCATGACACCGGACGTGGCGGTGGCGATGTACAACGCGTCGTTCCACATCCCGTTCTTTTGGGTCGATGACTTCTATGTCACCGGCCTTTTGGCTCGAGCGGTGGGCGTGACGCATCAGAATTTCAATTCCGTTTACGCGCTCTCACCAAGTACATTTCTGCAGAAGTTCACGGAATCGAATGTTTCCATGACACTAGTTGTCGGTCATGTGCACAAAATCAATGCCATGAAAATCGTCTGGAACAATGTTCTCAGCCGACACAGTCAAAGAAAGCCTGTCATACTTCAGAATACAGAGAAGTCATGAGGCTCCTGATATCGCCCTTCTGATGTCACTATAGCGCTTGTAATTTTCTAGTAATGGTGTTGCATACATTCCGGTATAGTTATCGACTGATCAGTCATTGAGTTATTTTGTGTGATCTTTGATGTGCCCTCCATTTCACTTGTCAGTGACCATAGTGTTTTTTTGTTCTTGTTTCAGTGTTCTGTCAGTAATTGTTTAATCTCTGTCTATCATGAGTTAATTTTATACTTAACAATCAAATCTATTTACCACTTTAATGCTTTACCAGTTTAACTTTTGAAATGATGTTTTATAATTTTTTTACCACTTACAGGGTGTTAGTTGTTATTTACTCTGTTGTACACATTATTATGAAATGAAATGTGTTTGTTGATAACTTGCGAAAATCAAATACTGCATGCCTCTTAGGTTAACAGGTGAGACTGTTTTTTTTCATTTCGGTTTGACTTACATCTGAGCTTTGGTTATCCATGGACTTTTGTACAGTAAACTGTATAATTAAAGTGAAAAATAGATATGAATGCAGCCACAATATGTGTATAAGTGCGTATCATGTGAAGTCAAATATGCTTAATATGAAAGGCTAAATTGATCATGGAAGAACAAAGCATGCTTGAACATTTAATGAACTGTGTTGAGCATGTGTGTCTATCCTGTGTACTATCATGTTATCTGTAAACTATCTCTATTGCCATATGTTACGCACTCCACACAGGGCAGTTGTATTATTTAGAAGATTTGATAGAACCATATAGGCCAGTGATTTTCAACCGGGGTTCCGCAGAACCCAAGGGTTCCGCGAGCATCTGCCAAGGGTTCCGCGGCTGCATGATAAGTAAAAAAAATAGCCTAGCATGCAAAATTACGTCATACCAAGCCACAGAAGCAATAAGCACCAAATACCTAGTTCAAAATTTGCGCTTCTAGTCGTCTACTTTTGCATACAGCTAGTGATTTTCAACCGGGGTTCCGCGGAACCCAAGGGTTCCGCGAGCATCTGCCAAGGGTTCCGCGGCTGCATTGTCAGTAAAAAAAAATAACCTAGCATGCAAAATTACGTCAGACCAAGCCACAGATGCAATAAGCACCAAATACCTAGTTCAAAATTTGCGCTTATAGCCGTCTACTTTTGCATACAGTGTTGAATATTTTTCTTTTTTGTTAACAATGTTATAATATTTGTATTGAATACCGAACACTAGGCTTAACATACTTAGTCTCATTGTAAAGAAATCATGTGTTCATTTATTGAAAAAAAATCATTTTTTGAAAAATTTTGTTTAAAAATTATAAAAAGCCTCGCGCATCAGCGTAATTAGTTGGGAAGTCCAGACTCCCTTAGCTGTCTGTGGGCCTTAAAACATAAAAGATCTGGTGGTAGGCCTGATTTTGGTGGCCGCCTTGTAGGGTGTTTTTGTATCTTACTGCTGTCTGCCGGTGAAACAAAATTGTTAAATAATATCGTCTCTCATGCAGTCATTAAATGCTACACATATTTTGCCTGCTGCTTTAATTATCATCAGCTTTTTTGGGCTTTGCTTTCAGACCCCCACAGATTCTCTGCCTCTCTCCCCAGACACCCTGAAACTTCCACTTCGCCCGTAGGCCTGTACTCTGCTGGACTCACGAATCAATGCGCATGGGGTTCCGCGAGTGAACTTCACGCTTGTGTGGGGTTCCACGGCATCAAAAAGGTTGAAAAACACTGACATAGGCCATCTAGAGCTTTACTTTACTGCCACCTTCTTGCTGTTTCTTCCTGTGCTACATCTTCTTTTGCCTCTCAAGCTTTTTGTGCATATTTTTCTAATGAAATTTCGGAATTTTCTTAGTCTGTGTAATTACGTAGTCACTCATCTGACAGTCTTGCTTCTTTTAAATCCTCTGTTAAATCTCACCTTTTGCTTTTGCTTATCACGTCTAGTCGCCAGTGCCTCAGATTTGATTTTCAATTGCTGGCGCTATATACACCATGGTCCATAAAAAACGTGTCACTTTTATTTTTCGAATAGCTTCGTGCGGCATTGGCCGATTTTGGTTATTTTTGGTGTGCAGCATCAGGAAGATGCTCGACGTGAATAACTGTATTTTTGGCCACCTCACTTATAATACTGTCACTACACTACCTAGTGAAAGGCAGGTTGTTGAGCATGCTGTTTGCGAGTGGTGTCAACATTTTGCCGCTTGCATTCGCACTGGAGGAGGACATTTTGAGCACATGCTGTAATAAAGAGGATGTGATGTGTCACGTATGACTTTTTGAGATACAATATTTGCCAGTCATGTTTATCGCTTTTCACTTAATCATTTCTGAGCTGATGTATGCGCTATCCAGTATGAAATCAATGTTGTAAATGGCCAAGTTATGACTTATGCATTTCACAAGGTAGTGTAGCGACAGTATTTAAGTGAGGTGGCCAAAATTACAGTCGTTTGCGTCGAGTTCTTTCCTGCGGTCACATGCCAAAACTTGTTATAATCGGCCAATGTTTCACGAAGCTATTCAGAAAAAAAAAGTGGTGTTTGTTCGATGATTAGTTAGTATTGGCAAAATGTTGTCAGTCTCTAGCGTGTTAGTTTCACTTTGTTCATTGATTACATCTTTGTAGTATGATGCATTATTGGCCATCAGTAATGCCATTGAGCGCATTTCTCTATTAAAGCTAAGATAGTTGTCATCGGGTTGTGGTATTTCAGCTACAGTACGTGAGTTCATGTTTCGTCGAGAAGTAGGATTATCGCTTCGGTCGACACTTTCTCTTAGAATAAATACCAAAATAATCGGAAACATGAACTGAAATTAGAATTCGGTGTTATCTTTCTTCTAAGAACCAACATTTCCGATTATCTACCAGATAAGAAGAGAGATAATCGGAAATGGCAGTTAACACCAAAGTTAATCCGAGCATTACCGATTAACACCAGACAGCTCCAATGCAAATGAATAGACGTATTTTCTTAATCCCTAGCGATTAGAAACTTTCTAATCGGTTTTCAGTTCACTTTTTAATCTATGGATAAGAAGTAAGTTAATCGGATTCGGTTCTTAGCGGATGTCAGATTAAGCGGATGCCGATTAGAAAAAAGATAATCCTACTTCTCGACGAAACATGAACTCACGTAGTGAATAAGTCTGCAATTCTCCTGATAACAACAATGTTCAAATACACTACGTCATGTTTAGACCAAGTTGTTATAAGGGCAATTGCGGACTTATTTATTATAGCCAAAATAACACGAACCCGATTTCTGTTATTTTAGTTTCATATGTACATATGTACAAATTATATCCAGAGCGTGTTATATGTCAAATATTAGACAATTATTATAACATGTTATGCCCATATACAGATGTGGTGCTACTGAGTACGCTTGCTTCACTGCTTGTTGATAGATTATTGGTGTTGCTGTCATGTGTGCTTGTATATGTTGTTGTTCAATGTAATTGCTGCTATCGTGTCACTTTTGCAGTACCGTAAGTTACATTCAGATCTGTGCATGCGCTTGGATTATTCAGCATTGCCTGTTCTTTTTCACCTTGGCTCGTATCGCTTTGAGCGAGTCTGTTTCGTGGCCCAGTCTGTTGATTTTCAGTAATTTTCTGTCCATTTTTCTACTGAAATTTTGTTAAGTTTCAGACCCTGTTGGCTGGATTTTTACTGTGTGATTTTAATGTTCTTCAGCATCAAAATTATAGCTGAACGTTGCCTTACAGGATGAACCAGTGTCATATGAAAACAATTAGCAGGGACAACAGTTTTTTGCGAGTCGTGTTATTTTGTGCCGAGCTGGAGGATTTGTCTATTTCCATGCAGGGAATTTTATGGAAATTTGTGGTCGTTGGTGGTTACTTTTATTTCTATGTTTAAATCCAAGTTTTCAAAGCTTTGTGACAAAACTGCTAATCATTATGTTGACTGTCTACTGCAGCAATCTGCAAAACTTCACTGCGTTGCAAAAAGTATCCTTATCATTGAATGGCCTTGAATGAGATGTCGCCTAATCAATGATTATTGAGTTTTTGTTAGTGACAAAACGTTTTCATGTTTCAAATAACCCGAATAGTTCTCAGTTTACTTTAAAAAACCTGATGTTATTTAACTTTGAAAATTTGCCATGGTAAGCCACAGAATTTGACAATCTGGCCAGTAGAATTTGGAAAAAAAATCCTAAGGCAAACTGTGGTTCCTAAGTTCTTAACTCTGAGATGGCCATACATGTATATTCATTCGAAATACACTTTTTGTGTGAACTTGAGTATTTGAAAATTATCAGCCTTTGATTTTGCCTGGCCTTGTCTGTTTTGACTGAGAAGATTTCCTAGTCAACCCAGTCTTTAGGCTACCAGTCCCTTGCACGCATCTGGTTAAATTGTCCGTTTTTGAAGTGGTTAACTGTGTTGTAAATTAAATGTGTAATGGCTTTTGCAGCAGATGCGATGTGCTAAGTAGTAACGTTTGCTGCAGTGCTGCATTTTGGTCAATCTGAAATAACATCATTGTATGCTTCAGTGTGTCTTGCGCAAGCTCCTTGCTGTCACAAGTCAGTGGCTTAGAACCAAGCTTGTTCCCTGCTGCTTTATTAGTTTTAGTTTGCGATGTTTCTATGGTGTTGTGCAAATGACTTATGCCATCTTACGGATCGTTCTGTCAGCTCTCGGGATGTTAACTTTCGGGATGCAAAGAGTAAGTGTAAAAAGTTTGAAGTTGTATGTGTAATTTAACTTACTATATGGTGTAAATATCATTCTGAATGCACTTACTAGTTTTAGATACGTTGGCTAGAAAGACAGTATCCACGAAGATCTCTAGTGTGTTAGTTAATAGTATTCATTAACTTGCCATGCAATGCTGTGTTCGTAAACAGTTTTAGAAATGCATTTAAATTTTCTACGGTTACTGTCCGAAATATTGTTAGCGTTTTCGCCTGGGGTATAGTGAAAATGGCATTTTCGATGATAACGCATTTATGTCAGTTCTACGGAGTGATGGCTTGATATAAGGAGCAAGTTTTGAGATGTTTCAATACCGCGAATGCTCAAAATTCTCAGGACCACTCATGCCACATGTTTTGGGAAATATATTTGAATTTGCCTTCATTATGTCAGAAATAATGCAAACTATTTTTTCCGGACCATGTTGGTTAACGTTTACTGAAGTTACTGGCAGTTTTTATAAACAGCACTTGCAGTTGGTACATGTGGAACATGTCTTATGTATACGCTATTTTGGAATTTTATCATATCTGTGATGTTCCAGTTGAGTAAATTAGTCTTCTTTACTCCAAAGTGCTAACGATCTTTAAAAAGTTTTTCTCTAAATTGCATCATAACTGCTTGTGTTTTGTGCCAAAATGTGTGCACCAGCAGCACTCACTTTACCGCATCTGTAGTATTGTTAGCTAGCTGTGGACGTAGGTTGCAATTGTCCAGTTGTTTGATTGTACGATTAATCATTTGTAAATTTTTTGCTTCGTAGATTTTTCCCGACGTGTATATTGTTTGTTAAATGCATGTGAATATCTCTTGTATGTATCAGAATCGATTTGCAGCAGTATTTTGTTAGATATTCTGTATTGTTCTCTGTCATTGGCTACAGCTTCTGTCTGGCCTATCTTTATCTCGGCTCATACTAATTTGGAATTGGTTATTTATCATTCACTAATGGACACATTTTTAACACAACTGTATTACTTTTTACACACGAAAGCAGCTACTGCTTTCAGCGCATCTTAGCCATCACAATTCTGTCTGTCCGTCTGTCTGTCACACATGTGCATTGGTCAAAAACGGTCTAAGCTAGAATTACCAAATCTTCACCGTCGGCTGCCTGGAAGACTCTAGTTTCAGAAACCGTGAAGCTTTTCCATAAATTCGAAGGGGGTCACCTCGAACAATGGCGCTAAATGAGAGGGGGGTGGGCAAAATTTGTGATTTTTGGCCAATAAGTCGCTGTATCTTAGTAACGGTGCGAGATAGGGCCTAGGTTACTATTAATCACTAATAGGAAGTCGTACACTGGCTCTCGATTGGCGCCGAATTCAATGACTTTGAACGCTAAAATAGGGGGTTTTATGGATTTTTTTGGCGATTTTGGGCTGCGACACAAGTCTATATCATTCACAAGGTGGCGCCACGAAACAATCATTATGCTTTCCAGATAGAGAATTTGGTATTTGTATATTAACTTAGCGTGAACACCCCAATTTTTAGCTAAACTACTGAACGGGAACTGCTATAGGCTTTCGCGCGTCTCGTGAGCATTAGCTCAAATTTCTTGTATCATTAAGTTATACTAATATTTATACTAATATAGTACAGTGCGTTCGAGTGTGCCAGTGAAAGATTTTTTTAATCAATCAGCATTTGCTCAAGTTACAGTAGACAAATCTACATCGTGCTCGGTGTTGGCCAAAATCCACCGAATCTAACAATAAACTTGCTAAGTATGTCATATTCTTATTCATGATCGGATGATTGGTGTATGTCCCGGCAGTTATTTTTCTCACTGTGTTAATATGTTTTTAGTAGCAGCAGCAAAACGTGAACTAGGCCATCGAGTTCGGTAATTTTAGCCAGTTTTCGTACTTTGTGTTTTATATCCAGTGGTTTCTATCCCTATCCCTGGTGGGTGCAGTTTGCACCTAGTGAAAAATTGGGAGGGAGTTTTGTTAAGGGTGTAGATCAAAACTTTCCCCTATATTTCACTGGGCAATCAACATCCTTAACAAAACTTTCTCCCTAGAGAGAGTGAGGAGCCCAAATGGGTGGGGTTACTTGAGTCCAAAAGTGGGGGAACGTGAGCCCGAATATGGGGAGGGAAGTGGCACCCAATTTTAATTCTAGATTTTGGGGGTATAAGCCACTGTTTTCGTCTCACTATTACACTGATGCACATTTCACAAATCAGTCCTGTGCATGCTTGCTGTTGGTTATTTTTCAGATAATTTTCTCAAATGTTCATAGACTTATTACCAGTGGTCTCAGTGGCACTGGAAAATTGGTTTGGTGTACACTTGCCGAGAGGGGTGCCCTTAACTCCTCCCCCGTTATGTGGGATGTGAATTGCGGAAAAAATTTTGTGAAAATGTACGTGCAAATTATTGAAACTGGGTGCATTTTGGAGATGAGATATCCATTTATGATGGTAGTCTGTGTGTGTGTCAACCTCCAAAAATTCTTGGAAATATATGTGGAACTTCTGTGCAATTTGGTGAAATTTGATGAATTGCGGGATGGAAAAATGATGCTTTTACTTTTCACTTTTAAAAGTCTGGCAGAATTCAGTTTACTGACCCTGACATAATTATATTGGGTTCGCAGCTTCTGTTCATACTGTACCGCGTGTTGTCTCACTAGTTTGTGTTCATCACTGTTCAGCTGTTGTTTTCTTTTTTTATGCCAGTTGATACAGGTCTTAGGGGTGCTATGGCTGAATTTTGAGGGGTAGTGATTTTTCGTCGTTCAGCACATTGTTGTCCATCGGTTCACATTTTTGCAGGCTTACTGTGCACCCTTATCTTTTGCGGCTTCCAGTGAAAATGTTGAAAAATCTATTGCCACAAGGTGCGTTTTGACAACCTTGAATGTATAAAAATTGCTTTGTCATTTGTCAATTTTGCTGTAGTAAAGAAGTGAATGAATTAAGGCGTTTATGTTTCTATGATTGGTATTCTGGTGGTTGGCTTGCATGGAACCAAATTAGCCATCACATTTGAAAAAAAAATGCACTGATCCGGTATATTGACTGTTTTTGGTGGATAAATGCTTCGTTGCCCGTTATATTTTGGGTCAGGATTTTCTCGGGGTATTTCCTGAGACTTACAGTTTTAAAATCTGTAAAAATGTTCACGAATTTAACTTATTTTTATAAATTCATTGCAATCGTTTTGCACACTTCATTCGGCGGGATTTTGGATTTCGTAAATTTTGAAAATTTCCAACATGTTTATTCTTGGTCAGTGTCTCCTTCTATTGTTCCCAATGCATTACAGTTGACCCCCCAAATTTTGAGCTTATGACTTTTTCCCCTTGTAGTTCCCACTGTATTTTCGGCCTGTGCTACGTCAGCACCTGCCATTTGTGTATGACTTTAAACTTAGTGACTCTTGAGGCGTGTTCAGCGGAACAGCGGTATATCCCTGATCCGGAAATGTGTACTAGTCACGAATTTAGGCCTTTTTGTTATTTATCAGATCATTTAACAAAGAAAGTGTAGTCTTAATTGATTGTGTTGTCAATGTTATTCGGATAGGCTTACCTGTGTTATTATATTGTTTGCTTACTTTTGTGTGGAAACAATGATACGAACACAATATCTTTGCTTTTATGTTTCCAGGTTCGTACAGAGCGACGAAAATGAACTGAACCAAACCAAAGTCTCAGTTCAGTTCAGTTGCATCTAAGGAGTGTGCTAAGTGACCGAATTGAACTGAACATTTTGCAAAGTGTATTAAGTCACAAATGCATTCAATTCATTTTTTGTCGCTTTGTTCATGCCTTTAAGACTTCCGGTAGGCTACAGTTTTTTTTTATTTCTCATACTAAACATATACATGTAGTTTAGGCCCTACTTAAGTGTCTTGTAGCCTGGGGAGCCCCTTTCCCTAAAATTTTTCGGATTTACTGTTTATTACCAGGTGTAAATTGACTAAGTTAGTTATGTGAACCTGACCATACATAATATTACTTTTGGTTAGCTCTTGGATAAATTTTGTTACACTTTTGTATGTGGAAAGTACACTTTTCGTGAAATTTCAACTCTTATCGTTATCGGCACAAATCAATAGAATGTAAGGGTGTAGATTTACTTTGCTAATTGGCTTTTCAGGCTTGCCATAAGTACGTTCATACAACAGAGACATGAAGAACGTCTGGAGAAAAATGGCATTTCAAGGCAAAGGCTTCAAGAAAAAGACGTTAAAAGACGGTTATAAGATCACTAAATAGTAAACTTTTAATTTGATGTTACATGTATAAATGTACAAAACATCAATTTATACACTTGTTAACGGCAACATTTAAGGACTTGCACATCGAAAACGGCAAAAATTACAAAAGGTGATATTGCCCGCATCACACTGACTGTGTGTCAATGTGCTGCTAAATAATATCACCTTTTGTAATTTTTGCTGTTTTCGATGTGCAAGTCTTTAAATGTTGCCGTTAACAAGTGTATAAACTAATGTTTTGTACATTTATATTTGCTGTTTTATTACTAAAATACTGTTT
>Ga0209367_1005352_pt1 | contig 17785 bp, 14 predicted proteins | sample WorMetLIZISLAND2_FD_187412 | JGI IMG/M metagenome (GOLD analysis project Ga0209367, IMG submission 187412) | Marine gutless worms symbiont microbial communities from Max Planck institute for Marine Microbiology, Germany - Olavius geniculatus... ... | reverse complement strand
TAGTTATAGTTTCGAAAATCGCATATCACTTGGACTCGGCCCATCGGGACCATAATACACATCGGCCATAGGCGCGTGTGGCGTTGGCGACAGTGGCGCCTCCTTGTGAATGATATAGACTTGCGCAGCCTGATATCGCGAAAAAAATCCGTAAAACCCCCTATTTTGGCGTTCAAGGTCATCCAAGGTCATTGAATTCGGCGCCAAACGAAAGCCAGTATACGATTTCCTATTAGTGATTAATAGTAACCTAGGCCTTATCTCGCACCGTTACTGAGATACAGCGAGTAACTGGCCAAAAATCGCAAATTTTGACCACCCCCCTCTCATTTAGTGACCTCGTTCGGGGTGACCCACTTCAAATTTATGAAAAAGCTTTACAGTTCCTGAAACTAGTCTTCCAGGCAGCCGATGGTGAAGATTTGGAGATCCTAGCTTGGACCGTTTTTGACTGATCCACCCGTGTGACAGACAGACGGACAGAATTGCGATAGCTCAGACGCGCTGAAAGCATAGCTGCTTTCGTGCATAAAAATCTCAAATGCAATCCTAAGTACCAGGTATCTTTTGTAGGGTATACGAACTACCCATGTCAACAAAATTTCCAAATACCACAAATGCATTTTTCTACGAGATTCTTGTGTGGCTGGTTTTATTCAGTTGCATATGGTCATTCGCTGATGATGATAGAAACATAAGAAAAGTAGAAACAATAATACTGGTAACTACAATATACACTGTAGTATCTTAAGTAACAGATACATACGATATCTGAAGGTTCTGCACTCGGAGTCCTGAATAATCCTTTTCAGCTTCTTCCTCGATTTCATTCCATTCTTCATCTTCCTATACCATGTTACATACATATAATTTAGTTTAATAATATATATATACTTCCCATTGAATTTTAAACATTTACTAGCAGACTTTGCAAATTCTCTTTTCACTTCATTGTCTGCTAATTTGGTAGTGGCCCACTATAGCGAAGGTCCGCCATATTGAAGGTTTGCCGAAATTTACGCCAAAAATTTCCCATCCAGTTGTAAATCTAATCCAGTCGTAGAAACGATCTGTCTCAAAAATTCATCATTTGACCCCTATAATAAAGGAAATTCTTCGAACATTTTCACTGAACACCCAACAAATTTTAGTGGCCTAAAATTTTGTCAAGATATAGGCCCAGCCGTGCTCCAGGAAAGAGAAAAATTTCATTGTCCCATCTTCCCTAATGGGAGGTCAGAAAATTCTCCCTTCCCTCCTTAAAAAAAGATTTTCCCAAAATATTGCAGATGACTAGTCTTTGACGCCCCCTGCAGTCCCTGAATATTTGGTAGATGTAGGTGCCATAGCGTTTGTGCTAGACATAATAACATGGGTTTAGTAGATGTCGAATAAGGTGCAGTACCGTACAGACATTCTCTAAAACGGAGTCTTATAGCCTATTCTGTCGGATATGTTCTTCACCGTGCTGCACTGTGACTGACTAGCCTGTGCTGTGGCTGTCTGAACACTGAATTGTGTAGCTACGTTGAATGACGATCACCGAATGGTGCCAATAGGTACAAACTAACACTGTGGCCCTCGGAGGCAGCCGAGCAACTGATGACCTCAACCATAGCAAGTACAACATCATGGATCCCTGTACCCTGCTATGTCTTTTTGATGCACAGAACAACTGAATAAGGTCGACATTTGGCCCACACACACAAAAAAATGTTGCCCTCCCTGTGCCTTGGCCCTTGCCCCACGCTGCTTCAGATTCCGAGCGCCGCCCATGAGGATGTTGCCAGTCAAATAGTCACTGCGTTACTATTAACTCTCAGCAGATGCACAGAGCAATTAAGTCCGTAGGCTAATCTTGGCAAAAAGCAAATTATAAAGTTTAAAAACACTTTAACTATGTAGCAAAAGTCTAGTTAAACTTTCATTTCAACGTAGTCAAAAAATAGTTTAAAAGTTGAACTACAATTTTTAATCATAAAAAGTTGAAGACTGCGGGTCGAATCGGTAGCCTATTTATTAGGGCCTAAACTTAGTTCGTCTCTAGAGTCATTTCTCACCTACCATCTTGTCTACCTGTCTGCCTGTTTAAGTAAGTAAATTGGTCACTCGTATGGCATGGTCATGTAGCATGCGCTTACTTAGCTCTTGTTATGAAATAAGCTACGTATATGAAGAAACAGCATTCACCCACCTTAACACCACAGAGCAAACTTACTCCCAAGTCACTCCAACAGCCTTCTAGCTTCTACTCTTTTTCCTCGTTTTCCCCTTCTTTTCTGTTTCACTCTCCCTCTGAAAATGTCCTAGGGCATTTGAAGGAGAGTTGTGTGAATTGGTTGCTATGGCGGGTACCTTTGCTATGGCGGCCCTTCGCTATAGCGAACCCAAACCTTTAATTCTGTTCATTCTGTCTACCGTAAAACTTCAAACAGAACCCCCCGACTTCTATTACACTGTCTCAAAAAAACATACCCGACATTTTCGACTGTAACTTTAGAATGAATTATCAGATTCTGATAATTTTTGGTACGAATATTCCTAACACAGTGTACTACAAGTTGCCTTGACCACCTCCCAACCCCCACCTGTATCCAGGACCTGGCTTACTAACAGTACAACTACAACAACTACTACTACTGTACTAAGACAACGAGAACAAAAACAGTGATGACAAACAACAATGGAGGGTGCTATTTTCAGTGTGTATTCTATGAACCAGTTTCTATTTTCAATGTCACACTGAAAATAGATTCGATGCATTTTAAGACTCTAGTACACTTTTCGTGGTATGACACCAATACACAGAAAACACTGCTACACAACAGAGATATGTGGATCCTGAAATTTTGGGTCCACATCCGCACGGCAGCATCCACACTGTCGGCAACAGTGATAATGAACTATATACTGGAACCCAAGACCAGCCTTTAACAATGTGGCATGTGCAAAACTGCAAATGCAACTAAAATTTTGTAGTATGGTTGTTACTAAAAAGTAATAACATTGCGGTAAAAAAATCAGTTTTTCTCAGAGAGCATCCGCATAGACATCAAAAATTGTGTCCATGTCCGCGATTGCGTCCGCAGAATGTTTGCGGACGTGCATCTCATCCAGCAAACCGCGGACACGTTCGCACATCTTTGCTACACAACGATAATCTATGATGATAAAAATTCTGCCTCTATTTAGTATTTACGTCCAGTCCGTCGTCTAGTACTGGAAGTCAGTGTAAAAACAGTATTAGTTTAGTTTTGTTGATAAAGTTATCAACTCTGGTCGGAAATAGAAGCCTTCGGCCTGCTTCCAACTATTTGCTGATGATGATGATGATGAAAGTAATTCTGCCATTCATTACCAAATTACGTAACGTAAAAATATCTACGCCGGTGCCAAAGCAAAACATTACCTCTTCAGCTTTAGGACCTAGCATTTTATCTGAACGATTCGCATCCTTTTCTTTTTTCTTTGAAGACCGAACCTTTTTGGACTTCTCTTCGTTTTCTACTTTTGCCTGTAATATATCGTCCACAGTGAATTTGCTGGATTTTGTTTTCTTTTTGCTCTTGTCTTTTTTGGCGAAAAAATCGTCCAAGTTGTTGCCTCCAGGTTGTTCGTTTTCTGCCATGTTATCCCTGTCCGTGTTTATTTCTGATCGTAAAAGCAAACAAGACTGTCCCTGAATCTTGAAAACTGCTGTTATTGTCACAATGAAAACAAAACAACAACATCCACGAAGTGCGCATGCATCCACACCCTGAAGCGCATGCGTATTTCCGGTGACGAAAGTTATCTAAAACAGGACTTAAAACTCTACAATACCTACGTCCAGCGATTTTGCAAGTAAATTCATTTTCTTCTCAGTCTCATTATAATCACACACATCACTGATTCATCATGTCATTCTAATCTCATTCTCAAACCATTTCTTTTTTCTAAAATCATGCTTTCCATGGATATTAAACCCTCTGAAGTCTCGTATACTCCTTGCTTGTGGTTTTTCATTTCGGTTTTTCTTTTATCTTAGTTTTTATTATTTTTATTTTTATTGTCACTTGTTTCATTCATCTCATTTAAGTTTCATAACTAATCAATCAATAAACGCTTAACAGCAATTTACCCAGCAATATGAATTTTTCAAGACTGAATGTTGAAACTTTCATTCAGCAAAAAAATTCTCTCATCTTATTAAACAACACCATTTCAAGACCTGTTCTAACACATCTGCCATCAAAATATTACTGTCAGTCAGTGAAATTTTTTAAAAACAAGTATGTGAAAAAGCAACATTTCATAAATTTTTGTAACATTTATAAACATCATTTGCATACAGAATTTGTCACCAGCAGACTACACAACATACAGGGTGGGCCACTACCCTGTGAAATGTCATTGTCTTAAGAATAACTATTAAAAACAGGGCAGCTTCTGCAACAACTCACTTTAAGAAATTAACAACAGAAACGTGTTTGTTGTTTCAGTTATTATCTAAAGTCATAATGTGTCCACCTTGCTGCTGGACGACGCATACAAGACGGCGACGCCACTGACCAATGGCGCAATTAACCACACGCTGCGACAGTTTGCCCCACTCAGCAACAATCGCCTGCTTCAGCTGGTTGACTGTTAAAGAACACTCCAAACAGCATAGTCGATCGGATTTAAGTGCAAGCTGTTTCGGGCCACATGCCAGGCTCGATCAACGTTGATCATGCAACTGGTCAGTGGTGTTGCTGGCTTGAGTGCATCATCTGATATTTCACAAGGTAGTGTAGCGACACACTTGAGGACTGGTGGGATCTATAGTGATAGTTTTATTACAAATTGTCTCCTGATTCTGACAGTGAAAAAATTTTTAAAAATGGTTAATATTTGATGAAACTATAAGGTGTACAAAAATGGTGCCATTTTTTGGTCCACCCCGTATTTGCGAAGTTCTACACATTCAGTGGCGTCCACTCCACTGACAGGTGAAGGCAAATGCCCACTGCAAAAAGTTGGGGGTTAATGTGACAATTTGGTATACAACAGTTCAAAAAAAATTTTCTGCTCTCTTCACTTGCAGATTATTTGTACCTCTACTTGTAAATTTGTTTCACCACCATTGTTTGCCTTTATTATTTAAACTTCATGCACTAGATTTGGTCAGTTGATTCTGAAAAAAAATAATTAAGACTGTTGCCACCAGATGTCATATTTTAAGGCTAAAAGCACTAAATTCAATCTTGGCTGCGGCTGGGCCCGCTCTGGAAGCTCACAGAGCTATCAGACCTCCCAACTGGATCTGAGGGGTCCTACTTATAAGGGATGGAAAGGGAAAGGAAGGGGAAAAGGGAAAAAGCAAAGGAGGGGAAAGAAAAGAAGGAAAGGCAGGGGAAAGGAGAAAGGGAGGGAAAGATTCACCCCACCCTTGAGCAAAAATTGACTATGGTCTTGCCTACTTGTAAGTTGTGGTGCCACACCACCCTTCCACTGTCGTTTCCCTATACTGTTTAAACTGCACTACATTTGGTCTGATAATTAAATTTGTTGCCATCAGATGTCATAATTTAAAGGTTAAAATGTATCAAATTTGATTTCGACTGGGGCTCTGCCCCAGACCTCACTGGGGGAGCTTACAGCACTCCCCCAGACCCTGTAGTTGGATTCAAGGGGTCCTACTTCTAATGGGAAAAGACAAAAAAGAAAGAAAGGATGAAAAGAAGAGGAAAAGGGAGAGAAATGGGAAAAGATGGGAAGGGAGAAAAAAGAGGAAAAGGGAGGCATCTGAGTTTTTTTTTTGGGGGGGGGGAAGTTGCCTCCTGGTGCTGAGGGGGATGGACGAACCTGCACAGATTTTTTAAAACAATTTGACAGTATTTTCCAGCAATCTTCATCATCAATCAGACTGAGCGTTTTACCTCAAACTTGATGTCTATAGTGGACTGTCGAAAAGTGCAGGTTTAACAGAGGCAAAATGACCAAACCGAAACACGAGCTGTTATAAGCATGTATAGGAAAAACATGTACTGCGCACTGAGAAGTGGGTCATCATACTGGGAAGAGGGGGAACTGAAAATCAAGGCAGTGGCAGTGTAGATCTAACAGGCATTGCATGGGGCAGGAATGGACAGGCGATATCTCCTCCCCAACTGACTAGGGGCCTGAAGAAGCATTACAAGTCCTCGGTGGGGTCCGAAATGGAGCCTAAACCAAAAATAAATTCGGTGCATTTTTAGTCTCACAGTATATGTACACTTCTAGCAGACTGACACTGTACTAGCAAGCAAGTAAAAAGAACTGCTCACTTAATGTCTGCTTTTCCTCTGATATGATTTTCAGTAAATGGAGGATTGGGAAATTCATCCCGGCTACCTTGGCTACATAATATATAAGGGCTCTTAAAGCATGCCAGGATTGATGCCAACGATGCTGAGCCTTAAGCAAAAATAAACAGATGTGCTATCAAAACAAAAGCAATAACCGAGAACCACACAGTCATCAAAATCAACAGTGTAAACTACCAGGCATCCACATTAACCCCTATAAAATGTATGGTTATCAAATTCAGTGCAACCGCATATTTAGAACAGTTAAAAATCACAAAAGAGCTTTATGGAACTTAAAAACAAAAGTGTTGCTACAAGTCATGATACAAATGATGCAAACAGTGTTCAGCATTATAACGCATCAGCAATTTTCTTCTTCGATTTCTGCTTCTGTTTCCGATCGTGCAGACGTCGCTTTTCTGCAAAAATCCTCGCCTCCTGCGCAACTTTCTTCTTTGCATGCATAATTTTGCGATAAAGCCGTTGCTTTTTCTTCGGAATCATCATTTCAGCCAACCGTTTCTCCTCACGTTCAGCATTCTCTTTTGCATCACTCGATCGAACTTTGCCCGGAGTCACTTCTGATTCTCTCTTCACAGGATCAGACAACCTGCAAGCAAGCACAAGTCAAAAAATCTTTTTAAAAATGAACGAACCTGCTGCTTCACTGAAATGAGGCTCCAACTTAAGTTCAGCACACGTGGTTAAGATAAGAAATATAATTAGTTTTGTCCCACAGGGCCAGATTCTCGTTTTTTCAGCTAACCACCAGTTTACATTCATTTGACACTGGATAATGCAGATGACACGGTACAACTCTTACACTTAGCGCAGACAAAAACATCATGAATAAAACAAGCTAGTTTGGCCAACTGATTTTAACTTTAAAAACTTTAAAAACAAAAAGTATGGTAAGCATAACTGCACTGCAGTCAGATCTCAAATCGGAGGCAAGCTTATGGGCCTAAGCACTGTGTGCCCTTACAAGCTGCGCAGTATGTGTGTTATATATTAACAATGTAGTCAGAATCAGACTCCACTGTAGCAAGATGGCAATCACAGGCACAAAGCCATGAGTATGGCAATGAGTATACTAGCATATTATGCATGTTCCTAAATCTGAATGCTGTCTATCACTTGTCATAATATGAAAAAGACGAAGATAAGCCTATTAAACCGAATAATTCAATCTCATAACTAGGGCTAGACGAAAATCACGAATTCACGAAAGCCGTGAATTTTGGCGCTTGCCGTGAATTTTAGCGTTTGCCGTGAATTTTTGCACGGGCTGCACTTTTGTGTCAAAATCCGTAAAATTTGATTGTTAAACATTGATGCTAGGCATCATTGCTTCATATTTTTGTACTGAAGACTATGGACTCAACAGATACTGTACTGTAGCACTGCTGTGTGTATAACTGGACATAGTTACTAAAACTGTTCCTGAAAGTTACTAAGAACGATTAATGTTAGTCATTTTGTGAGATGACGATACATGACTGATTGTTGACTAGGCAGAGAACAAAAATGTTTGTCAATGAGACGTTTTTTAACACTATATATGACCGTGAATTGGCACCGTGAATTCGCCGTGAATTTTGCGACTTTTCTAAAAGTATGCCAGGATTTTTTCACTTTTGCACCATGATTTTCGTCTAGCCCTACTCATAACATTAGCAATTTTGAATCCCAATATAAATTCAAAAATTTTAGCCCAGATTGGGAAGTGAACCTGTCAAGAGTCAGTTCCAGCATGTTTCTTAACAGCCCACAGTACATGTCATTTGGCTACAAAAACAAGCTTACTGAGCACTATTTAAAAATGCAAATTTTATATAAAACACCAAATAGTGTAAGTATAAACTCATATCAAAAAGAACAAACAAGCGAACAGCACTTACTACATCACTTACTTTTTCAATTCCTTTTCTTTCTTCTTCATTTGACGTTTACTTAATGCTTCAACAGTGCTTGTTTTCTTGGTTGGCTTTTTGGGACCTTTCACTTTCTCTTCCATCAGCTCATCTTTGTCCGCATCTTCAGCACTCGTATCTGACATTGACTTTTCATCATCATCTGATACCTCCGACTCGCTGTCAGATTTCTGTTCCACCATGGAGGAAGATGGAAAATCCAGTTGCATCTTCTCTGGTGGAACATACTCTCCTGCGGCTTCTTCAACAAATGGTGATAGATGAGGTGGCAACTGGACACCAGGAAAGTATTTTTCGACTGGCAGCAGACGTTTGGCGTTGACACAGTCAAACACCCACTGAGGCTGCACGTAGTAGCGAGACACGGCACGTGGCTTAGCCGGCTGGGAACCACGATCAGTGATCTGGTGAGTGATTCTTTCATCAGATTCCTGGTACGTTGATCCAGGTCCAAGAGTCCAATCCCAGGACACATCCCCGCCACACGAACGGATGACAAACGTAAGCTGCTCACGATCAACTTCACGCTGCAAAAAGAACTTGAATTCTCTGAACAAATTTTCTATCCTCTTCATATCCTCCTGCTCCTCCTTTTGCCGCTCTGTTGCTGAACTATCGCCAGCAGGGAAGTCATCAGCTTCCGCTTCGTCGACGTCCACTCGGCTTCGCAGTGGCAGCGTTAGTGCAGCGACGCGGTCATCCATCTCAGACTTAGCTGTGTCATCGTCTGATAAAGACACAGACACATTCTGCACAGCAGGAACAGGAGGGTAGTGTAGCCCAGCTGAAGAAAACAAACGAAAGTTGACAAATCCGAGTAGAGGACAATACAGCTCAATGTGTGTTCCAAGGATCCGGAAGTCGACATCCTGAGGTCGTTCATATGCACGAGCATGCGGCACACGCCAACGCACTGCTTCACCACAGATGTCAGCTTCAAAGTAAAAGCCCTACATTTCACAACATACAGGCTTTTCAAACGGCAGCTACTTTACCAACAGTAATAGTGATAGTAAACAATAATAATTATTGAACTACCATCATGGTACAACCTCTGCAAGACTTCACGCGGTTCATCTGATAAATATGGCATAAGTGGCGGCCAGCCGCTGACCTTTGACCTTTGGACCAAGCCTATAAGCTCAGATGCACCTAAACTGGCAGCTCTATTACCACATTACTACCAGTACCTGAAAGCTGCTACACATTTTACCATCCCAAAGAAGGTAGACAGCTGAGTCAACCTGGGCGGATGGTTACTAACCGAGATGCTTCACATGCAAACAGTCACCCATCCAAATACTAACTGGGCCCAGCATACATTAACTGAAGAGAGAAAAAAGTGTCTGACCTGTACCATATAAATGAATGTCAATAATGAGTAATGCAGACGAAAGGCTACATGAAATGCTGGCTAACTGCACATCTCTCTCTACTGTCTTAATCTTGTCAAACATGTTAATGATATGTCACATATCAGCCAAGACTGAATTCTAAAAAAGCAAGCAAACAAAACTTGGTGCACATGAAAATACACAGACAACAATGTTAACTAACAATACCTTGATTGACACAAAGACTTTTCGAAGGGATCTTGAAGCTATGACATAGAGCATGAACTCAACAGTGAGCCGACGACAGAGCACAATTTTGTCTGCCGGTGTCCGATGGCCAGCAGGCATGGTTGCGTATGCAAAGCACATATCAAGGCAATCTGGCAGATAACGAACGGCATCGATGAATGTCGGAAACCTCTCACGAATTATGGCATCAAGCGTGTAGTGCGGTCGACTTTCCTTCAATCGCTCAGCCAAACCATACTCCGACTTTCCAATGGCATGACGTAGCCTACGAGCATGAACCTATAAAATCCGGCATGCTATTGTTAATACAATTTCTTCTAAAAAATAATGACAATCGAATTCAGAAAAACAAACAGCAGAGCTAGGAACATGCTGTACAAGCAGCATAGAATGGACAGGAACAATTTATTACATAAAACATTTTAGACTGTGGCTTGTCAAATAATTACTAGATGGTCGTAAAATGTACAGCAATGTCAAATACAACTGGCAGGTGTACTGCACGAAAACTAAGAATAAAGCTTATTTCTAAATCAAATGACAGTCAATCAATTCTTAAACCATTATACCCAATTTGCACTATTTAGCAATCTAACCAACCAAACTAGTGCATTAATTTTAATGTTATGCATTATATAAATTCATGTTTACTTACTGACTTACTAAACTATTTTAATAACGAAATCTGCGACTAAATCCTTTGCAGCACTGTGACAGTGTACTGGTACTTATTACAGACATGATTTCACATCCATATTATACTGTATACGGTACTTCAGGAATGTGGGCCATTAAACTGCAAGATTTCCAATGTCAGTGGCCATGTTCATAAACTCGCACCGGGTAAACGGGTATAACCGGATCCGATTCAGCTGGTTAGAATGGGTTTATGAACGATCGGTTAAATCGATGGGCATGGCAGCGGCATGCAGTGTACTGTACAGTTGTGTAATTGGTCTTTCAGTAACATAAATTTGTGATAGAAACCTAGAAAAAATTCTCACAATAATCGGGTTTACCATCGACATCAAACGACGACGCCATCCTTAATTAACCGGACAATCACACTAACAAGCAGGGTCATCTGGTTAGTGATCGGGTAGAAAACCAAGCGTTCATAGACTAATTTATGAATGGCTGAGTCATAACCCGGTTTACCAGGTGTGAGTTTATGAACCCACCCAATGTAGTTTCAGTTTCAGTTTCAAATTATGAGCTCGATAAGCAGAAGCTTTTATTGCTCATCTCTCGCAATCATATGTTCGTCCAGACATTTCTTGAATGACACAACTGAGTCTGCTGCAATGACATTCTGGTAGTTGATTCCATGCATCTATTACAACCTGACTGGAAAATTTCTGCTGCAGGTCCTGTTGATTGGCTGTTTGAAGATCTTTTTACTTTGTCCACGAAGTTGAACTGTTTCACACAGAAACTGCAGGCCTCACACTGAACACCTTTGTCCCTAGTACTCACGATGGTTCTGCAATCACCGCACTTTTTGGAGGGTACACTCGTTGATGTTTGTTGCTGTCCAGCTACCTGCTGTGCATCTTGGGGTGTTCTATTACACTTAACCTTGTCAGTGCTTGTTGGGCATCTGACTTCGGTACAATCCAGACAACACGAGGTTGGCTGGAGTGTTTTTTACCATACTATCATTCTTCTTGAGTGGGCAAGGACCCACCGGCGTCCCTTCGCACCTCGGCATGATATATATAGCAAATAACAAAGAAATATAAACAGATGATAGCTGATGCTAAGTACTGTCACCGTTCTCGATTGTTCAGTGAAACTGGTAATACTGATAGTTCTACTGATAGTAATCCTAATAGTGTTTATCCGTACAAGTTCCTGTCAGTGATGTATAACTGATATAAGACTATATATGTGACTAAATGAACTTTAACCTTTTGTGACAAAAATTCACACTGACAACCCTTTACCTTGTATTCCCGGAATTTATTTACGATTGGCTCATGCAGCAAAAAGTTGATGTCCTTCGCATAGTAATATGTTTTTGGTGCTGTACTTCCGGTTGCTCCGCCAGCTTTCTTCGCATGTCGAGGTTCATGTGGATAAATGCCTTTGAGAATGCAAATCCGTCGAAAATCGGCAAGTCGCAGCTGGAGTTTTTTCAACGCTTGATTACGGGACACGTACGCTGTTGCTGCACCAGACGTTGCTTTGCGACGACGGTTCACAGCTAGATCCGTTTTCTTTCCCATTTTTGTTCACAAAACGAAAGTAAACAAACACAACACGTGGTTCAATTTAGAGATGTCACTTTGATTTTTTTTGGTTTCAGAGTACTCTTTCATCGATACCGATCATACAGTCGTTATTTGACGTGTTGACAACTAAAGTACATTTTGAGAATCTTTATTCGCACTCTGGGTGCAGCAATAGAACACAATACAAATACAATACAATGCTAAAAAAGAAATCATACTAAAACAAAAAACACAGAGAGAAATAAAAAAAAATACGTGGCACAGTTGAGCACAGTTGAGCATTTTAATTGACCATATTTGATTCAGAGTTTACAATTTGTAATTAACAACAATTTTTATATTTTTTTTACTTTGCTGCATGTAAAAATATATGAAATCATACAAATAGATTAGTTTCGCAAATGACGCAAAACTGAAGTAATTTTTTATTTAAATTAAAAATTAAAATTGGCTACGTCTAAAACAGTTGCATAAATCGTCAATCATTCGTCGTGGCTGCTATAAAAAAAGATAACATGTTTCAAATTAAAGAGATAGTCGTAAGTTGAACTTGAAGCAATCGAAATTATTGTATGAATATCGGTTACGTACAATGAATGTCCTAAAAAAGAACTTCACTAGTTTGGCGGATGCACTTTATGCGCATGCTCGCATTCCAGTTGTGTTTACATTTTGAACTATTTTGTGATTTATGAAGTCCTATTAATGTATCAATTTGTTGTCATGGAGTACATTGATGATATTTGAGATATCGGAACATTTTAATTTTTATCATGCCTTCCGGAAGGGTACTGTTGTTACAGAATACATTACACTTAGTATATTATGGTGGTTGCTAACGTAAACTATACGGATGTTGGCGTTGTCCATGAGTCTGTAACCTTTTTTGCTGTGGAATTGCAAAACTTTTAAAAAGTATATGTGAACGTTTTTGCACTGTGGCTTATATTTTGTATGAATTTTGTGAGATCATGCTTGGATTTTCTAATGTTTTTTTTTGTTTCAGAGCAAAGAAGATACATGGAAGGCCAATGATTTAGAACGTAAGCTGAAAGTAAGTGCACTTTGTTGTTATCATAAGTGATAATTTTTAAAATATTTATTTTTAATTGCACTGCATTTTAAAAGTTAATTTTGGTGAATTTACACTAGTTAATATGGGTGTTTGTGCTGATATTCTATACCGGTAAATGATTTTTACCTGTTTTGCTGTGAATATAACATCATGCTGGATTATTAATGCTCCCAGAAAACTTTGCATTGTGGATCAATTGGAAACAATGGAGTGTTTTATGTTAAATTACAATTTGTCATGCACTACTTTTATGTCGTGTGACTTGGAAGTGTAATGGTAACAGGCCAGATCGACTTGGGCTCGGAGCACTATCAGGTAACAACTAACAATCTTGTGTAAGTTGTTCACACACATGTGCCTCTGTTCACTAAGCAGTATAATTTGGTACCAGCCAAAGGCAGGGATGATGGTAAAAGGCGGATGTTCAGATATGCTGATGTGGCAACGGGTAAAAGATGGATGTTAATGCAGAGGACATCCACCTTTTACCCATCGTACTCAGCCACGCCTCTGGACCAATAACCGGTGTATTAATTTGGTGCCGCCATTTGGGCGCCATTTTCTCGGTGCCACCGTTTGGGCACCATGCTTTGTGACTGGCACGTTATTGAAATTACCGTATATTTACATATCGTTTGAGTTAAAATCGTAAGTTGGCAAAATAAGTAAGTTGGCAAAATGAGTAAGTTGGCAAATCTGGGTTTACAACAGTAACTTTCTGCTGCACTTAGTAGTCATCGTTGTCGTCATCCGTTGTCATTAGTCGTCGCGTGATGTCACTCTGCGTCGTCGTCGTGCGTCGTCACGCGTCATCGTCGCACTTTGTTTGCGTTCTTGCGTGTTGTCGTCATATGTTGTCTTTGTGTGTATGCTTAGTCGTTGTAAAGTGACAAAGCAGACCATTGTTTTCGGAGTAAATGCCTAGATGAATTCACAATCAGGAATTAGGATATTGACTGTCTAGGCCTATGGAGTGTGAACTGTGAAAAAAATTCACAGCGGCGGACTTAATGACTGCCACCTATAAAGTGCCCACTGAGCAGTTGATTACAGAGCACAACGTTACCTAACATAACTACTGCGAATGATTGAAAAACTCAACCACTTTCATGACTGGTAATGTATGTGACAACTGTTATCCGCGCATCTGTCTTTTACCCACACATCCGCACTTAGCATCTGCAGATTTTATCCACCTTTTACCCGTTGCCACATCTGCAGATCCGCACATCTGCTTATTACCCATAGCCAAAGGGCAGTGATGCCCCGCAGCTTTGAAGGTAACCGTGGGTTTGGCATCGCACTGGCCATGCATCATGGACTTAGTGGTTTATCCAGTCCACCTACGGGCTTCGTGGCCACAAAAAGGGAGATGAACACCCCGCTTATGCCTCAGAGGGGCATGGCACAGTTTACCTTTTACATTTTACTCTTTGTCTGCTGATTTCTGTTATTGTCATGAACTGTGAAGTATCTTGATCTTTTAGGACACAAGAGATGACAAAGCTTCACGGAGTAGTAAGAAAACTGGTAGGGTTTTTGTGTTTTCTTTTTCATTGTGTATGATCACATTTAAAGGTGGTGGTTTGACTCAGTTGGTAGCGTTGTAGATTGCATCAACAAAGTTAATCAACACCAGCCCAGTTAGTATTTTGGATGTGTGACCATTCCGGTATGTAACCAGCCGCCCGGGTCAACTCAGCCTGGCCATCCCTCCGTGGGTAGGCGCAATGAGTACCAGCGAAAGTGGACGTAAACAGGCACATCATGTGATGCACTGTCCCTGTATCTGTGGTCTCGCAGTATAAAAACTCATGTCTGGCTGAGGGCTAAGGAAATGGAGATTAGCGCTGCAGAATGGGCCTTAAGGCTTGGGAAAGACTTTACATTTTTACGGTCACATTTGTGGTAGTTGAATGCAGCTGCAGCTAGAATGTACTTTATTTATTTGCAGTGTTATGTTGTACAGTTTATGACATTTTAGTCATTCTGTCATTTAGTTAATTAATCCTATATTCTGTGTAGTTGAAAATTTGTAATTGTTTGATTTTCAGTCAGTTTGCTTAAAATATCTTAATTAATAAATTGCTAAGATGAAGACACTTGAAAGCAGGAACTAATATTTTTAAGTAGACATCTCTTTTAAATAATCTTTCTCATTTATCATTTGACTAATCTAGGTCAACTCAGAATATTGCATTTATGTGTTGGTTGCATAATTATTTTGAAGATGATTGCAATGCATAGTCATATGTAAACACTGTGCATACTTGATATGATTGCATTGTAAGGGGTTGTGGATTGTTGTTCATGTAAACTTTATGAACTACTATACATGAAATTTTGTAATATATATTTTAAAAATATCTTCAATAGTTTTTATTATTAGTCCGCCCGAAAGCGATAGCTTGCGGAGCGGACTTATGTTTTACCCCTGATGTTTTTTTTTCTCCACTCGTGAAATCTCCGAGATGCGTGGGCCGACCGGTGTGAAATTTTGCACGATGGTCAGAAATAGGCCCTATTTTATAATGCTGGTCCAAAATTTTGGGGGGCACACCCCAAAAAAATTTCAGGGGCCAAAAACATGCAAAATTTGGCCCGATTTCGGATGACTTCGAAGTTTGGCGGCGAATATCTCCGAAAACGATGAAGATATTCAAAATCGGATTTTTATTCCGTCTACCGCAATTCCTCCTGCATTAGGCAAAACAAGTCGATGAAGTTCGGTCCAGTGACCTTGGAGATCTCGATGTTGAATCGTACCCACCCAAAGTGCATTTTTCGGCCCCTAGCGGGTGCTGCGCCCCCAAATTTTTACACGCGCTAGAGAATGACCAAGTCTTACTAGCGCACCCCCCACCAGGGACGGGGGCCCCCCTTACAACTTTTTTCAAAGGGGGGTCAAAAATTGGCTTAAAATGCAATAAATTAGCGCTTATAACTTCAGAGTTAGGGGGTGTAGCCCGACGAAACTTTGGCACTTGACGCGGCTCTAGGTTGGGGTGTTAACGCAAGTATGAAATTTGGGGGCACCACCCCCCTTAAAATTTGGGATGGCAAAAAACTTAAAAAATTTAGTACGTTTTACAACAACTTTCGAGTTTGACTGCAAATATCTCTAAACTGGATAGAGATGTCGACATAACCTAAACGGCGTTATCAAATACGGTTAATTCCGTGTTGAACAAAAAGAATTTTGTGAAATTCCGTCCACTACGAACCAAGTTATAGGCGCTAATGTTGACCTACCCTAAGTCGCATTTTTCGGAAAACCATATCTCAGCCCCTAGGGGGTGCTGCGCCCCCAAATTTTTGCATGCATTAGAGAATCACCAAGTCTTACTAGCGCACCCCCCACCGGGGACGGCGGCCCCTTTACAACTTTTTTCAAAGGGGGGTCAAAAATTGGCTCAAAATGTAATAAATTAGCGTTTATAACTTCGGAGTTAGGGGGTGTAGCCCGACGAAACTTTGGCATTTGACGCGGCTCTAGGTTGGGGTGTTAATGCAAGTACAAATTTTTGGGGCACCACCCGCCTTAAAATTTGGGAGGGCAAAAAACGTTCAAAAATCGGTGCGATTTACGACAACTTTCAAGTTTGAGCGCAAATATCTCTGGAACCGATGAAGATAACAACATAATCTAAATGGCGTTGATGAGAGCGATCCTTTCGGCATTGAACAAAATAAATTTTGTGAATTTCCGTCCACTACGAACAAAGTTATAAGTGCTAATGTTGACCTACCCTAAGTCGACAAAGTGCGTTCGGCGTATACCAATGCATTTGAGTTCGGGCCACGTGACTTTGATGCCGGGGAAATTCTCCCCCTCTTTATCCCCCCTCAATTTCCCTTAATTGGACTTAGGGCGCTGGGTGGACTCACGTTGGGCTTTGCCCCAAATTTCTAGTTTAATTTTGTTTATTGACAGTTCAGTGGCATTTGAATAATTTATTAAAATTGTTCAGTTGTTTACTGAATTAGGTAATATTGAATGTTGATGTGAACAGTTGGAGACGAGCGTGATAGTAAAACTAAGAGGAGTCCTTATGAGGAGAAAAGTGAAAGGAAACATCTTGATGATCGAGGGGTAAGAAGGCACCGAGAAGATGGCGAGCGAAGACACCACGATGATCGTGAAGAGAAAAAGCGTCGCGACGGCAAGGACGATCGGGATCGGCGCCGGCACGACGATGATGCTAGTCGTTCTCACCATAGAGATGAGGGCTCCCGGAATCACCATAGAGATCAAAAACACCGCGAAGATGGTGGTGATCGGGAGCGAAGGCATCGCAGTGAAGCTGATGTGAACAAGGATCAGCGTCGATCCTCTACGCATCGTTCGGAGGCATGATGTTATTTTACTCTGAGCTGTTCTCATCAGACGTGCATGTTTGTGCATGTGTTTCAGATGATGTTGGATATGGATAATTATTTTACAAGTTAAATTTTTGCTGTTATGTTTTGCCATTGAAATATATTTGCTTGGCTTGATTGTGATTTGCAATTAACATTGTAACAGTCATCATCATCATCATCATCGACAACCGTGGGCTCAATGCCCGTTGGTGTCTGACGCCATTCTTACTATCGCTGCCCACCGCTGCCTATCTAGGGCAGCGTGGCTTAACTCCTGCAGGGTTGTCCC
>Ga0209367_1005350_pt1 | contig 17790 bp, 12 predicted proteins | sample WorMetLIZISLAND2_FD_187412 | JGI IMG/M metagenome (GOLD analysis project Ga0209367, IMG submission 187412) | Marine gutless worms symbiont microbial communities from Max Planck institute for Marine Microbiology, Germany - Olavius geniculatus... ... | reverse complement strand
GAACTTGATTCAATTACAGCCCTAAAATATGACATCTGGTGGCGACAACTGATATTATTTTGCTGAGTCCCTAATATCTACTTATAACAAAAAAAGATTGAGATTGAGGGAGAATAGGCCTCTGGGGCCCCCTTGTCTACGCCACTGGCATCCAGGCTATCTATCATAGACCTATCGATCTCCAAACCACGTGCACAGATAAAGACCTGGACGAACCGCACCCGGTGTTTAGACAATTCCAGTGGATGGGAGTGAGGTGTTAGGATGGAATAATAATCGGTCCGCCGAAATTCCGTAAAGTATACTATAAGTACTCGTAAAAGCGTCGGGGCAGCATAAACCTCCGCCAATAGCAACTGCTGTCACCTAAAAGACAAAACGAAAAAAAATCAACTAAATAATGCGATTTGTTATATGTATATCTTTTCCACTGTCCCAGTGGCGTAAACAAGGAAAAGGGGGAACCCAGAGGGCACAGACCCCACCCAATCGCCCGAACAAGACATAAGCACACGTTTAAACTTTAAACAGCACTAAATTAGCCAATTTGGTCAGGCCCCTAGTTGGATTTTAAAGGATATACATCTAAGGGGAAGAAGTGGAGCGAAAGGGGTAAAGGGGAGAGATAAAAAAGGAAGAAAGGGAGGAAAAAGAAGGGAAAAAATAAAAAAGAAAAGGAAAAAAACGGAAAGGGAGGAGAGCTCCCAAATCATATTTCTGGCTACGCTAGTGCAAAGTCCCTCCCCGGATACTGAATCCGGGTCCGGATCACCACCAAAATCTAATCACTGGTCCTCGGACTTCGGCACTGGTCTTGTACTGGTGAAGCTTGTCCGTCAATGGCGCGTTATCTCGCTAGCCGATCACTGGCCACGACGCATCAATGCATCTTGACCTTATACCACGATATCTGCCATGAATGCTAAAGATACACTGCCAGCCAATTACTATAGCAGAAAGCAATAATTGGACACAACCCTCTATTTATGCCAGCCAATCAGAGAGACCCTCGCCACACAAAACAGGGGCGTTTATCCCTCCCTCGCTCCTTTGCCTTATCACTACCCATTTGTCCGTTTCTTCTTCAAGGGCGGTTTTTTTCTACATCTATCCAGAATGTCCAGGTAGCGCGCTGCTGCATAAGCTCCCCTATAATGAGGTACTGGCAAGGGCCAGCAACCGCCGCCGTCGATTTTGAAATGATTCTGGGCCAGAAAACAAAAGCATTCTTAGCAAGCTATAGTGGAAAGACACCGAAACTCCATCGAGTAACCGAAACTCCTTGCGTCCCCTATATTTTTCATGATGGTGTAGACGCCCACTTACTCAAATGACTCACTTTATAACTGACCTCTAACCCGTAATCTGAAAACGATAGCGCGAAAACCCTGAATCCATATGAAGCCTATTGAAACTGATCGCCAGCAAAAACTGAGAAGTATAGTCCTCGCTTGGACCACTCTCAGCTCCACCGTGCAGTTTAACCAAAATCCGTTAATAAATATGGAGAGATCAAGCCGAAAGACGAGCGACCCGACCTGTTACATAATCTTAATTGGCTTACTAGCTTAAAGGTTCAAAGAGTATGGCTTTTCATGGAAAACCCATCTCAAAGTTACGGAGTGTCACCTGCCATATGGGATCGCACAACGTTACCTGCCACCCGACGCAGGTGAACGCGCCCAACCTCTGCCCGACCCAGCCAGATAAGCCGGTACTCTATTCGCCTACTCCGGAGGGATAGAAGGCTGAGTTGACCAGTAAACACGATAATTCAGCACGGTATTGTAAATAAGACCTATGAACGAGTTCATCATAAGTGTACCTACAAAGCCGGACGTGCAGAGGGCCCAGAGTAGTAAAGGGTAATTAATTGGGGTCAATGCACTGCAGTTATCCTCATGTTATATAATTACAGCAATGATGACATGTCATATATGATGCTGGTGGTGTATCGTCCCGATCAACACATTATGAGACACCATAAGCGTTCAGAAGGTGACAGTCCAACATAGTTAGCGGCTGCCATAGCTAAGGGTCCCATAGCTACATGTATACTATATGCTATCATATTTACTGTCCGGTTAAGGCTAAATTAACATACTATAGGGTGCCTGGCCTCTACACCTATACGTGGTCGGTCGGTCTAAGCTATGACGGGCAGAAATCCACTCACAAGACTTCATCTCCTCAAACAAAATGATATACCGCATCCCCATAAAAGTGAGCATAAAGACAGCGAAGCGGTAAGAGAAAGTTGGTGATGAAAGAGACAAGAGGGCTAGAAAAAAGAAGGGGGAAGAAGAGGGGAAGGGGAAAAAGAGATCCCACAATGAATAACTGAAATGACGCCACTGGTTTTATGAACATACGTCCATGCATGAATTCTTACACTAGGACTAAATACTGCATAGAACTCAGTCCCAGATATAACCCCGCCCCCCTAAGACAGACCCCTGGGGGTTGTCTGGAGATCGTCCGTGATGGAAAGCGCAAAGGGGAAGATTGCTCGCTCTGAAGTGAAGTGGACCTGAGCGCGTGAAACAAATCCTACAATTCAACCAGAAACGCGTTAGTTTTGTCCGAATTTTCAGACATTCAAATTTCAAAAACGATCAACAAAAATTACAGTGCGTTATCTATTTCAGAGAAATGTGACAGAACAAGCTGCAGAGACAATGCCAATGATACAGGCGCGCTGTAATATGATACTCGTGTGTATCCTCACTGTACCGGTGCCTGGTACACTGTACCCTAATGACGTGTCTGTCTGTAATTACCGCTAAACTGCACTCTGCAGGCTAATTACGCTATCATATGAGATAAATAGGTTTGTCCAGTATATGTGAGGTGACATTGTCCGTGCACGTATTTTTGGCCTCCAGTTATCACATTACTACAACACAGACGGGTCCATGAGACAAGCAACGAAAAAATCAAAGACACGATCGTCGTTTACACATAATATCAATTCGTTCGACAAGCAAGTGGCCAAGCCTGCAAGCCATGATTATGAAAAACGGAAATTAAATCCATGGATACGGTGTTAAAAAGTCACTGAAAACTGGCCTACAGGCCGTGCACCAGCTTGATTCAATTCGATCACAGCACTGTGCTGGATCAAATGGAAATAAAAAGAGAAAAATTTTTTTAAAAAGTACTTCTGAAAAAAATGAAAAGAAAGGAAAATGGAAATCTGGGAAAATTGCGAAAAAGCGAAGATGACCTAACTATCTACAAGCCTATAAAATGAGAAGCCAAAAGGGAAACGGGGGTGGGGGAAAAGAGCTGATGAATTATTCAGAACTATATACGAGTGAGTGACGGTGCAAAAGGACGTAATTAAACGGCAGGGATAGCAGGTAGACGCTATTTTCACTGCATAAAACATGCAACGGCAATAAAAAAAACCCACAACGATCGGCAGCAGGCAGCAACGGCGATTAAGAAGTGCTAACACGCAGTGGTGGTCGACCACAACGGGCCACCCATGATAAGTGCTAGCCTGTACACTTATAGGCTATACATGTGGAGTAGGTTTCTCAAGACATTGTCCAGATCAAGCAGGCAAACTGCAGACCTACTGCCACCGTTCTACCGCAGCTATATATCTCTTATCTGCTACAGTAAGTATGTGTGAAGTGTGGAGGCCAGGGCAGTTCTGGTTCAGAGAGGCCATCAGAAATACTAGTACTACGCCAATTAAACTTCTGCCACTCTATAGCCACTCAGCCGATTAAAGCCTAGTTTGTCGCCCTTTGCGTGCTACACGGTTTTTAGGTAACTGCCGTTTGAGTTTTTAATACTCAGTGTAGTTCAGTTCAATTGCAGCAGACGTTAAACCCTTCAGGTCACTCAAATCACACAGACTTCCACAGTCTGTTCAAATTACCAGCCACTTCAATGTACCTCCACTAACATATGCCTGACACACTGGCATACGTGAACACTTACTTACTTACTTACCTGTGCAATTCTGTCGGCTAACCCGGTTTTAGCGGAGCAACATCTGGAAACATCTGCAGTCATTAAACAATTGCAGCAAACTCGCAGAATAGCCTTACCAAGGTCTAAACCAAGATCATATTTTTCTTGTTCTTGTTCTTCTTCGGTGTATGGTCAAACTTCAACAAGTTGATGATTCCAGTAATTTTCAGACCAGTAGTGGTTGTGAACATGTTGGCAGTGTTGAGTGCAAAAAAATAAAAAATGTCCAGATTAAAACAGAGATGTCTCTGGCTCCTCATGGAATTTCCCAGAATTGGTGGAGTACCTTTTGTTCCTGGTCTGCCACATCCCTGCACATCACTACCAGATCAGGAAATGTCCTTTGTGGCTATATGGACTATCATGCAGCAACATGTGAAGCTGAAACACGCTGGCAGTCTGGCTAGACACTAAAAAGTGTCCGAGTAAAATTTAGGCTTAGTTGGTATAAAGAAATATGTCAAAATACCAAATCTGTATTACAAGCGGCAAATGTATGTTTCCAAATTCACAGCAACAGAACAAGAAACAATTAAGAACAGTACAAGTACATTTTTTCATGATGCAATAAAAAGTCTCACTGTCCCAAACAATTTCCTGCAATGTTCTATATCACTGTAATCCATGGCCTACATGAAGACAGTTGCTGGGAGCCGGGTACAGGGGCGGCGCCAGGTTTTCAGAGCTAGGGCAGGTTAAAGCCGAGTGGTTGTCGATTTACCTCTGTTACCCTCCACCCTCCCCCTTCAGTTCACCCATCCAAAAAAAGCTGGGATTTGCACAGCAAATCTCGTGGGCCGTTTTGCTGCGAGCTAGGGGGTCTGGACCCCTGGACCTCTCCGCCTGCCGCGGCCCTAGCAAGACCACAAAATTGCTGGCCTGCCGTACTGAATGGCGGACAGACGGTGGAAGAGACAGACCACAGACAGACAGACAGACTGGTGGTGGCACTGGCGTAGGCTAAGCCATAAACTTCTACTCACAGGGCGCATAAAAGAGCAGCTGGTCGAGTACCGTAAATGCTGAGAAAACAGACCTGCATTGTGTCAATGAATGTACCAAGAATATCACTGAATTGTATCTGCAAACCGCGACGTAGCGAAACTAGGCCTGTACGCAACGGAACGTCGCAGACGTAGCCCACCCAAGATAATTTCTTTGCCAACAGCACATGTGGATCAACAATCGAATGAACTTACCGGCTTCTAGGAAGGCTCAGCGGCTAGGCGGCGGACCGTTTGAAGTCCAGACAACGACGATATCCAGGAAAGCGTGAACGCCGGTGGTCATCAGGTCCAGCGATTGCGCAGATATCTCACTCAGCTGCCGCAGCCGACATGCTGATGCGGCCGTACATTCATTGCGGGGCGTTTTAATGCGCCAAGGTCGCCGCGAAAAATCACCCGCCGCAAAGCAAACGTCGCCTGTAAAGATGTGACGAGAATTTCTTATCTGTTTCCAGCGAACTGTGGAATTTAGAGACGCGTTTGTAACTGCTAGTCGCTGCACACGAATACGCAAAGCGCAGTGAATGCCGAAGTCAACAGCTGCGGAAGGAATGCTTCCAGTCAATAAATGCCTCATTAACATACGTAAACAAACAGTAGGCGGCCAGGGGAGGCGCCGAGAAATAGGTCAAGTCAGCAACTGGGTCGGGTCGCTTCACGTGCCTTTTGTTTACGTTTTGACGCCGATTGCCGAAATTATGAAGAACGAAAGATATTTTGATGAAAAATTGCCTGTAAGTTTATTGTTAACGTTATTTGTAGTGTTTTATTGGCGAACTGTTTATTGTAGTTGCCTGTTATGCAGTTTTGTGTCATTGTCACAATATTGTGTTCGCTTAATAGGCCCCTCTGGGCCCCTACCTTTTGCGATGCCGGTACGGTTACACTTCCGGTAATGCTGCAGTTTGGCTTCCTAAACTCATAAGGTGTATTCAAGTCACACTTTTGGCAACTTCTAGCCATCTCAGATGTAAATGGTTTATAGTCTTATGGTTAGGATAAAGGGTCGGGGTTTTAGGTTTATGAAACAACGTTCACTCCTGTTGTAGCATTTTGAATTTGTCAGCAAACTGTATAGCTTTCATGCAGCCAGACGAAGATGGATAATAAAAGGTGTTCTTTTTATTTTTAGCACAATACAATACAAATACCATATTGACATATTAAACAGAAAATGATGAGATGCTTCCATCTTGAGGTTGAAATTTTTTTATACTGTTTTAGTTGGTAACAATTTATACAAATTATAGTCTTAAATCTTTATTGCATCATGGATTTGTATATTAAGTAACTATTATTACAGATTGTCAAATCGGAGAATGCAGATGTTTGGATGCGTCAGCAACAGAAGTCGACAAAATGTTGTTGCATCGTGTGTTATGTTACCTTAGCAGCATTCGTGATTTTGGCTGGCTTATGTCTCTTGGTTGCATGTATCTGGACAGCCGCCATTCATTGCCAAGATGAATGCCATGATGATGGAAACTGCCGGTATGTAGTTTTAATTTGATGACATTTTGAGTGATACTGTCTTAAGACAACGATCTCCATTTGAAACCAATCTTGAGACTGAAAAGTTTTTTCTTTTATGAAGTCTGCAGTTTTGGTTTTACATTCTTGTTTTTTTTGCTTTAACTTTAATACCTACATTCTATAATTTGTTACCAATTATTTTGCGTGTTTTTCATTGTTTTTTAAAATATTACTAAGGCCCAGTGTTCTTGTCACTAAGCACTGCTGCCAAGGATTGAATTGTTGTAATTGTAATTTTGATTGCTTATTAGTCCGCCCCAAAAACGATAGTTTTCGCAAGGACTTATGTTTTACTGCAGATGTTTTTTTTCCACTCGCGAGATCTCCGAGGTGCATGGGCCAACCGGCGTGAAATTTTGCACGATGGTCAATACTAGGCCCTATTTTATAATGCCAGTCCAAAATTTTGGGGAGCACACCCCAAAAAAATTTCAGGGGCCAAAAACATGCAAAATTTGGCCCGATTTCGGACGACTTCGAAGTTCGGCGGCGAATATCTCCGAAACGGATGAAGATATTCAAAATTGGATAGTCATTCCATCTATCGCGATTCCTCCTGCATTAGGCGAAACAAGTCCGGTGAAGTTTGGTCCAGTGACCTTGGAGATTTAGATGTGAAATCGTACCCACAGAAAGCGCATATTTCGGAAGACCATATTTCGGCCCCTAGGGAGTGCTGCGCCCCCAAATTTTTACACGCGCTAGAGAATGACCAAGTCTTACTAGCGCACCCCCATCGGGGACGGCAGCCCCTCTTACAACTTTTTTCAAAGGGGAGTCAAAAATTGCCTTAAAATGTAGCGTATTAGACGAAGGATCTTTGGAGCCAAAGGGAGTAGCTTCATGAGACTTTGCCACGTGACGTGGTGCTAGATGGGGGTGATAACGCGGGTACAACTTTTAGGGGGCACCGCACCCTTAAAATTTGGGAGTGCAAAAAATGCGCAAAATTTAGTACGTTTAATGACAACTTTCGACTTTGAGTGCAAATATCTCTGAACTGCATAGGGATATCGACAAGCGGTAAACGGCGTTATCAAATGCAGTTAATTCTGCACTGAATAAAAAAAATTGTGTGAACTTCAGTACACTAACATCAGAGATTCCACGGCTAATGTTTACCCACCAAAATCAAATTTTTCGGAAGACCATATTTCGGCCCCTAGGGGGTGCTGTGCCCCCAAATTTTTACACGCGTTAGAGAATGACCAAGTCTTACTAGCACACTCCCCACTGGGGACGGGGGCCCCCTTACAACTTTTTTCAAAGAGGGGTCAAAAATTGGCTTAAAATGGAATAAATGAGCCATTATAACTTCGGAGTTAGGGGGTGTAGCCTGACGAAACTTTGGCACTTGACGTGTCTCTAGGTGGGGGTGTTAACGCAAGTACAACTTTTGGGGGCACTGCCCCTCTTAAAATTTGGGAGGGCAAAAAACGTGCAAAAATCGGTGCGATTTACAACAACTTTCGAGTTTGAGCGCAAATATCTCTGGAACCGATGAAGATAGCGACAATATGTAAACGGCGTTGACGAAAACGATCTTTTGGGCGTTGAACAAAAAAAATTTTGTGAAATTCCGTTCACTACGAACAAAGTTATAAGCGCTCATGTTGACCTACCCTAAGTCGACAATGCGCGTTTGGCGTATGCCAATGCATTTGAGTTTGGGCCACGTGACTTTGGTGCTAAGAAAATTTCACCCTTCCCCCTAATTTCCGCCAATCAGACTTAGGCCGCCGGGCGGACTCACGTTGGGCTTTGCCCTAAATTTCTAGTATGTTTTTTTAAATTTAGAAATTTTTTGTTTTGTAATTATGGTTTTGTTGTACTAACATTTTATCATATAGAATCTTTGCATTATTTGTGTGTTTTTAGGATTTCACTAGTTGAAAGTATTCCTGAGAATTTAACTTACCCCATTGGATCACCCTCACATCTGTCAATATATGCTGCGTGGATGAATCTGACTGGCTCCGCCACCAAGTCCATTGACATTGCTGCATTTTATTGGACGCTACGTAGTGCAGATGTCAAGTTTAATGATCCTTCGGACTGGCAGGTAATATAAGATGAATAGTGCATTTTGTCTGCATTGTATATTATTAGCTGTGCAAGCATCATTGATCACTTTTTCAATGAACAAGGTTGTGTTTTTACGTGTTAGAAAGTTTGTCCACATTTTGCAAGATTAAGATTTTTTGGATTTATCAAGCAGTCTCTGTTAGATAAGCACTAATTGGCTTAATCAAATGTTAATTTGTCAATATTTATTAACTTTCCTGTTGCCAGTGTTATTTTTATACTGTAAAAATAAAGTTTAAAGTAAACAAATGTGACGAAACTGTGACGTCACAAACAACTATTAGTTCCCCTTTCTGAGCGTGCACTGCATCAACGCTACGGTCAGCTCATGGAGTATTAACTTTTTCGCACATTGCAATACATGCTATAAACAAAGCGTAGTAGGTGACGTCATAATTTCATTTGCACAATATTATTTTTATTGAAATTTATGTAATGCGATGTTTTAATTTCAACTGATCAGCGTATTATTAATTAGCATTGCATTCTACACACATTTAGCCAATATAATTTTTTTGTGCGACTTGGCCTTTAAACTAATGTAACGTAACATCTGTGTGTTTTCAGGGTAGGAATGTTCTTCAGGGTCTGATTTCAGCTGCTCGTGATCGCAAGATCAGACTCCGCATTGTCAACAACTTTGCTGAACTTCCTTCCAGTGACGTTGTTGAACTTGTCAATGCAGGTAGAATTTTTTGTCACCTGGTTGTTGAAATTATTTGCAGTGATGTAACACTTAGATGATCAGACTTTTGTTAGACAGGACATAGGTTTGATTTTTGGTGTGTACAATGCAATGACTTGGGTTATTTTTTGACACCAAGAGATACGTATAATCTGTTAGTGGCATTAGGGTTGTAATGCTCATAAACTATGAAGTTTTTTGTCATAATATTGGCTGATTTTACATTTGTCACTCTCAAATAAGTTTTAATTCTTTGCTTCTTTACATAGATTGCAATTATTTTTCACATAAATGTACTATTTGAAGACAATGTACTTTCACTTAACTTATCTTAGCTTATTCATAGTGCCTTCTTTTTAACGTGCCCTGATTCTGTTTGTGTTAAGTTTGTTCTTATTTACTGACTTATATTATGAATCATTAGTTTCAGCTGTTAAACTTTATGATGAGCATTTTTGTGTTTACCATCCACTAAATTACATTTATTGCATCATATTATGTCAGCAATGTATGCTTCAACACATATTTTAGGCCTAACCCAACTATTTAGATTATGGCTGTGCATCAGCTTGTAATTTATTATTTGTGGTTTTTGTAGGTGCGGAAGTTCGAAGCATTAACTTTGCAGAGTTGCTTAAGTCTGGAGTTCTCCACACCAAGTTGTGGATAGTTGATGGGAAGCATGTTTATGTCGGCAGTGCCAACATGGACTACAGATCTCTCACACAGGCATGATATCCACCTTTACTTACTTAAATCAGCTCACTGAGTTACTCTGAAGCTCACTTCCTTCTAGCATCCACAGTACTACCTCTGCAGGCACTTTCCGTCGCCTCCTTAAAACTCACTGCTTCCAGCTTCCCTCTAGCGGCTCAGCCATGTGCTTCAGATTCGGCCACCGGCTGACATTGGGGAGTTTAAATTTTCCATTTGCTTGCTTGCTTACTTACTTACTTAGTTAATTTATTAAGGCTTACATTACAGGGGTTGCCAGAGTACATTACATTGTTTGATATTAGGATTTGATTTAAATTGTGATGGAATCACTTGTGATGATTCAATTTGATTATTTTAAAATATATTTTGTGATTTATTTTGAAAGCATGTGATTTGATTTGCATTTGATTTGAGATAGCATGATTGTGGTAGATAGTGCCTGGGCCTGACATAATTTATCTGCTGTATGAAAACAGTGTAATGCTGATACTGACGTTTACCACCGGGTTTATGACTGCATCATCTGCGGGCTGACTACCTAGAGATTGGGATCAGCTCTGGACCTTAGACTCATATCGAGTATGGGTTAGCTTTACCTTTATCTTTACCAAGCCACCAATGATGATGATGATGATGATATGTTTGTAATAACCAGGTGAAGGAGCTAGGGGCGCTGGTACAGAACTGCAGCTGTGTAGCATCAGACATGGCAAAGATCTTTGACGTCTACTGGTACCTCGGAGTTCCACTCACTCCAGTTCCGCCGGCCTGGCCAGCTCAGTTTGACACCAGCTTCAACAAAGATACTCCAATGAAACTTCTTCTCAATGCAACTCAGACGTCACTTTATCTTTCTGTGAGTTTTTTACGTGCAACAGCAGCCTCTGCTGTAGCGCATCTTAGCCATCGCAATTCTGTTCGTCCGTCTGTCCGTCCGTCCGTCACATCGGTAGATCAGTCAAAAACGGTGCAAGCTAGGATCACCAAATCTTCACCGTCGGCTGCTCAGCTGCCTGGAAGACTTTAGTGTCAGGAACCGTAAAGCTTTTCCATAAATTTGAAAGGGGTCACCCAGAACGAGGGCGCTAAATGAGAGGGGGTTAGGGAAAATTTGCAATATCCAGCCGATAAAGCATTGGATGAGTGATAGGTGGTGCCCTCTAATGAGTACGAATAAAACACTATAGACACTGTAGCCGCGGGTCGTCCGGCACCCTCTGGCGACTGATTTTCTTCTACTGGCCTTTCTTTGACATTGTAGCCAAAAGCCGTACGGATGAGATCTACAGATGAAGTCTACGAATCACTAGCGTACGGTGCATTGCTGTTGTGCATTCCCATTTGCATTAGCAGGGCTTTACTTGTTCTCAAAACCTTAATGTTTTTTTATTACCAGTGCAGTAGATTGCACTGATGCATTGGACGTGTTGCAAGCTGACATTGTAAATTGCCACTTATTTTGCGTTTTACATGAACTTGGCAAAAACTTTAGTTTTACATTTTTTTTCACTTTTTGGCATTATTCTCTGAATTTGACGTTAATTTTTCTAGCTTAGCACTTTTTTAACATTTAATTTTTGGCATCAGTTTAGCATTAGTTTGGCGTAATGACTAATATCTTGTCATAGATACAGATTGTATTGTTTAAAAGTTAGCATTTTTATTAGTGAAATACGTCATAGTTGATACTTTTACCCCAAAAAGAGTTGACAACCAGATGCACCAGCAGAATTAACCAGTTATTAAAAATGCAACGAACCCTTCAATGCTTTGATGCCATATTTGTCGTTGCTCATAAATTTGAGCTGCAGAAACTGATTTTCATATTTTTGTATGAGGATCCAGGAGGCTGAATAGTTGGCCCATTTTCTGCTTTATTGAGACCCAGGTAACAGTGTTTTTGTGCTTACACTCTACAAGCAGAGATCTGGAGGGTTAACGTCCAATTTATCTCAGTATTTTTATTGCAGGAACGATTACCCGCCATTGCCCCATGCCTCTGGTTCTGTGTCACATATGAGTTGGCAACAAGCCATTTCCTGAAATTGTTCCTGTGCTGTTGAACTGAATTATTGATGTAAAGTGTGCTCAACTATAAATGTGTGTCTCAGGTATTTGGTTTGTCTCCCTTGCTTTTACACTGACAAACATGCACTTTGGATGCTGTTTTGAAGACCGTTTTTACTGTGACACTGCACTTCATCTCTTTTTAAATTTTTTAACTTGTCAGGATAGGCTAAGAATTTTTGTTTTTTTTCACAGCAGTTTTGTTTGAGCATGTTCTGTGTCTCATCTCATCAAGATGTACATTAAACACTGCCAACGTGTTGATGCATATTTGTGTAGAATACTTGAAATTTATTTTTGTGCATTTTCCAGAGTTCGCCGCCACCGCTGTGTCCAGAGGGTAGAACGTCAGACATTGATGCTATTCTTGACGTTATCGGAAAAGCCAAGAAGTTCATTCATATTTCCATTATGGACTATGTTCCCAGCATGCTCTATGCTAGACATCGGTAAGTCCTTGCTCTATTGTTTTGTTTGCTGTATTCTTTTGCCTTATTGGGATTCTACATGACTGCTGAATTTTCTGGTAAAATTGCTGCATCCTTGAGAAAAGCATAACATTGTGGTTTTGCAGTTAATATTCTAATAGTAGCTGAGCTTTTTGATTATGTTGCCTGGGATTTTTTGCACAACATTTAGTGGCGTCAGCACTGTCCGAACCTTATATTACTTGATGAGAAAAACTACAGTCAAACATTACGTCACCTTGGACATGATTTTCAGCTTTCCAGCTGTGTTTATAGGTTTTTCAAATGTTTTTTGTTAATCGTTGTTTTTTGAGTTTCTGTAGCTTTATAGATGTTTATCTTTTGTGGATCTGCATTAGCATTTTTTGTGCGTTGGCTTATGTGCAGGTTTTGGTCAGTACGAGAATTCATGACACTTTTTGTAAGACCGTAGAGTTAAGAGTTTGTATTCTTGTCAGCCTGTGGAATTACAGGTGACATAGTTGTAGTGGTAATGCTTGTTGTAGTTGTAGTTGTTATACAGGTTTTGGTCTGTGATTGATGCCGTCTTATGCAAGGCATCTCTGGAGCATAAAAGTAAATTCTAGCCAGTCAGTGGAAGCTCACCAAGTATTTCATGATATAAGTAATTGTAGTATTATTAGTATTAGTAGTAGTAGTTGTTGTTGTAGAAGTTGTAGATGTTGTAGTTGTAGCTTGTTTGTGTACAGGTTTTGGCCAGTGATTGATGACGCCCTACGTAAAGCATCTCTGGAGCGTGGCGTCAAAGTTCGTATTCTTGCCAGCCAGTGGAAGCATACTAAACATGACATGATCTACTTCCTACGTTCTTTGTCTGACGTCAGTGGTGCTATGAAGGCCGACATTCAAGTTGTAAGTGATCTGTCATGGGTATCAATAGTTACAAAATCCTTCTTCGCATCGCTGCTGCTACTTTGTGTAAAAACACGGGTCACGCATAATGACTTTGAGAATTTCGCATCTAAACTTATTTGGTCTTTTTGTCATTTACCAAAAAGCAACATACTGTATCACTGTTTTTGGTCTTTTATTGCCGTGTTTGTTGTATGGATATATAGTTACTGTTTGCACAGAGTCACTTCGTTTTAGTGTTCAGTTTTCCAGCAATTGTTGCTACTGCTACAGCAATAGAGAAACATTTGCTAGATAATAGAGCTAGTCAAGTGTTATGTTATTATGAACTTATTGTTGTCCTACTGTGAATAGTTATTTTGTGACTTATATCGTCCTCCTATCTTTCACCACAGTGTCTGGAGTATCTTAACTCTAGTCACGTGTGGCAGTTGAAATGCACCTAGCATCTGTTTATCACACGCCGGTTCTAGGCAGAATAGGCCTACACAGTCGATAGGTGATCAGAGTGACAAAATAAGCATGTTGCAACATACAGTGTTGTCTGTAGATATTAGAGGTTATTGTACTTTGTTACACTCACTTAGATGAAACGTGTACTATTGTAGTTACTTACCATTGTTGGCCATGATGATTGTTAGTATTATTGTTCTTGTTGTTGTTGCTGTGTTAGAAACTGTTCGTTGTTCCTGCTTTTACTCCACTTCAAAAGCAGGTTCCGTTTGGCCGAGTGAATCATAACAAGTACATGGTCACTGACAGTGTTGCATACATTGGTGAGCCACTGGATCTGTCATTGTTTACGTCATATTGAAAATTGATAGTGCCTCATTACATGATAAAAGACCATGGGTGCATTACGGAGTTCGTAGTTCGTACAAAGTACACAGTGACATGTGATCAAAAACAGTCGTGGCATTGTAGATAATTTTCGTTGGTGAGGGACTCTCCTCTCGCATTTTGGGTAATTTGTGCATGTATTATTTGTTGATTGTGTCTGATGTTTGTTAAGAATAGAAAATTAACAAAAATGGCAAATGGTTTAAAATGGCATAAATAATGGGCATTATTTCTAGGACTGGACCAGAACAATAAAGTATCAGATTAGTAGATTTGGATAGAAACAGGAAAGTCTTGAGATGCTGCCTGAAAACCGACAGTGACGGTTTGGTTCGAGGTGATGTGTGATGAAAACTCTTTGCATAGATTGACATCAGAGACTGGAAATTTTTATTTGATATGCTTCAAAATTCAATAAGCCATCCGGTAATCAATTGAAGCAGTCTTAACGTGCACAGCATCTCACAACAGACGCTTAATTATATATTGTTATTTAATGATTTGGCTATTAATTGAATAAATGTTGATATAAGTTTTAATTAATCATGTCTGACAGGCACGTCAAACTGGTCGGAGGATTATTTTGTGTCAACCGCCGGCGTAGGACTCATTATAAATCAGACCCAGGCAGGCTGCGTGTCATCGGAGGGGAGTTTTTCATGGGTCGACGTCGGCGTGACACCCTGGCCGTGTGTGATTGGTCAGGAGACGGTACAGAGCCAGCTGGCGGCAATCTTTGACCGTGATTGGAACTCAACCTACGCCCATCCACTGCCCAATTGATATTTGGGTCTCTCTTCATTTAAGCTTAGCTTCCATCTAATGCAACTGACGCAACGCAACGTTTTTGCTGTAAGACATAAAAATGTCTATGCTTTCGGTTGCAGCCAGCAAAAAAACTAGAGACGAAGAGGGGTCGGAAAGAATTTTATTGTTTATTTTTATATCCTGAAGTGCCATGTAATATTACCCAACAACTCATTAAAAAACAAACTTACGCACTGAATAGTACTCACAAATACTTACGCAAACTTACTGCAACGTTTCAGACTAGATGCAAACTGTATTTTTCAGCAAAACTTTGAAAGCATACTAAAAACTGCACCGATTTTTTGACAGGACAATAAAAATATTAGGGAAGCAGCTTTATCTAGGGACAGACAGAAACTGGAAGCACGGGGATTTTTAAGTAAGTAAGCAAGTAAGTAAATTTAATTTATAAAGTGCACAATGTCAGTGAAAAACTCACTGAATCTGAGGCGCTTTTTAGACTTAAGTAAAAAATACGCAATTTACGCATTCCGCAAGAAAGTACACAACAAACGCAATGGATGCAACAGGTAAAGTACTCTTACGAATTTGGCTTATTCAGTTTAGTTATATGTTAAAAAGTAAAACTCAAGAATGGAAACAATAATGTCTATTTTTGCATTATTTTATTGTGAGTTGCATTTACTGTATACGCTGCGTTGTCTTGCGTGCGCATTTTGCGTTGCATTGGATGGAACCTGGGCTTTAGAAACAGTATTCTTAGTTGCCTTAGGTTTAATCTGTAAGACGTTAGGTTATAATTTTGTAGTTTTTTATAACGGATTTTTTCAGTTCTATTTTTATTGCTATTTTGTGTACTCTGTGTACGATAGGCCTATTTGTAGTGAACAATATAAACACTGCCAGTTAATTGACAGTTTTTATGGCTTTTGCTGCCATTGTTTGTTCTAGTTGGGAAGTGTTAAATAAAGAAATTATCCAAATAAATAATCACAATCATCGGGCATGATTCATCTCAAAATTGTGAATTTTTTTTTCTATAAAAATCAGCGAAGATATTGCGAAACTTACAAGAAATTTGAGCTAATGCTCACGGGACGCGCGCCAGCCTATAGCAGTTCCTATCGCAGTACTAACCGGGCCCGGCGTAGAGTAACTTCGTTTCAACCGAAACGCATGAACAACTACGCCACGCCACCAGCGCCAGCACTGTGGCGCCGCCTTGTGAATGATATAGACTTGTCCAGGCCGAAAGCGCCAAAAAATCCATAAAACCTCCTATTTTGGCGTTCAAGGTCATTGAATTCGGCGCCAATCGAAAGCCAGTATAGATTTCCTATTAGTGATTAATAGTAACCTATGCCTTATCTCGCACCGTTACTGAGATACAGTCAGTTAATGGCCAAAAATCGCAAATTTTGCCCACCCCCTCTCATTTAGGGCCCTCGTTCGGGGTGACCCACTTCGAATTTATGGAAAAGCTTTACGGTTCCTGAAACTAGAGTCTTCCAGGCAGTCGACGGTGAAGATTTGGTGATCCTAGCTTGCACTGTTTTTGCTTGATCCACCCGTGTGACAGACGGACGGACGGAATTGCGATGGCTAAGACGCGCTGAAAGCAGTAGCTGCTTTCGCGCGTAAAAACGGGATTTTAGTTTATTTAGAACAATGCAAATTAAGCCTAAACATAAATGAAGTTTTGATTATGTTTTTACCCGATAGTGCAGGTCTATCTGTTTAGGCTGATATCTGTTGCAAAATTTTTGCATTCGTGCGCGTCTGCCAGAAGTATAACAAGAAATTTGAGCAAAGCTCACGAGACGCGCGAAAGCCTATAGCATTTCCAGTTCAGTAGTTATAGTTTCGAAAAGCGCATATCACTTGGACTCGGTCCATCGGGACCATAATACACATCGGCCGTAGGCGCGTGCGGCGTTGGCGACGGTGGCGCCTCCTTGTGAATGATAGACTTGCGCAGCCGAAGTCGCTGAAAAAATCCATAAAACCCCTTATTTTGGCGTTCAAGGTCATTGAATTCGGCGCCAATCGACAGCCAGTATACGATTTCCTATTAGTGATTAATAGTAACCTAGGCCTTATCTCGCACCGTTACTGAGATACAGCGAGTTTTTGGCCAAAAATCGCAAATTTTGCCCACCCCCTTCTCATTCAGGGCCCTCGTTCGGGGTGACCCCCTTCGAATTTATGAAAAAGCTTTACGGTTCCTGAAACTAGAGTCTTCCGGGCAGCCGATGGTGAAGATTTGGAGATCCTAGCTTGGACCGTTTTTGCCTGATCCACCCGTGTGACAGACGGACAGAATTGCGATAGCTAAGACGCGCTGAAAGCATAGCTCCTTTCGCGCGTAAAAATTGGTTGGCTGAAGGATGATGTTGCAATAATAATATTTGATCACCACTTTTCGTATAGTATAGTAGTAGCAGTAGCTAGTAGACGGTTGGGTATTGCATTTCGCCTGATCTCAATTCGTTTAATCCCATTTCGCCTAATATTTTCTTTTGATAGGCGGACCAACAACAACGACTTGCTTTGTCGTTTTTTTCTTTGCCTATTTGACAAGCTTTCTTTTGTCTTCCATCATTTTTTCTGTACCATTTTTCGGCCTACCGCTAAGCTGTAAGCCTAAGGTCGACCCCTTTGTCGTCGTTGTCGTCTGTCGGACGTAGGGTGTGCGGTCGGCCCCAGCTTAGCGACAGCTGAGAGTCTTGTTTCCCATGTCATTTGTTCTATGAAATAT
>Ga0209367_1005349_pt1 | contig 17790 bp, 14 predicted proteins | sample WorMetLIZISLAND2_FD_187412 | JGI IMG/M metagenome (GOLD analysis project Ga0209367, IMG submission 187412) | Marine gutless worms symbiont microbial communities from Max Planck institute for Marine Microbiology, Germany - Olavius geniculatus... ... | reverse complement strand
GGGTTTTTAGTGAATTTTTCTGTGATTTTTGGCTGCGACACACATTTTAAGAGTGAATTGCGCCAAAATGGCTGGAGATAGACCTGGACATCTTCCGCATGACATTTTTTAGCATAGAACGTACATTTTTAAGAATCTACAAGTAGTTATTTTACAGCTATTAGCTCGTGTAGCTTGAAAACGGTTGCAGATCAGCAGAGACATGCTGCTTATCATAACAAGCAATATAGTGACAAGCTTTTTATTGGTGTAAACATCCATGACCTTGAATGACCTTGAATTTCTAAAATAGGGGTTTTAGTGTTTTTTGCAATTTGTGGCTGCAGTGTAGATTTTAATAGTGAATTGCGTCAAAATGGATAGAGTTAAATTAAGACAACCTGCGAATCGGAACTGCTAAGGCTGTCGCGCGTCTTATGAGCTTTGCTCAAATGACTTGTCTCACAATGTTGTGGGCTGGATAAAAACCCATCATGGCAAAAACGTTTTGGTTGTGCACCACTGGATTATACCTTCAAATTACAGCAACTATTTTCAATAGTATATGGTAAATTTGTGATTATTATGGACTCAATCTGTGTGAAAATGAACTATGGGTCAGTGTAGGACTATTTACAGACAGAACTCCCTTCCTGCCACCCAACTGTCAACGTAACACTGCTAAAAGATAAACCTGCCAAGATACATGTATTAGGTTTGAAATTTGGAAAAACTTAACTATAAATAGAAATTTCAAGTAACAACTGACAGCAGAAGACAGTAAGATACTTACTGAAATGAAAAAAGGATCTGGACAATCTGGGGGATACATTATATTGTAACAAAAACGTTCACAGATACAGATTATGGAAGGCTTCTTCGTGGTTTACACAATGCATCTGATGTCTGGCAATGTTTCACAATAGAGATCAAAAGTATTCTGTGGACAATTTGAACCACTGCAGTTTTTTTCCTCCAAGTTATTTACAGAGTGGCACATGAAAAAGTGGAACATAATAGTGCCGTACATATATCAAGCGATAAAACAGTTTTGCAAGCGATCAGCCTGCATCGCTGACATGAAGAGTGGTCATAATGAACACTTGTTCACTGTGCAACCTGACCACCCTTGCAATGATCGAGGCTTATCATTTTGGAACTGTGCAATTAACTGCTCTAGACATTATATACCACTTTTTATGCTCCACCATTGCAACTGTGGAACCACAATTTCAAAGTTGTTCTTCCATCACAATGGCAAAATATTCCAATTGATACTGCACTACGCTAGCTAGCTAACAGGCTGTTTTAGTAATAAAAAGTATGTCGTGAAACAAAGTTCTGCAACTGGAATAGTGCATGCGACAAACAACAAGCGGAAAACAAGTAACCTGACTGTGATGAAACATCAACTCATTCAACTGTGCATATTAAGGTGTTGAAAAATTCCTGTGCTGCCAGTTGCTGACCTCCCTAAAGAACCTCCACAGCTAAAAATTTCTATATAGTGACACAGTTTTTGTTCGGGTTCAAAGTTTTACAAAAACCAAACTGTTTGCATCTGTAGTGCTGTATTTCTTGCAGTATTTTTACTTGAGTCCTCTTGGGTACTATATGGTCCATCACTTTTTATGAGCCATTGTGTAATATTTCACAGAATGTCATGAAATAAAAAATACTCCCCCCATCAATACTTTTTCGCTAGACTGCAACTGGAAGCACAGGAATTATTTAGGCCTGAGTCAGAAGTTGTCAAAATGGTTAGATATAATTTTTTACATCAAGAATGTAAACAGCGAGCAGAGCAGTAAGTAAGCAAGCGAGGACAGTCATGAGCATTCTTCGGTGGACTTCATATGGGTACGCATGTGAACCATGAGGTGACACGGCCGGTTGAACTGATGCCCACAAAGAGCACACTTGTGCGGCTTGACTCCCGTGTGCGATCTCATGTGCTCCACCAGGCTGCCGGGCAGCATGAACTCCTTGCCGCACAGCTCACACTTCTCCGGACGCTCGCCCGTGTGTGACCGCATGTGAACCATGCGATGCCACGGCCGCTGGAACGTCTTCTCACAGATCGGGCAGGCGTGGGGCTTGACTCCGGAGTGCGTTGCGACATGCGACATCAGCACGTCGGAGCGGGCAAACCGCCGCCCACACTGATCGCAGCAGTACGGACGCTCGCCAGTGTGGGTCCGCATGTGAGACGCAAGGTTGCTCAGAGATCCGAACATGCGACCGCAGTGCTTGCACGGATGTTGCTTCACCGGCGACGACTTGCGGTGAGGGCTGCGGCCCCGTCCACTCCGACACACGTGATCCGTGAGAGACGTCAGCTCCGTGTACTCCTGGTTGCAGCTAAGGCAGCGGAACACGTTCTCACCACCGTGTTCGGATTGGATGTGTTCGTCCAGTTGACTCGTGTCCACGAAGTAGCCGCTGCAGATGCTACACATGTACGGCTTCACGTCACTGCCGTGAGTGCGCAGGTGAGCAGCTAGCAGGCGCATGCGTTTGAACGACTTTCCGCACTCGCTGCAGCTCAGAGTGGCATCCGACTGACTGCCAAGAGGCTCGACTGCCTCCTCGTGGGTACGCAGGTGTAGCACGAGCCCGTTCTGACGCTTGAACGTCCGGCCGCAGTGCTGGCACTGCAACCCTCCAGATGCATCACCGACCCCACCACCACTACCATTGTTGTACTTTTGCTCCCTGCTGTGGCTCGGTCTCGGCTGTATGTACACTTTCACCAGTGAGTTCTCTTCATCTTCGGCATCAAGAACTTCTGTCGGGTCGTACAGGTATTCTATTACCTCCTCATTCTTCATTCTGTCTCTCTGCTACTTTCACACCAACAGTCTACAATGTAAACATAACTCTAGCTTCTGCATTCACTACCGAGTAATAACACACAAAATCTAAATAGTTAACTGCAACCTATAATGTCGTTGATTGCATCAACAAAGTTAATCGATGCCGGACTTGGTTAAAACTTGGGTAAACCGTCTCAGTATGCAACTAGGCACCAAGATGAACTCAACCTGGTCATCCGAGGTAGATACAATGAGTTTCAGTGAAAGCTGGTGCATAAACAGACACACTGTGCGATGCACCAACCCTGTATGCATGGTCTTTTGCAATGTGAACCCATATTTGCAAACATATTTTTTTCTGTGACTCGTCAGTCGTAGCCACGGGACAGATTTGTTAGTGACAATTAAAGCCAACCACAACGACTGCAAATTACTGCATTAATGCTAACTTTAACCTTAACCATTACCCTAATCCTAACCTATTACTTATTTATGGAACAATCCTCATACAAAGTCATAAATGACGTAACACGGGAACATGTCCATGCTACATTTTGTTCAGTGAGAGAAACCAGTCATCTAAACCAGACAAAAATTTCAACACCAAGATAAGGACTGACAATTCCACACTGTAACAATATTAACGGCTTCAAAAACCAACAGAGAGACAGGAGTGGTATTTGCAGATAAGATGAGAACTTGGATGACCTTTAAAGTCAGTACTGCAACAGGAACTGTATAACCTGTAGTGCATCTTCTCTAGCAACAGCTGGGCTTCCTTGTTATTATTATATCCTGTTGAAACTCTAGCTATATACGTCTAGCGAGTGACACAAAATTGGAGCTTATTTCGCTGAACTATAAGTACTACATAAGGACAAGCGGTTCAGTAATTATCAGTGTCAGTGTTCACCCCCAGGGGGAATTGCAGCTAGTATTGGTTTGAAAGAGAGTATATGTAAGGAACAATATGAGCCATCAGCTGCAGTCTGATATTGGAGCTTAAGCGAGAAAAAGCACTTTGTATATTGTCAAGTTTGTGTGTTTTAGGTACACATTTCGTTACTTATTTATCATATTTAATGTAAACAAACACGTTGTTGTCCGTCGAATTGTCGGCGTAAACATTAGCTTTCTGTTGCATATTAGTAACTGCTATTAGTGTAAGCTGTCTTTATTCATTGTTTCAGACAATGTATGACAAAAAACCAGTTCAGCTTAAGCAGACGTCTTCTATATAGCGTTTTCTTGTGACTGTGACATGATATGAATGCTCAACTGATAATCCAAAAGCTGACCAGCAGTTTCATTCACCCCAGAAGAGGGGGATGCAGCAACACACTATTACAGTGCAACAAGTGCAAATTATTACCACAAAATGAATCGTGACTTCCCTTGTGGCCGCTTCCCACGTGACCATTTTCTATGTGGCCATTTTCCATGCGATTGAATTGCATTCTCTAGGTGGCGGCACTACCGTGGCTGGCTATTGTTACCATCATGGGCAGTGCACTACAATGAGCATTAATATTAGAATTTTGGTTAGGGTTAGCATATTTCAGACAATTATGTGATGATAATACTCACCTTAACTAAGCGTGAACACTGGTGATGAATTCGGGTCTGGTTGAGAGAGGCATTCAACTTGTTGACTGGCTATACCCGTGATTCCCTAGCTGCTAGGGTTGAGGTTGCCAATTGGCCGGCTGCCATGGTGTGTGTCTGCGACGGTACAACGAGAATTCTTAGGTGCTCATCATACCGCCGCAGAGACACAGCCAAATGGCCACGTGGCCATGCCTATCACCAAATGAATGTTTATTCTGTGGCAACAATAAGGCATTTTTGCCGAGGACTTTACTTCAAGCCAAGACCAAGGCTAAGGACTTGGGAGACAAGGTCAAGAACAAGAACTTTGTCATCAAGGCCAAAGCCATCGCTCTTTGTCCTTGAGGCGACTTGAGGATGATGCCAACTCCTCGAGGACACATCACTGCTTACGGGAAGGGCTAGGTGTAGTACTGCCTGCTATACATATAAAAACATCTGCTGACTTGTATTTTCAGTTGTACATCAACACCGACCTTTCTTGACAGGTGTGTGTGTGATGGGGCTACCAGATATTGTAAAAGAGTGTTCTTTTACGGTTTTAATGATATATGTTTTGTGCTTGGCAGGATTTCTCCAGGTTCTCTGCCTATCCGGCTGACGCCATGCAACTTTTGAAATGACCAAAAATTGCAATTTGTTTTTGAGCAACCCTGTGGTAATGCCCTTTGCCCTATATGCAGCTCTTAGCTTTCCCAGTAGTACAATGGAATTATGGAACTTTTCGTTCCCACGTACTTTTGCTCCCGGGAACGAAAGTTCCATAGATGGAACTTTTGCTCTCTGGAACTTTCGCTCCCGAGAACTTTCATTCCCGGGAGCGAAAATGACGTGAAACTTTCGCTCCCAGGAACTTTTGTTCCATGAAACTTTCGTTCCTACAGTCAATGTAACATGGTTTCGCTCCCCAACACAAATTATGATTATTTAATTGTCAAACTAATGGTATTAAGGCATTATAGCTGGTTCGTATCTTTGGTAAAAGATGGCAGGATCTAGCAAATTATTTTATTAATTAATTTATTTTAAATCTATTAAATTCTCCAAATTCTTTCTCAAATTATATATGTTTATAAATTCTTCCTTAAATTATAGCCTATTTTTTGTCAAGTTCTTACCGTTATTTTAAATTCTAGTCCTTTCCCTAAAACTTAAACCCCATCTTTTGGAAAACCTTTATAGGCTAGCCGTAGCACATTCCCTAGCGACAGCTGGGCTTTCTTGTTTTGGATGTTGAACATTTACACCGCATGCTGGCATCTTTTGATTTCATCTGCTTCTATTATGTGTGTAGGCCTATAATGTTAACTCTGAGTGAGGAGCGAAAGTTACACCTCATTTTCGCTCGGGGGAGCGCGAAAGTTCCAGGGAACGAAAGTTCCTGGGAACGAGAGTTCCAGGGAATGAAAGTACCAGGGAGCGAAAGTTCCATGTATGGAACTTTCGTTCCCGAGAGCGAAAGTACGTGGGAACGAAAGTTCCTGTTACCGTACAATGTATCCTCTACCTAGAAAACACTAGCTGCAACTCTCTCTCCATGGTTAACTTAGGGGGGAAGTCATTGAGCAGCCCACAGTCTATGGAATATTAGTGTATCGGGACTCGGGACTAGATCACTCAGCTCGGCTTAATTTGTTACTTCTTCCTGTGTACACATGTAAATGGTGTTACTTCTGTACTTTAATAGGACATCAACTCTGAGTTTGCCTGTGTGTCTGATATGATTATTTGCATTTCAGAATGTCTGTACTCCGTTGGTAATGTTGTACGTGCACAGTCCGACTTCGTCAATGGCAATATTACCCCTCATGTTCAACGACTTGCTACAGCTAAAAACTCCAATACTGAGCTGCAGCTCTTGGCTCATTTTGTTCTTTACTATACCCTCTTTCAAACCAACACTAGCTGCAATCCCCCAGGAAGGGGGGTGACCAGGGTCTATGAGTGGCTGACGGTCTACAAGGGACGTGTAAAGTTCCAGGAATCCTTCGGCCTAAGACTAATAAAACTACACGCGACTGCAGCCAAAACATCTAGTACGACCAGGCACTTTAAGTTACTAAATGACTCAAAATACAAAAACGAAACTGTCAAAATACCGGCAAAAACACGAAAATAAAACGCGAAAACAACAACATCAACAAGAACCAAGCATAGATAAAAGAAACGCAAAATTAAAAATAGAGATGGGTCAATTTCAGAATTTCAGTACGATATCGATATGATATGATGAGTGATGACGTCTCCCCGAATAGTAAGTACCGTAAAAAATCAGTTATGGCAGTATTTTAGCTACATAAAACAAGTGTTTAGTGTAAGTAACGCACGAGTTTAAAGTATGCATTAAACAAGAAGCCTAGATGTCGCACGTCGCTAGAGTAAGGCGACCGTATCAGTGTTCGATTTGTCAAAAACCAGTAAAACCGAAGGCGCGTGAGTGGAGGCGCCGCAGGCGCCGAGAGAGGTGGGACCGACTAGGGGGTCTGCGGGAACGTCGTGAGCTCCCCAGCGGGGTCTGGAGCGGAGCCCCGGCCGCAAACGCATTTTTAGCATATTTTAGAGTCACAGAGGGCCTCTAGCAGAAAGAAAAATGCACATTTTCTGCCCCACTTCTTCAGTGGGACTGGGACAACCACATATTGACATACTGAATGATTCAAATATCATGTATTACTTACTATGCGAAGCTTGCTATAGGCCTAGACCCATGGCACGTACAGTGACATGTTTAGGCTGTCTGTCACGGATGGTAATGAGCGCCGAGGATCGACGAACCTGTAGCGCCGATGGAGTGAGATAGATGATATTCTGGAAAGAGGGGATATTCTTAGGGGCTGTGGGGCGTATTCAACATTTGAAGGAGCGTGGGGATCTGGGTGACGGAAGTCTTCCTGTGGGTCCAGGGACTGAAGCTTTTTGTAAATAATACATGGATTTTTTTGCAATGGAGTAGCTAAGAAATTTTTCCCGGTTAGCAAATCCAGAGAATCTTCCCCTTTTCTTCCCTTCCCTTTTCTCCTCTTTCGTCCTTGGTCGTCCTCCTCTCCCTTGTTTTTCTTTATTCCTCCTGTCTCTTTCCCTTTCTTCTTCGTTTCCTTTTCCTTTTCCTTGCCTCGAAATTCTAGCTACGGAGTCTGCGAGAGTATCGTGAGCTCCCCCAGTTGGGTCTACTACAGAGCCCCAACCGAAATCGAATTTGGAGCATCATAGTCTTAAAATTAGAGCTGTCGAATTAGCGCATTAACTTAACGTGTTAACGGGTTAAAGAATGAACGCGCGTTAAAAAAATTAAAACAGGTGCATAAATTCTCTTAATCAGTGCCGGCGCTAGAGAACTGGTGGCCCCCAAATGCAACTGATGGGTCCCTATAAACGCAGCAGAGTCCAGGGATAGAGCCCCTGGTCAGAAGGGTAGGGGGCAAAAAGCCCCGTGAAGGTGAAACACTTTTTGACTTTTTGACGTTCAATAAGCCGCAAATCTACATGTTTCCTCATTTTACATTTTGAATATATTTAAAAACTAGAAATTTTTTCATACGTAGCATGAGGCCCCTGAATATACGTGAGACCCCCAACCGGAGGGTACAGGGGGCCCTTCGGCCGGCTCGCTGCACTTAATTTCATGAAGCAGGAGCTCCAAAATTCTATTAAACTACGTTTATTTGACGATCGAATGAAATTCAAGTAATTAAAAATTGTCTTGTTGCTGTTCTGACACTACCGTTTTGACGTTTTATTACTACTGTCACGGTCCTGTGATACAGGCACAACTCACCCTTTTGGTGTAGTCCACTTACAATATCAGCCAAAAAATTAAAAAAAAGAAATTAACGCAATGCGTTAATGCATTAACAAATTAACGCTTTGACAGCTGTACTTCAAATGTGAGCAGCAATTATAAACGTTCGGCAATAATGATTTTTTCAGAGAATCAATTGACAAAATTTAGTGCAATTGAGATAATACGAATAAATAAAAGCGACGTCACAAACTGAAACGTTGGGACACAAAATAATCTGCGAGCAAAGCGAGCAGAAAAATTTTTTTGTACCCCACGTTTTGTCCAGCTGCTCCTGGAACACTTCTTGGGGGTCAAAGCCGACCCCCCAGACAAGTTCCAGTGGGGAGGTCATCCTCATGCAGTGGGGGTTAAACCCCCAACCCCCGGCAAATCGAACACTGGACCGTATACCGGTGTTTAAAGGGCAGAAATTGTGAACGCTGAGGCTATTAGTGCAACTAATAACAACCTTGATTCTGTCTCTCACCGTTTCAGAGATAAAAACGTACCGTTTAGCCGCAATTGCATGTACTGACTTTCAAGATCATCCAAGGTCAATGATTTTCGTGTCATCTGAAAAGCAATTTATGCGACTTCCTATTAGTGATCATTAGTGATCTAGGCCGTATCTCTCACCGTTTAATCACAATGCATACGTTACAGAGTTACAAACGGACAGACAAACGGACACAGCCCGTTCCATAGGGCAGACCCAGTGGCGTAGACAAAGGGGGGCCCATGCAGGCTCCCAATCCTCCAGACAAAACATTAGCATACGTTCAAACTGTACTGAATTTGCCAATTTAGTCAGTTTATTCTTTTTAAAAAGTATTTAAAACTGTTGCTACCAGATCTCATCTTTAAATGCTAAAATGCATCAAATTCGATTTCGGCCGAGACTCCGCCCCAGATCCCGCTTGGGGGAGCTCACAGCGCTCCCCCAGACCTCCTTGCTGGATTTTAAAAGGTTCTACTTCTAAGAAAAAGAAGGGAAGGGAAAAAAGAAAGAACATGGGAAGAAAGGGCAGGGGAAGATAGGGAAAGAAGAGGGAGGGAAGGGATGAAAAGGAAAAGAGAAGGGGAGGGAAAGGGAGACGTGGCACCCAAACTGAAATTTCTGGCTACGCCGCTGGGCAAATTGTGTCACTGTAAAGTTTAACGGTCAGATCAAAAAAGCATCAGGACAGTACATGCATTTAGATTTAGGAGACAATGGGTCTTTTAGTTACCAACTTTTGGCTACATCAACTTGCCCCAAACCCTCTGCAGGAAATGACATTTGTTATATCAAAATGGCCCAGCATTATTTCTGTTGCAAGTGTGAAGTGTGGCATACAGCATAGGCTTAGGTATTCTTGACACAAAAACAAAACAAAAAACAGCAAAACCTAGTTATTTCAGTGGAATTATAACAGAGACCTGCTGTATTTTTCGTCCACAGACCGTAATTAATGCCCTGATCAATGCCAATTAATCCAGCTCAGAGCTGGAGACAGGGATAACCTATCCCCAACTATGCATGCTCCACTTCAACTACTGGCAGAAGCTACATACTCTCTACTGAAGATCAATTATTTAAACTTAACTACAAGCACAGCCCGTGACGCCAAGTTTGATGCATGATAAACGCAACATCAGCAACAAACTCTACACAAGAAACACACAACACAACGTGCAAATGACTTGATGTCAAACAAAGTCGAAAGCATAATCACTGTCTGCCCAATGCAACAGATATACGACCAGAATCAACCTAACAGTGATCACACACTGGCCTGTTTCTGGCGCCTGAAACCAGCGCTGGAAACTGGCGCCAGAAGCGAACTGGATAAACTGAACTCGTTTACTCCACTTCGGGAAATGAAGTATCGGTAAACCAAGCAGATCTAATCGTTCTCTTCAAGATGTACAAGGGGTTCACACGTCCTCCCTTCGAGTCACTCTTTCAGTTAACAAAGCACGACAGAACAAGAGGTCATACACTGAAGCTAACCAAACATTGCACTAGCAGAAATGTCCGGCTTTACTTCTTCTCCGAGAGAGTGATCAGTAACCTGGACCAATCCGTCGTTGAGGCTGGTTGTGTGAATACATTCAAACGACGTCTACATGAACACAGAAATGACAAGATGGACCTATTCATGGATTAACGTCTGCATGGTTCCAGGCCAAATCCGCAGTCTTCTCATGGTACGGCCGTACCAGGTAAATTACCAGGTAAAAAGAAGTGACCTGAAATGCCAATTCTTTTGCTTGATACAGTCCTTGCAATGCAACTAAACTAAACTTATCTGCAGTGACATAATAATATAGTGGAGTTCAGTTTGTTTGCTTAGTACACACCTATACACTGTGGGCCATAAAAACATGGCACTTTACTTTTGTCAATATCTTCGCCAATGATTGACCAGTTTTCAAAATTCTTTCACTGACACACTCTGCAGCCAATTGTAATAATGTGATTATTATATATCTCTCACCACACAGTAAATGTGTTTCTACACTATGTTTTAAAATATAACTGTAAGCAAAAACTAATGATAATAAAAAAAATTTAGGTAAATGAAAAAAAGCACTTCAGACCAACACTGCAGTGAATGATCTGTATGACACTAAACTGTGTGGGCCTAACACAGTTTAGTGTCATACAGTGTTGGTCTGAAGTGTTTTTTTTCAATTTTACCAAAATGTTTGTTTGTTATTATCATTATGTATGCATATTTCATTGATATTTCACAAGGTAGTGTAGAGACGCAGTTATGGTGTGGTGGGATATATAATAATCACGTTATTGCAAATTGTCTACAGAGTGTGTCAGTGAATGAATTTTTTGAGAATCGATCAATAATTGGCGAAGATGTGGACAAAAGTAAAGTGCCACATCTTTTTCTTGCCCACCCTGTAGATGCAACTGAACTGGTTGAACTAGTATTTCGGTTCAGTTCAGTTGAGTTCTGTCACTTTGAACATGTCTTAAGACAACAACAACTGCGTTGAAATGCAAATTCAAACAACAGCATGTTTCGCAAGCCTTGCACGGTGCACCTGCCCTATTTTTGGAAGTAAAAAAATTAACGAAAACAAAATATTAATCATAAGTAAAAAAAAGTTTGGCTTTATATTTGGGCAACAGTTACCACAGTCGTCAGCAATGGCAAAGGTTGCAGCAGCTGCTCTAAGTTCGGTTATAAGGCACAGTGTGGAAAAGCATTTTATATGAGACAAAATCTTCAGTAACTCCTGTGTTGCAAATCCACTGCTAGCCAGTGACAAAATTTTGAAACTATACAACGTCTGATTACAGTGTGACAAAACCGTGCGGGTTTATTTGCTTTTTGATATCACCTTAGGCCTATATACAATACATTATATTTACACAGCCATCCACACCATACAAAACCTTGAAGCAAATGCTTCAAGTAAAAGTAAAAGTTTTTCAACCATTCGAGTGAGTGTCGGTTACAGCTGAAATGATTTTGGACCTAAATTATATCAAATTGTCCCAGAAGCTCTGGAGGAAATGACATCATTCCCAGGCCTTCAACTTGACTCAGAGAAAAGATTTGGAACAGTGACAAATGGAAATTATCAAGAAAGGAAACTGAAGAAAGGCAAGGATAAAAGGAAAAGACCAGAGGGAGCAAAAACCTGCTCTGACGTTGCAAGGGGATAGACATGCCTGCATCCTTTACACAAAGTGGCAAATAAAAGTGAAACGTGCATGCTTTTGGTTGATATTTGTTCTATCGTGGTTTTGGGATTATCGCCAATCACTGAAGTTAAGTGCAGTCATATTGAATGAGTGAATGTCGATGTTTAGTAATGCTGATCCATGTTACATTAGCTTTCCGCATGCACCCTGTATTTAAAAAATGAAATGTTCTAATTTATTCTGCGTCACCCTGTACGTACAACTATGAATGTAAGTCACGTTGAACATGTGAATGCTGAACACGTGAACAGTGGGTTCAATATGACTGCCTTTCACTGAAATAATGAAGGCTAATCATTTTCGAAACTACCCTACAGTTAAATCAAGGAAAAACATGAATGTCCCAAATTTTTATGCATTACACCGTGCAGCGTCGGATGTAATGGGTAAGGTGGGCCATGGCCGACCTCGGACCACACAGAAAATCATGACTACAGGAATCTACAGTAATGACAATGGTCAGAACGAAGACTATCAAAACAATGTGATTGCTCTGGCATAGCAAAAGCATTTCATCTTACCTGACTGCCAAAATTGAAGAAAATCCCTTCAGTTTCTGGGACTCAGCTCCGGACTCCACTGGGGAGCTTACAACACTTCCCCAAACCCCCTAGCTAGTGGAATGGACTCGCCACCCATTCCCAACAACCCGTCCCCGCCTTGGCCCTTCAGGCCTCAATTTTCGGCCCTTCGGACCTCGTTGGCCTTTCCCTCAAAAATTTCTATATCCGACCCTTTACTTTTTATATAATGGTCAGATCTGTAGAGCAAGTGCAGCGGCGGAGATGTTGTCTCCACCACCTACCGTCTGCACAACATGTCTACATACAATCACTGGAGCTACACAGATATCTATGCTGACACCAGCGTCAGTCTCTCGCCAGCAGACGACCGGTCTAGCACCAGTGAACTGAAGTCTATGCTGGCTGGCCGGCGTGTTCAGTTGATCCATAGTGATGGCGGAGGTGTCTCGAAGTAAAAGCTTGGCTTGGCTCACATCAACGGTCCGCGAGCCGCATGTGTGTCGATACGCCGTCAGCGACGCCTTGGCCATGGCCGCGGCCATGTTTGGCCACAGTCTGCTGTCAGCCTCAGTCACCATCACCTACACACAATGACAGTTAAAGGCAGTCAAAAAGATTGTCACAACATTGAACGCTCAAACAGTGTGTTTGCACATGGGATCACAGTGCTACCTCCCACCAGACACAGGTGAACGCACCCATCTAAACCCCAACTAGACAGACCGGTACTCAATTTGCCTACCCTGCAGGGATAAAAGAATGAGTTGAGACTGGTGGTTGGTTATGTACTGAGATGTTTTACCTGACAGCAGACAGTCACAAATCCAGGAAGCAACCACGTAACAGTGACTTGTTCGTAATTCAAACCCACAGCCTCTTTATCATAAGTCCAACATGATAATGAAGCCTATGAAACCTTCTGTCTCAAGTACGTGCATGTTTGATCATAGTTTACTTTCAGCCTCTATCACAATAACCTCTGTAGTTCTGCATATTGGTGCAATATAAATATTATTAGTATTAGTACCATTTTTTCAGAACACAGTAACAACAGAAATGCACAAATTACAAAACACAGTCTTCCGAAAAAAAAAATCAACTGGCTATTCAACTAAATACTGAAATAGATCTGAATTACCAGTTCTGAAAATTTTTTGCGAAACATGGAATGGGAGCCTTACAGAATCTGTCTGATTCACTGCACTGTTGTCAACTAATCCGTAGTATGTCCAAGTTGTTATTATTATCATAGTACTACTGCTGTACCTGGAAGGCAAGGGTGTGCATGTGAAGACGGGAGAATGGTCTCTGGTTGTGACTGGTCAGATGTCGAAGCAGTTGGAACGTCACACGAGCATCATCCAACACCGATGACAGACTTGGAAACGAGTCCTCCACCAACATCTCACGGTGGCCAACGTCTTCCTCATCTTGGCCATTGCCTACCGCGCCATGACGGCCAGTATCCATCTCGTCATGGCCACTGTCTACGGTAGTGTGGTCACTGTCCACTACACTGTGGCCACTGTCTTCCTTGGTACTACGGCCACAGTGGCCACTATCTGCTGTACCGTGGCCACTATCCACACTACTATGGCCACTGCGGCCACCATTCGCCACACCGCGGTGGTCATGCCAGTTGGCCAGTAGACGCCTGACAGCCGGCAGCTCCTGCTCGTTGAGACCCAGTGAGTCTGAGTACTGCATGACATGTTCAATGACTCGTCTCAGCGTGGCCTGGTCGCTGAATGTTGACAGCTCGACATGGACTCGCAGTGACGGCTGAGCTGCTCTGAGCAGCTGTGACAGCCGAGTTAATGCACTTGGTGCACCACCGACTGACAACAACAACATCATATCACATAATATAATATTATACCATATCATACCACATCATGCTGTATCAAATCATATATGATATCATTTCAAAACATTTGCTAATACACTCCTTAACAGTAGCGTGTAAAGTACTAACATCATAGCAAGGTATTACGCATAATATACAAATCACACCTGAAGCTAAAACTACAACCAACATAAATCGGTGATTAGCTAACTAATTACTCAACTAAATAAATTAGAAACTGACTCCAAGCTGAAAGAAAGAGCTAAGATTACCAGTCAAAGTTTCGGCACCAAGCAGTTGTCGAAGGCCACCAATGACTAGCAAATCAGGAGGAGATCGCATCAGTTCACGAGTGAACTGTTCCACCAATGACGTCATATGAAACTGGGCGGGGCCAGCTGCCTGGTACATGATAAACCTGTTGACCAACAGACACCTAAATTTTTGACAAAAGTCACATTACGAAAAACACTGTAAAGTGCTGTGCATGTCAAAAAAGATATTGCTCAGACAGGAGCATCAAAAACAGTGCGATAGCAGGTATCCATGGCAAGCATGGAAGCATGAGCCAATATCAGGGGTCTGGACAGAAGCCCCCAGAGAGTACCTGTAAGAAAGGCTGAACCCCTGGGTAGGGGTGAAACCGTTTAGGGGCCCCTCTAAAAGAAAGTGACAAGGCTGCGTCAGCTCACCACCAGTTCCAACTGCTTTACATTACATTAGAAATTCACAGTCTCAAAATTGGCAGCTGACTGGCATGAGCTAATGATACTGCAGCTTATTATGTAGCTATGGACTGCCTGCAACAGCGAACTATTGGACAGTGGTCTGCACCCATCAAACATACCGGCGCCCCAATCAACCACAGCAGGCCTTCATCTTACAGCACATAAGACTATTCATTTCCCATCCCACTGCAGGTAGGAGGCTGAGCCGAAGTGCTGGCAAATGACCACTTGTGATAATTACACGACAACCTAAAAGTTATAAGTTGAACACACTAATGACCACAAGATCAGCTGAAGTTGTATTTAATTACCTGTTTCAACAAATTAGAACTGCATATTTTCAGCATACATTTTGCATCTGAATAAAGTGCACATTTTAACAAAAATTTATGCAGCAACAAACAGAAGCATGAACCTGTTTGCACGAGGCGCAGTCCAGTTGCCACAGACATCGTTTGCTTCATACTCCAGAATGAAATGCGTGTCTTCCGCACTCTTACTCACCTCATCTCCTATCACTATATAAATTTATGCAAAATTATGTAAATTTAGAGACAATAATGTCAAAATATACAACAAATGTAAACTTGCATAAAGCCGTGACAGCAGCCTAACAGAATGTTACTGTGCAAGTTTGTGCATGAATTTTTATGCAACCTTAAAGATGATAATGTAAATCTATACACAAGTGCAAATATATGCACACCATACCAACAGCCCTATTGAAATTAATTATAACAGTTTATGCATGATTATGTAAATTTTTAAAAAATAATGTAAATCTATGTATAAAATGGTCATTCATGTACATGCCATACCAACAGTCTTACGGAAATTATATGTACAAATTCATACAAAATTATGGGAATTTAAAGAAGATAATGTAAAAATGTACATACTAGTCCAAGTTCGTGATAATGAAAAACCGATAATTTTCAATTCTGTTTCCGTTTTAAATACTAAAATATTCCTGGCAGGGCCACAGCAATAATGGGGGTTTCACAGATTCACCCCTTCCCCCCCCAAGCCAGGACCAGGAGGAAACGTTGCATACACATGACCAAACGCATTACCACCAGATGTGATTTTCAAGCTCAAAATGTATAAAAAAAACATTTATGGATAGAGCTTTACCCAACCACAGTTGGGGAAAAGTTACAGTGTTCCCCAGACCATCTAACTGAATCAATGGCGAGCTGTGGGCTGTAGACAAACCGCATTTGGAAAAGTCTGGCTACCAGCCTGTCTGGCAGTGATAAATGAGAAGCCAGACCTCGAACAGAGGAGTGGAGCTGGCTGCGTAGTTGTGGAGACATGTTTGCTGCAAGTGTGACTTGCTGGACGCCTTCAGTGACAAAGCGCTGCACCATCACGGGAGCATTGCCGCCAACAGACAGACGTGAGCTAGGAAGTGATGTGAACGCATGTTCCACCTCCGCATAGAAGCTTGCATTCTTCACAGCACGACTGAAACATGATATATGAAGGAGTGAGTGAGTGTGCGGGGGAGTAAGCGAACAAAAAAATGAATAAATGAATAGATAATTAAATAGGCAAAGAAATAAATAAAAGAATAGCCTAATTGAATAACAGAATGATTACATTAACAAATAAGTGACTTGCTAAATAAATGAATGAAACAAACAAACAAACAAGACAAATAAATGAACATAAAAATAACCTAAATCAGCAAATCAATCTACTAATAATGTAGCCACTAACTTATGTTTTAGTTTAACCTAGGTACACTTTGCTAAAGATCTTCCAAACACAAAGATCCAAAGATCTTTCCAAACACAAACTTCTGGAAATTGTCAGATCAAAATATTTTTACATGACGGATGCCCTTTTTGGCAAGAGATACCACGAATACACAAATTTATTTAGGCATTTTCTATTCTCATTTGAATGCCTTAATACGATAGTTTACTTCTGTAGCGGATCTAAGACTTAGGACTGTGTACAACTGAGCAGCAGACTGCTAACATATCTACCTGCTTGGTAACGTGCAGTGTCAGCACAGAGTGTCCAATGTGCACCTCCGACATAATGGAATGGCCTCTTTGGCAGAAAGGCACCAACTTTTCGAACACTTATGTAAATTTCACTTTTATTTCCTGTCCTCACCACATGTAATCAGTAAAAGCAATAAGTAAGCAGCCTGACCCGGCCGAAGCGCCGTTGCTGAAGTAATAAGCAAACGTTTTCTCCAGATCAGAGACGTCACTGAGCTCCGCAACATTGCCGATGGAGTTGCGACAGCTGGCTCTAAGTTGTTGCATCACATCCGCACTGGAAGCCAGGCGATCGAGACACGCACCAAATGCCACAGCTACACTGGCTCCTTGCCGCACACCTATATAGGAATGCACAGAACAACACAAATGAACTGAATTTAATACACTTCACGAAATAAACTGTTTGTTCATTTAGTATAGTGCAGCCAACACAACTGCAAAGAACTGAACTGCACTGATCAGGGTTCATAGCAAACTGAAAGGACAAAATTCAAGGACTTTTCAAGGACTTTCAAAAACCTAAAATTGCAGTTTTCAAGTACCAAAAGCATCAATAAACAGACATATCATACTCGCACTACATCAAAATTAAGAGTGAGATATATACTTTAGTGTATTCACCAATACTGCACTAATAATGAAAGCAAATTACTGACATCTTCATATACATTTTGTTAAGTAAGCAAGTGAACTATAACCAAGTAGTGGTGAAATGCCAAATTTTACAAGAATGCTTTCTTCAAAATTTTAATATGCAAAAATTTCAAAATATGAAACA
>Ga0209367_1005348_pt1 | contig 17791 bp, 7 predicted proteins | sample WorMetLIZISLAND2_FD_187412 | JGI IMG/M metagenome (GOLD analysis project Ga0209367, IMG submission 187412) | Marine gutless worms symbiont microbial communities from Max Planck institute for Marine Microbiology, Germany - Olavius geniculatus... ... | reverse complement strand
AAAATTCAACGTTTAAACTTTATTTACAAGCACGATTTATTTTCACTACAGAATGACGCAGCTATGACGTCATTGTTAAGCTGGTACTTGGTTACGCTGGTTGTGTCAAATTATGTCCTCAATAACTGAAAAAAATTTTCATTTAAAATTCTTCCGCCTTTTTAGATAATGCAGTTTTGTAGTGGGGTCTTTAATTTTGCCGCACCCTGTACATAGGGTGGGCCAAAAAAGTGAGACCCTTTTGGCATTTGAGTTTTCTCTGTTGTTAGATGCATTATTTGCATTCTTGCTCGCGTATCGTTTTCAGCAAATGACGTCGTTTTGTTTTCTCGCGAATAAACTATAATTATTTTCTTTGACCCAGTATATTATTAAGCCATGTAGAACAGAACACAGCTAGCAATACACGCACGCATTTCTTACCCGATGGACATGGTGCGTATGCATAAATGTGCTTTTATGGATCGACAGATTAAAAAAAGATTGACAAGTGGAAAGCCACCAGCTAGCAACAAAATATTTGTGTTTTTGAAGCCAACTTGTAGTGTTATACTGCATCGCTTTTATAGGCATAGGCTACACGGTACAAAATACTGTTATGTGTATTTTCTGTAGTGAAAATGGTCCTCAGTGGCCTTGAAATGCCAGTTATCAGAAAAAAAACAATGTGATTGTGTCTTTCTCTATTTTTCGAACGTGTTAAATAATTGTAAGAATCAATACTTTATAAATATAATTTATAATTTATTTATTTGCGCGTACATAATTTATTAAGACTGGTTTTTCAATTATTTTCGTTTATTAGATATTCTCTGTAGCTTGTTATTAGGCAATAATAGTCGTGCTCTTCCAGCTGTGGTAAAACTATGTTACAGAAGATACTATACTCGAACACAGCACGTTCCGCTTGTTCTATGCACATAGAAGTGGACTGATTTGAGAGGAGAGGTATTCAGAGATAAAGAAAATGGGCCGCGCATCGCGAAATTGAGAGATCTAGCGAGGAAACCGATGCTGGCGGCTTGCCCATCTGACGGTTGTGGCCCATCGTGCCCATCTTCACATTTACGTCACCGTCACGTGACGTACCGTGACGTCATTGTGACGTCACACGTGCTCAGTCCGCTGCTGTCGCTGTGTGAATCTCAAAACGTTGCAGACTCCAATTTCGAAATAACGTTGCTACAGGCTACAGCACAGTTTGAAAAATGTTTACTGCATGCTTCTTTTTGGTTTAAGATATCATTTTAACTAATCAGCAGTGCGTATGATGAAATCAGCACATTCGAAAGCAACACAGATATACGCGTAGGCCTACAAGAATTTTTTTCTACAGTGCTGTCATTAAAGATGGGACGGGAAAGTAAAGCGGCGACCTTTCCGTCACTGCATTATTCAGTTAACGACGGAACGTGTTAGGAGGCTATGTCAGTTATGTCGGTCGGCGGTCGCGCTGTAAAAATTAGCCTTGCGACATCCGTGTCGTCCGTTCGTCCGTATAGTTAGATGGATTCTCGTGCTAAGGTGGCGGCGAGGCCGGCCGGCATCCTTGGACTCGACTCGCCGCACGGCTAAATTACACAGGCACGGTGTGTGCACACCGTATCAGGCTACTGACCATTCAATCAACAGTTAACGAGAAGGACAGCGACGTAGATTCAATTACTGTCGCGGAATACAGCACGCACAGCGCACCGACGACCGGACATGTCCAAGTGGCTGCTGCTGCTGCTGCTGATGGTGGCCTATAATGACGTGTCATTGGCTTCCGTGTATCCAAGCAAGCGTCCATACGCACAGCGAGCGTATCCGCCAGGAAAGCACAGCATCTGTCTCCCCTCTCCGGTCAAGTGCCTCCTTACAAACCGGGTCCAACGATCTTTCTGTAGGTCAAAGGCCGACCCGCTCAAAAGCCCATTTTCTCTAAAAAAATGCAGCAAGTGCGTAAATGATGTGACAACTAAAAGGCAGTTTATTATTGTTTAATACGAACGTTTGTGCGTCTAAGCGATTTTGCACTACCAGAAATGGGAGCGGGAGCTATTGACCGAAAGGAATTTGACTCGGGGAGCGTTTGACTTGGGTTGCTAGTGTAAGGGGGGAGTTAATCGAGGGGGCAGTTGACCGTGGTGGCACATGTCCGATTATCATCGGTGAGAGAGTGGCATCGCATGGAGCAGCAACAGCAGCAACAGCAGCCGTTAGGCGTAATGCAGTTAGAGCACCGGTATACGCAGCGTTTGGCGGACCGAACTGGTTATTTCCTCCGCTGACGGATTTATAACGGCGGAAGATTAGTTTTTGACACGGCGATGCTGATGCGTCGGCCGAGATGCTAAAACAAGTTACGGGGTGGGCGCATGCTGGATTCGAACGAAATACGGGTAATGGACAGAAGTCTGCAGGACGGATCGATTTGACGACGAAGTTCCAGTCAGAGTTGACGATGCAGAAAGTATCCCAATTAACTTACGACACATTTTGATGATGCACGCAAGCGTTATGTGCTACGAAGATTCATCAAACAGTAGGCCTACACGTGACGTTATTGTTGGCGCAGTTTTCTATCCTAAACGTTAGATTATTCAGATTTTTGCCAAGTTTTGTGAAAAAAAAGAAGTAAGGTACTCGCTATACTGCTGCTTATACACGAGTCAGGCTCACGTCCAGACGCGATTTGCAGTCTTTTAGTGACAGCTGATTCACATGAGCTAACGATACCACAGAACATTATTTCCGCTTTGGACCAGCGGCGCAACATGAAGATACACCACCACCTTAATCAGCCACTCCGCAGTTCGCAAACTCCTACCCATTTCCATCCGTTGAAGGGTAGGAGGCTGAGTTGACGTAAATACACAGTAAGTTAACAAGTTGCTCACGGTTGCCTGCTAATGACCTGCTGTGTGATTCAAACCTGCAAGCCTGATACTCTACTTACATGTACTAAACCACAAGCGACTATGGCATCTCAGAAATTTGTCTAATTAGTAATTGCTGGCTAACTCGTTTCATATTTTAAGATCGAAAGACGTATGTAAACGGCGGACATCAACATACGTAAAGTTTTACCTCCCCTTCTCAGCATATCGGGGTAGATAGTGATGACAAAAATATGACAATAATTTGTAAGCCTACGAATGTCGTCTCCCGGTTTAAGTTCCGCAAACGATGCGCCCATCTCCGCCAACTCAGTTGAAGTTGACACACGCTGCTGCTGCTGCTGGCAATTTCATTGGTTGTCGGGTGATAACCGAAGATGACGAGAAGACGATGACGACGATGACGATGATGCGTGGCTGATGACGTCAACGATCTGTCATGTTGGACGTACAGTACCACCCAGCACATGCCTTCAGGTGTGTGGTCACCGTCACCCATTCCTCTCCCCTTATCACCCCGTCCGATGACATGATTTCGCCGCAGCCGCATATCTGCAGCTCGGCGACTCGAGTCGATGTTCGGCGACGCTGCTGTTGTTGACGACGAGAAAACACGACATAGATGAGATGTCTCCTGTCCATCATTCAGATCAGCGGCCAAAGCGCGCGGTGTAAATAACTCTGTTTGATTTCGTCCTTCTAATTAAGCACGTGCTCCTCGAGCCGCATCGGTTTTTTCCTCGTATTTTGGCGAGCCGATAAACACATCCACTTCAGCATGTTTCTGCTAGTTGGATGCACACTCGAAAAGCCACGTAATCATGTATTATGGTAACGGCGGAGGAAAAAACCTCTCAGTCAGTATCACTCTTTTACAGCTCCAAAACTTACGGATGCAATGGTCGTCTGTATTATATGGACGACGGAGGACGTCTATTTTTACAATCTGCCGCTACCTTCTCGGTTTTTACACCGGTAGCGAACTATACATGTACTGCATGCTCGGCACGGGTGTGTGAACACGAACAATTTGCTTAAAGTCTTTGCCTGGCCGCGATATGACGGGTTTTAAACCCGCAATATTTTAATTGCAAGTCCGACGCTCTAACCACTGCACCGCGAAGCCACAAAAATGACACGCCGAGAACGATTTTGAACTAACTGCAAAAGGAAGAAGAGTTTATCGCAGACGTAAACACGGCGTTTTAAGAGCGGTAGGCTTTGTTTTTAGTTTCATCGAAGATGTAGGTGCCGCGTTAGTGACGTAGCGTGTTTGCGTCGTCATTCGACACACGACAACGACCTGCCCGGCGACGTTTCCCAACAGCGAGGTGCTGGTGGCATCGCAGGCTGCAGAGTCAATCGAAGAATTCGGCCTCTGAGTCCCTGTAGTGTCGTTAACGCCGTCGTTTTCGACGTTTCGCCGACCCACGCGGCGGTCGGACCACCGACACTCCCTCCAAGCTCCGTCGTTCGCCGTTGCAGTCTGCCCGCCACCAGCCCATCCCAAGGCCGATCTTCTCTATCGTCTTTCGACCGTGGAGTGGTCAACACAGATAGAGTTTTAATTTGAGTTTAATACATCTCGCCGGGAACGTTTGCGTGCAGGGAACGGTCCGTCGATCGGTGAGCCCGGCGGCCGGACACGACGACCGAAGACCTTCTCAGAAGACGGTTTTACTGCTCGGACGGACGGACGGGCAGAGCGCGCCGCGGTCGCCCGCCGGCAAAATCACCGTGTCTAGATGCAAATTTTTATAGCTTGGGAGGACAGAGATAACGACGCAGCCATGACGCCGCAACGCTTTCTCGGCTGCAAGCTGTAAAATTGGCGCGAACGAACGAACGAACGGACGAGCGGCGTGTAAGCAAGCAAGTGGATGGTATGAATGGCCTGATTTCTGATCTCTGCCGTGTGAATTGCGCGATGTAGGCGCCGGTGCCGCCATCATAAATGTACCTATCGGCGACCGCAAAATTTATCTACAAAGTGTTTTTTGATGTCGTGATACTGAGTCTTACAGTTAAGAAAGCAAAATAACAAAAACAAAGTGACGTGCATGTACAGATATTAAACCTAATTAAGCTTACCTTGATAAAAAAATCTGCCTGCGGGGTTAAATCGAGTGTCACGACTGAACGACGGATTAATTTTCACTCCGAAACAAAAATAATTGCTGAAAAATGTAAAATTATTGTTTCGCGCTAGCCCTACATTGTTTATACTCTATAGGACAATTGTGCGAATTGCTTGTTGTTAATAATTCTTCAATGTCAAAAAATATTTTGATTAAACATAGCTGGTGATATTATTCTTTAGAGAAAATTTTTTTAGTCTAATTGGACTGGACAAATAATAATGTAAAAATATAATATTTCCTCGTGTGCCGACATAGTGCCGTAGCTTCAAAAGTTCAAAGGCAACACCAGTGGACAGTGGTCGATATTCAAGACAGAGAGGCAGACAAAAGAGACTAAAGAACGCGAATACTAAAACCAAAAGCAAATAATACTAAAATTTGAGTTGGCAGATTGCACAGACAAAACTAGGAAACAGGTTGCAAACAAACGCACGAGCAAATAGCAGTGAGATCGTTATCCATCGTTCATAGGAAACAAACTCGTTAGTTGAGCTGACGTTTCGAGCCTAGACGGGACAAATTGATTTCGTAATGCAGCTGCCTCGTGCGATGCCTTGTATAGCTGGCGGCCAAAAAACCGAAGGTCTCAACACAGCTGTATGACGCTGTCGTGTCGACAAGTCGACGGCAACGCTAACAAGTTTCACTCTCGAGTCGCCACCTTGCGGCGATATGCAGCAGCACGGAGGCGTTTCCGGTTCAGTTCGTGTCATCGGGCGCAAATGGTGGCAGCTCGCAGCGAGTAGCTAGTACGGGGTTCTTGTCGGGCCTAAATACGATCTGCAGATACTTTGTTTTATGTGATGGGGACGTCAGGGTAGGCAAAAAACGGACACGATGGTTTTATACGCCAATAACTTCATCAAATGTTAAACAATTTTCAAAATTCTTTCACTGTTAAAATCTGAAGAAAAATTGTAGTAATATAGTCACCAAAGATCCCACTAAACCTCAAGCTTGTCACTACACTTCCTAGTGAAATATCACCGTCTTAAAAGCAACAAAATTCACTGAATTCACCGAAGCCACCAGAATTACTGGTGGCCTATAAGTAAGCACAGGCAAAAGCCATATAACGCTTATTATCCTAATAACTAAATTTAACTATGTGTTTTCGGTTGCACTTCCCGTCTCAAACAATTTTTAAATTGATTTATTGTATTACTGGTTACACACACGTCAGACAGTGCATTCCAGTAATTCTGTTGCTAAATACATACTTTCTCAAATCTAATCTACTGCGTTTTTATATAGTTTCTTAGAATGACCTCTTCTTTGACCTTCATCATATGTAAAAAATAAATCTGATTGCAAATTATAACAACTATTAATAATTTAAAATTTTTCTGGTAAATCACTCCTATGCCTTCTTTTTTCTAATGTCATTAAATTTAATTTTTTAATACGTTCTTCGTAATGTAAATTTTTTACATCGTCAATCAATTTAGTTGCACGACGTTGAACTCCCTCGACTAACTCAATATCCTTCTGATAATGCGGGCTCCAAATTGGAACACAATATGAATGAAATGAAAACAATACATCTGTAACAACACATTGTAAGAAATTAACAACAGGAAACAACCTCTTTATTGTCTCAGTTATTGTCCAAAGTAACTGTCGCATCGCGCAGTTTTCACATCAAATGTTCAATGTGTTCGCCTTGCTGCTAGACGACGCACTGAAGCCGGCGACGCCACTGACTAATGGTGCGATCAGCCAAACGCTACGACAGTTTGCCCCACTCATGGGGTGTTTACACGATCTAGCAAACGTCCAGCAAACTTCCAGCAAATGTTTTCAAAACACAGGTGCTAATGCTGGACGTTTGCTGGATCGTGTAAACACCCTATCAGTGACGATCGCCTGCTTCAGCTGGTTGATTTTCGTGAATTGTCGACGTTGATAGACCATCTGTTAAAACTCCCCAAACAGCATAATCGACCGGATTTAAGCCCGAGCTGTTTTGGGGTCACATATCAGGCTCAGTCGACGTTGATCACGCAATTGGTCAGTGTCGTTGCCGGCTTGAGTACGATGTCCGACATTTCACAAGATAGTGTAGCGACACATATAAGGTGTGGTGGGATCTTTAGGGACATTTTACTACAATGTTTTTCTTGATTCCGGCCGTAAAAAAATTTAAAAATCGGTTAATATTTGACGAAGTTATTGGCGTATATTACATTGTGGCAGTTTTTTGGCCTACCCTGTAGAACGCAACATTGTGAAATACGAAGTGAGGATAAAGCTAAGGTTTAGTGGTCTCGACTGTGCGATATTTCGGAAATTAGCTGCATTATGTATATTTTGAAAATGAAGATGAAGATGTTACAAGCGTTTTTGGTAAACGTATTAGAAGACACTTCGGTCTTCAAACCCGTGAATGACCGGTACCATGCTAAGCTGTGTTCGATCCATCTATAGGCCTAAATCTGGATGTCTACATGACCTATTGAACGACGTAGGCCTATTGTCGCTAACCTGATGGAATAGTTAATAATTACGCTATTGAAAATTTTTCACAGACTCTGCTTATGTGGAAGAATTTTAACAAGAAGCCCAGCTGTCGCTAGGGCGGGCCGACCGTACCGCCTATATCCGACTTCCGAACGCGGATAGAAAGCTATATTCCAAAGTGAATACAGTTTATGGACTACGGTGTATACAGTCCCGTACACGATATGGTGACGCTGTTATATCGAACGCTACAATCAACGGGAAAATACGATACGAATTCGGCGAAGGTGGGTGATGGCTGCAGGCAGAAACTTTGCAGTTAAAATTGCAGCTAAACTGCTGGAGACATGGTTACTATGTTGATAGCTCATATGAACTCGCCATCGCCCTATTCAACGGTACAATAGTAGACCGCCTACGACGTACGGTTTAGCCACAATACATGCCTTAGACTTTGTCGCGTCCACGTCACGTGGTCAGCGGCCAGCTCGGGCCTGCGCGCTGGGCCAGCCAAGCGTGAAGGACGTAAGGTCGTCATGCTGCAGTTAGCGTGAACACGTTTTGCCGGTAAAATGGCAGTATTTACGTCATTCAAGTGACTGACGAAGCTTCCTACGGACTCGCCGTGTCCGTATGTCGACCTTGACGCCAGTGAAGCTACCGGTGGACGTTTTAATTCTATGTTGTGTAGTGGGCCTGGTTGTCGACAAAGCTTAGGCCTACTATGGACTCGCTGTGTCCGCGTTGTCAGTCGTCACTCGTCACCCCTTGGGTCCCGACGTTGGTGAAGCTACCGGTGGACGTTCTGTATCGTGTCGTCGTCCTGGTTGTCGACGAAGCTTCTATGGACTCGACGTGTTCGCGTCGTCACCCATGAATTCCGACACTGGTGAACCTATCGAGGAAAAAAGTACTGTGCCGTCTAAGACCGTAAAGCTGCTGTTCTAGCTGCTGTGAACTCCTGAGACGCCGAACTGCGTATGGTTCGTTTTCTTTGGTTTCTTATTTATTTTTTTGCCGGCTGTAATTAGCTTGATATTTGTACTTTTGAAATTATATTTTGTGTTTTTACATCATAAAAATTGTTCTGATGTACCAGCCTCATTAGGACCGGCCCACGCTTAAAAAATCATCACACCACACCTCACAAGAACTAAATGGTTAAACGCGACAGACCTAGGCCTACAGACATGCAGAAACAGGCCAAGGCTCGACCTATACGGTCGCCCAATAATGGTCAGTATTTGATGAAGATGTGGACGAACGTTCGGTGACACGTTGTCACACGATGTAGAAAGAATCAGGGGTGACTGAGATCGAGTCGATCGACCTCAAGCCTTCGATAGCCTAATAGGCCTAAATGAGAACAGTGCTGTCACTTGTTGGTTTTCTCTAGGTTGTCTCTTTCTATCATGGTTGATTTCTTTTTTCTGTTTGAACTTTGAGTGTGATTTCTGCGGTACTGAATGAAATGATAGTGCATTAGCGCTGTCGAGTCGACAGTCTGTTGTCACTCGTAGCCTACATGATTCGATGCCCGTGCAAAAGCAGAATTATATCGGAATCAATGATTCCGATATAATTCTGCTTTTGCACCGCATCTGTTTTCTACTTCCTGAGTAAAGGGGTGTGGCAAACAAGAGATAGGTGAAATTATTTCGTAGACTCTAATGTGAATTAAGTTGAATTTTGTGGTTAGCGGTAAATGTTACAGTTGTCTCAGTAATTACTCCTTGTACCGTCTGCTGAATGCATTGGAGATCGTACAGGAACAAAGAAAGATCGTTTTGTGATGGGTGTGTCATGTGATGAGGCATCAGCTTCGAACGCAAAACAGATAAGCTCACTGGACTACATTAGCTCAGTAGTTAGTTTGCGAAGCCGAAGTGAAACATATTTTAATTCCAGACATGCAGTAATCGAATGCAGTATCAGAAGAGTTACTAACGTAACTTTTTTTTTATCTATGTGCTTGTATCCAAGTTATGCCAGTATATTCATAGTTGGCAAACCTTACTTCAACTGACAAGTTTTTGTGCTAGGGATAGAATCGGTAAACAGAATACTTGTTTAATAAAACCTGTGTTAATTCTAATCATGTTCTTCACTTTGTGCTCTCACCTCCCTCCACGGCGTTGCAGCATTACAGTTTAGGCCTTGCTCACATAGCCTCTCTTTTCCTGATTATGACAATTACAGGGTGTGCCAAAAAATGACCCAACTTGTTTTTGTCATAACTTTGTCAAATCTCCACCAAATTTGATAATTTTTGGCACACAGATAGCCAAGACGATAGAATTGTGTAAGGTACACTCATTGTCCACCTCACTTAATTTATGTCAATGCACAGTTGCACTACCGGGTAAAACACAGATGCTCCAAATTGTTACATTACGTGGTGATTATCAGTGTCAGATTGCTCTCTTGTGCAATATCAGTTCCACAAAGGGCACCATGGAATTTAATAACATTGTGGTATTAAACATTTTACGCTGAAAACAGCAGACAACAAAATAACTTATTGATGAGCTTAAATCCATTTTTCCATGAATGAGGTGGACAATGAGTGTACCTTACATATTTCTATCGTCTTGGCTATCTCATCTATATGCCAAAAATTATCAAATTTGGTGGAGATTTGACGAAGTTCTGACAAAAAAAGTTGGGTCATTTTTTGGCACACACTGTATTTATTGGATTGTAATTTTTATGCGCGAAAGCAGCTACTGCTTTCAGCGTGTCTTAGCCATTGCAATTCTGTTTGTCCGTTTGTCTGTCTGTCCGTCCATCTGTCCGTCACATGGGTGGATCAGTCAAAAACTGTGCAAGTTAGGATCACCAAATCTTTACCTTCAGCTGCCTGGAAGACTCTAGTTTCAGGAACCGTAAAGCTTTTCCATAAATTCGAAGGGGGTCACCCCAAACGAGGGCACTAAATGAGAGGTGGGTGGGCAGAATATGCAATTTTTGACTAATAAGTCACTGTATCTCAGTAACTGTGCGAGATAAGGCTTAGGTTACTATTAATCACTAATAGGAAGTCGTCGTACACTTGCTCTCGATTGTCACCAAATTCTATGATTTTGAATCACCTTGAATGCTAAAATAGGGGGTTTTATGGTTTTTTTGGCGATTTCGGGCTGCAACACAAGTCTATATCATTCACAAGGTGGCACCATGGAAGTATCGTTATGCGATCCAGATAGAGAATGTGGTATTTGTATATTAACTTAGCGTGAACACCCCAATTTTTAGCTAAACGACTGAACAGGAACTGTTATAGGCTTCCGCGCATCTCGTGAGCATTAGCTCAAATTTCTTGTATAACTCGCATGCTGTATAAACAGTGCTATTAAGCTTTTAACTCTTTTGTTTTTATCGTTTTAGTAGTTTTGTTCTTTGTATGTTCAGTTGCGGTATGTCAACTGTATGCAAAAAATGAATATAATAAATACATACTTGTGAACAGTTCTGCATTAAAGGGCAACTGCCATGAAAAATTTTTATTGCAGAATATGTTTGGATTTCATATTTATATTACAAATATATGCATCAAACTTTCTACTGAAACAGTTATTATTAAAAACAACTTTGTTGATAAGTCTGTTTTGCACTATAAATAGCTCCAGACTAGATTAAATTTTTAACCAAACTACTTTTACACAGTACTTGGTTGCTTTCCAGAACGCGGCATTTAATCTCATTGAAACATTAAAAACTGTTAATAGTTTAACTATTAAGTGTAAAATAAGATGCGAAAACATTATATACGTACACAACAAGCAAATAAACAAACAATAAACCGAAAAACAAAACTTTTGGCTGCTCGTTGTCATTGCCTTGAACCACAGCTGGTTCCCGTTCACCCATAAGACAAAGAAGGCAAAAGTCTTCATCATCACACGAGCGACCGGGAACCAGCTTCGAGGAACTTAGTGACATCACAAAATTTCTTGTAGCTGGTTCCCAGCGGCTTGGGGTTAAAAATTAACTACACATTTATTATCAAGCATTTTGCGCTGGTACTGTGCATGTAGTCTTTAGTGGAGGTCTACTGTCTGAAAATACATTAAAATCACAAAGGTCAATTTTGACGGTAGTCGCCTTTTAACAACAACACTTAGTGTACATGTTGTTACCCACTCTGATGAGCCTTTGCATTAATATGTTTAATATGTGACAAAGGAGAGAGGTCATGCTCCTTCGTCCCATATAGAACATATTATTGCAAAGGCTGACCAGTGTGCCAACATAAATCGTTGGTGTTTTTGACAGAAAATGTTGACTTAGTGTTAGTTTTTGTTTGTATTCTTTGTATGTCTATGATGCTGTGTTTCAGTTGAAAGATGTCAAGTGTCTCACTGCTGATTATCGTTCTAAGTATTCTATCATATGCTGCTCTTGGTTGGGGCAGAGTTACAGTTCAGTGTCTTGACAATGATGAAAAACCAGTGGACTGGTCAGTAGAATACGTTTCTCAACTTGTTTTTTTCTATAACTTCACCACTTTTCTGTAACAGGGAGATGACATGGTAAAGGTTAAATGGGATTATGATATGGGAGCGGGATGATAGTATAGTTTTTGTGTGTCATATATGTGCTGTTATTTCTTGGATGATAACTGCAGGGTTGTCAAAAATAAGATGCATAGACATCTGAATATTGTTATTTTACAGCTGAAGCAAATCAAGCTCTTGTTGTACACATATATGTTATGATTGGCAAACAGGTTTATAGTGTACAAGTTGCCTCGACTGTCGGACAGCCGTCATGAGGTTGTTACCAGAGGTGTTGGTCAGATGTACATGGATGTGAATAGTCAGCATTGGAAACTGTTGGACAAATCAATCGCTGATAAATCCGGCCATGCTGTCTACCACACGCTACAGCAGATCTACAGTGGCTATCAGAGCACGGTACATATGCTTAGACATTTCTGTTTAACATTTATGAGCATCATTTGCATTTAAGAAGTTGGGTGTTTTTTTTCTCTGCTGTTGAAGTAATGAAATTGTTTGGGTTTTCAGTTTGTGGCTGAAATGTGAGTTAATCATTGTAAATTTTTTTGAAAATGGCATGCATTGAACAGTTAATGCCATATATACATTTTGACAGTTATCCAGTACTTGCTGTCAGAGAAGCCACCACCACTTATGGGTCATATTTTAGACACAAATACAGTACTAGAATATGTAGGCATTAGTTTTAGTCAGCTGTTATTAACTTAACTTTTTGTTTGTTAATTATTTGCTCATGATAAGTAGTAAAGTTGTATGACATAGATTGGCTGAAATACATGCCATGTAGTCAAATTAAGTGATATTGCAGCTTTTTGTGAATTTTTGCCATATAATAGTTTGCCGTGATAGCAAATGAGTAGAAATAAATGTTTGCTTTGTTACGTGAGTGAAATTGTTGAAATTTGACCAGGAGATTGCTTATCTAATGTACAATGACAAGCCACCAAATGGTGCAGAGTCGATGAATCATGGTCACACGAAAGGTGAGCTGGCACAAACTTTATCTGTTTTTTTTTGTTAAAAATTTTTTCTTCATTTTTGGAAGCCACAAATTTGTATAGTGAAGTTATGCTGAACTCTTATTTTTTATATTTGTTTCAACCAGCTAAGCAGTTTTCAGGAGTAACTTCAGTCCATGCTGAGTCTTCAAAAAGTGAGCTTTTGGGAACTATTAATGAAACACAAATTTTTACAGACCTTTAATGCTATTCCTGTCTTCCAAAGCACTAACTAGTAACTGGTCACATTTTAATTAAGCTGTTAAATAAATTTCAGACATTTGCTTCTGTGCAATTACCATGTAGTGCATATTGGCAGTAGTCGGATTTGTCAAAATGTGTTTTTTACAAACAAATGTGCTGCCGGTTTGCAAAATAGTTTTAAAAATGACACTTAGCTCTTAGCTTCTGGACATTATGTTTTTTTTGCATTTTGTGTAATAACTATAGTGTGTTTATTTGTTTATTCAGGTGATGTTTGCTTTGACAAAACTTCTGGATTCTGGTTGGTGCACTCAGTACCCAATTTTCCGCCACATCCGTCCAATGGATATAGTTATCCAGACTCAGGCATGATCTACGGACAGACCTTCCTCTGCATCTCTTATCCATATACTGAATTTAATGCTATTGGTATGGATTGCTTGCACATAGTTGTGATATTAAGAATTCATCATTCGAGTTAAGATATGTTGCACAGCAGGTATTTAAAGATATCAGGAAGAAAAGCCGATTTTGTTACACATCCAGGATGTTACAAAATTGCTGCAGTGCACATCAAGTGCTGCAGAGAGTCATTAATATACGCATATACCAGGTGCCACAAAAAATTTCCCAAACATTTGCATGTGTTATTCAACCGAGTGGTCAAAATAAATCGGCACAAAAGCATGTATGTAATCACCAAATGTCTTCGAATAGGTCTAGGAATTTTTGCCTAAAACACTTCTGTATTAGCCATGATACAAGCAAAATAGCATTACATGACATGAAGCAATATTTGCAAGCAGTTCATCATTTACGTTACCACTCGTATGCAGGCTATGCCAAAACGTCATGGGAGACTTAGTCATCAGTCAACTGATCAGCAGAAAATATGCTGAATAGGTCCTCCATTCTCCTTTGCTACTGCTGCTAGCCTTTTCCGCTACAATATGGCTTTTCTGATTCTGACTGTCTCATGTCGACATGATGCCATTTGTCTCTGATAACAACCTGAAGATCTTTGAGGTTTGTAAAACGGTTTACGCTTTCCTTCGTAGACAAGTTTTTGCAAGGTATCCCAAACCGAGTAATGTAGTGGATTCAAATCTGTTGAATGCAGTGTCCATAAAGTATACGCGCCATTATAGTTATGCAAAGTTTGGGACTTTTTTTAGTGCCACCCGGTACAATTGTTTTATTTTGTTTTTGACGTTAACAAAGTAGTTCTGTAGTATGAGGATTGAGGACTACCTGAGTGTACTGTTGTCTACAGTGACAAGATGTAACTTTAACCTAGCAAACACCTCTTGGTTCTTATCTAAGGTTTCACAGCACTATAGAAATCTGCTTCTAACTTTAATTTTAACTGACCATTAGTTATTGGAAGTGGAACACATACACATCCAGGATTTTAAAAAATTGCTGCAGTGCATATCAAGTGCTGCAGAGAGTCCAAGAGAAGAGGAGCATTTTGGACACAGTATGGCAGTGCAAACTCCCATGGGGCACAACCGATATATGCTGCAACATGACTTGCTGCTGCGGGACATAAGAGGACAGGATGATGGGCAAAGCAACAAGAGGACGAAAGCACCTGCAAATGCTCAGTGGCATCATAAGCAAGGACTACGTGACTCTGAAGAGAAGCGCAGAAGACAGAAGCAGTTGGCAGAGGAGTTTGTCATAAACCTGTCACTACAGGCAGAAGACCAAAGAAGAGCACATAGGATGCCACGAATGTTTTTACATCAATCCCTCATTGTGTGCGTGTGTGCGTGTGTGCGTGTATTTCTGTTTATTTGCAGGGAAGCAGCAGATATACAACTACCCAAAGTTCTATGCACACAATCTGCCAAAGGATTTCATGCATGATAATATGGATGTGCTATTTGCAATTGGTGGCTCTCGTGTGAAAGAACCCCCATGGAACAACTTGATGAAGCTGACTTCACTGGCCGGGCAACAGTTTCTTAGCTTCGGAAAATACGTTGGTTATGCCCAAGGTTTGTTCCGATCATGTAGTGATTTTGTTGATCTGTTTGTGCTTAGCTAACGGGATAGTTTTGTGTAATTTTAACATTTTAGTTCAATTATGTGTAGTTTCATGATACTGATGTTGTATTGGAGGTTGGGGTTTCTGTATCCTATTTTATGCTTTAACCTGAGATTCTCAGCTATTGATTGTTGCATTTCAGTAAATATTTTTTAATCTAACTTATCGAAAGATATGCATTAACACTCTGATTAACATGTTAGTTAAATAGTTAATTGCCTGATTAAAAGGATGAAATAATCACTTGTGAACCTAGATAATAATAAAAGTCCTGTATTAGTGCTTGTCTTGCTTTCTGTGCTGATTTTTAGTGACAGCCATTGTACTTTAATTTAGTTTTGATCATGTGATTTAATATGAAATATGCCAACTGTGTTTGATCTTCTTTACTGATGATGTGGCTGCTAATATCTGCGGCCAATCCAGCAGCTTTAGCTGCATTTGGTCAAACGGAGAGATAGACGGATAGATGGTTTTACTGTTTAACATACATTACTACTGCAGTGTGCTACAAACTGTCATCATGCCAATTATTCTTACCATCACTTTTGCCTTTCTGCTTTGTTGTATTGTTAATTTCAGATCTGTACGGTGCTTGGTTGGCTCCATATTTTGCAACTAGTATGGACGTTGAGACATGGAGTCATGGTGTAGGGCCACTGGCTTCAAACTGCTCTAGCAAATATAGTGTAAGTTCTACTTACTGCTTCAAAATTTGTCCCGTTTTTATTGCAGCTATCCAGTTTGTTCTGTTAAGGCCATCTACGGAATAGATAGGGACCACTGTTCTCCGTGGCAGATTTTCCTAATTCTGTGGTGTCCCATTTTTGAAGTAAATTGAGAACACTATTAGTAATATCAGTACTGTAGAGAAACGGATGCAGGCACAAAGTCGCCCTACATCCGTATCACGATATACTGATTCTACTAATAATCTAATAACTTTTTTGATAAACTGGATTATTCTAAGTAAGTATGAAAACGTCTGCCACTCTCTGTATCAAATGTTTAACAATTGTTGATTATAACTCATCAGTAGAATATTTGTGTTGCTGTGCATTTTTGTTGAGTGCTGAAATAGTCAGTCCATTTAGGAAGATTGGCAGGTTTGTCAGAAAGCTCCGCAGACTTGAATTTTAATTGGAAAATAAAAGTGGGTTAATTACTGGCCAGTACCAAATTCAGTGGAAACGGGGATTTGGGCAAATTTCGCGGTTTGGCTCAAAATTCCACGGCCTGTGGAAAACTTCTGGGCATGTTAATTGTTGAAGGTGTACAATGTGGCGGAGTTGAGAATATTGGAAGAGTCATGGAAGAGAGCACAGGATCATGCTAAGTGGGCGGTGACTGTCAATAAGCGCTGGATCTGCATTGGAGATATTAACCGAGAGGTTTTTGTCTTTATGTTGTTGATTACATTTGCTTGATTAAATTTGCTGTGACTGTTACATGTTTTTAAACTATAATGCTACCATCCTTTTGTGATGCTTTGTCAAGCAGGATATTAGACTCTATTCATTCACTCACTCTCACACACTGTTGGCTGGTTGAGTGACAGTGAATGCATTGGGTCTGAAGCCCTGCTGTAGCGCGTCTTAGCCACGCAATTCTGTCTGTCTGTCCGTCACACAGGTGGATCAGTCAAAAACGGTGCAAGCTAGGATTACCAAATTTTCACTGTCGGCTGCCCGGAAGACTAGTTTTAGGATACGTGAAGCTTTTCCATATATTCGAAAGGAGTCACCCCGAACGAGGGCACTAAATGAGAGGGGGGTAGGGAAAATTTGCGATTTCCAGCTGATGCGGCGTTGGCTTGATTAAAACACTGTAGATAATTAGCCGCCGCTCGTCTGGCGCCCTCTGGTGACTGTAAAAGAAACATCATTGCTAGGATGGGTGAACTTAGATTTTGTTTTACTGGGCTTTCAAACGTGCACCGTTGTTGCACATTCCCCTTTGCATTAGCTTTGCTTTTCTTGTTAAGATGGGCCTTATAACCGGCTTTGGAAAAAATGGTTATGCAAGTGTGTTAAGCTGGAGTGAAAGATCACTAGGCGAGTACTTTTTTTTGTTCTTGTTGTATAATTTCTGCTTTATTACCCCATAGTAGGAAGACATTATGTAACTGTAGCATGATCAGTCCATCGCACTTGTTATGCGCCCTTCTAAAGCCATCACATGAAATTGCATGTACAAGGTACTTACAGTTTGATGAGTGGTGGGTTAGTTTTTGGGTTATACACATAAATTGTCTGTCATGCTGCATGATCCATCATTCTGTGGCAGCAGCTTCAGGCATGTTTAAAAGCTGTACTCTGTTCACGAGATACTGTAGTGCACTCAGCGCAATAGATGCTTCATGATTGCGCTATCACAGGCTGCGCGGTAGCGCAGCACTGTTGTAAGGGTGACCAGCCATTTCAATGGGAAACTCCAAAATTTGACCCCTCGTATTTCCCAAACCCCTTAATTTTTCCACACCAAAATTTGCACAGATGATTACGTCCAGCATATCTCCTGATGTGCAAAATTT
>Ga0209367_1005346_pt1 | contig 17798 bp, 10 predicted proteins | sample WorMetLIZISLAND2_FD_187412 | JGI IMG/M metagenome (GOLD analysis project Ga0209367, IMG submission 187412) | Marine gutless worms symbiont microbial communities from Max Planck institute for Marine Microbiology, Germany - Olavius geniculatus... ... | reverse complement strand
CCACAGTGTCGGAGGTATGAAGTCAGGTGTCTGCTGCTCCAGGAACGTGATGGTGTCGCGTGCTCGATGTGCCGGGGCGCCGTCCTGCTGAAACACAAAAAACTCGTCCTGGGATAATCGGCGCATGTCTGGAAGTAATTTCTGTCCTAGAAGGTTGTTACGATAGTATTCTCCATTCACCTTGACTCCCGGCTCGACAAAACGGACAGCGGTGCAGCCGAGTTTCGATACGCCGACAGACACCATTACTGATTTGCTAAACGTCGGTCTCGTTCGAAGCAGCCGGTTTTCGTCGACGTTCTTTTTTCTGGTACCTGAACGGACGTAAAACCGGTCGTTCTGTGAGTTGGTAGGAGCAGCGACGGTGAACACCTTTTCATCGGTGAAAAATATGAAGTTCACCATACTTCTGGATACTTCTGCATCAGCTGCCGAGCCCGTGTCATTCTTGCCTGATTGTTAGCCGATGTCAGTGCTTGAGCATTGGACTTCCTTAAACACTTGAGCTGCAGGTCTGTCTTGATGATGCGGTGGACGCTTAACCGAGAAATGCCAGACTCTCGAGCAATCTGCCGTACAGTGCGGTGGGTGCGAGGCTTGTCTTCTTGGCTTAATGCCATTTCTTCAACAACGGTGACGTTGCCAATAGCACGAGCAGTGCGGGGACGACCACTGCCAGATACACGATCAACGGATCCACGTACTGCGGTTAATTTTTGCCAGCAAGTAATCCAATCCGCTTCTTGTCCAGTTTTTGGATTCAAATTCTCTCAGAAAACGGACAGCAGTGTAACCTTTCAGTTGTCGTAAATTTTTGATCAAAATCTTGTCCTCCTCTGAAAAAACCATTTATAGTCCAGCTGTCACCAACACCTACCCAGAAAAAATTAGAGACAAAGGTTTGAATGCAGTTTCTGAGAGATATATATGTTGTTAATAAACTCTGTGAATGACACTCGATGACACTCAGTATAACTCTAGATATGATGCAATGAAGAAAATCACAGTATTGCTATATGCAATTGACAGTCTAGATGCAATAACCAGCACTACTACTGCAACTGTTGATCCAAATCTTATTGATACTGACAGATAATGTGTAAAAAATATATGCAGGCTCTACAGTGATGCAATTCAGTGAACAAAAAAAGCTTGTCTATACAATATGACATGACGTCTTATGCTAGCAGTAGGCCTAGATGAGAATGGTCGCTCATCACTATAAAATCTCTGTCACGGTATTAGATACAAGGGTAATATAAATGCAAATTGTAAAAACGTACAGTAGATCCATGACAGAACTATGAAATATAAAAATATATTGCTGTGGGTGACTTCACTAAATGCTGAAGTCTCTACTTAAGTAGTCTAAAATTTCGGTCTGGCAAAAAGCGAACTCACCCAGTGTAATTGTACAATGCTACTTATTGCAGGGTCTAACTCTGATATGTCCTATAACATACAAATACGCCTCCAATGCAAGTCGCAGCAAGCTCAGAATGCTCATGTCAGATAGCGAAAATTGCTATCTTATTTTCTGTAAATTTTCACAGCAGATAACCAAATTACACATTGTGAAGCTTCCACGAATATATTCATGGCAGATAGCACAAATCGCCGACTTATTTTCTGTGAATTTTCACAACAGATAACAACTTGCATTTTGCATCACACAGGGGCAGTACTACCATAATAGGAAAAAATAACCACACCACAGTGTCGTAAAACACTGCACCCGCTGCACTGGCTCCAAATACAGCTTTGTCAGGTTGTTGGCCAAATGTCTATTATCATCAATATGCATGCTTATTCAGCTGAATAATCGTGCATAGGCCAAATTCTAACTTCCAGTAAGTTTTCACATCGAGTTTTTATATCGAAGCACATCGATCTGATACTTCATTATATCACCACAACAATGCTGAGTGCTCGTGAGCTAATAACTGACACAATGCACAATGCAGAACACTATTTGCTCAACTGTACCAAATATCATGAAGATAGAAGAGAATTAAGAGATGCTGTGAATGATATATTAGAATCGATGAAGGGAGAAAAACATTTGACAGAGAGATTGTTACTAGCACCTTATAATCAGTCAGAAAATATCAACAGAAAGCAGGATAGACATATAAAGGAAGCATTATTTCAGTTTATTACAGAAACTCGAAGAAAGCTTTACCTTTTACACTATCATCACTGGTTTCCGGTTGTCTTAACTCTACAATTGATGTTTTCACAGTTCAGTTGTTTTGATACATGAATTTACAACAGAAGATTTTCCTTTGATGTGCGAATAGAGTTTTTACTCTGAGACGAACCAAGATGTTAATCGACGCGTTTCGGTCATATTAGATACAAGAAGAAGAAGCACAGGATATAGTAACTACTGCTCCACAGTGGAAGAAACGCAATGTAACTCTAGTTGAATTAATACAAACATTAAAAGTCAGTAATTAGCAACATACACCCAATATATCTCGAAATTCATTCAAACATATGATTTACATCGTTAGATACGCTAATTTGATGAGAAAATCAAACAACATCCGATATTATCGCTCACGTACATTTGACCGCCAAATATCTCATTTAACTTTCGGCGTTATGTTTCAAAATTAGGGTGTCATTAACGCTTAACATCAAGGTTATCGATTAACAATCAAATATTACCAACAAACGCTTGTCCAGAATTATTTCCGGGTACCTAGAACACTTACTCGGTAAACAACCCACAGATTGAACCTGCGGTCGACTATCTAGAATTTTTTAATGTATATATCTATGAAACAACCGGACTAAAAAATAATTCAATGAATATCTATCTCCACGCTTCCCACCGTTTTAAGAAAAAAATAAGTATGTAAATATTGACATTGACCAGAAGAGACGAGTAGGTTGAAGAGTTCCACATTCAAGACGAAAAAAACACGGCAGTAGAAGAAAAATAGCCATATATTTTATATTTAACTCTAAAAAAAACAAAAAAGAAAAACATAAGAAAAAAGAGCATATCTACCTGAAATATGTAGGTCCGTTTCTGTACGCATTGTTCCGGTAGCTGTAGGCTATCACTTGGAAGTCGGAAATTGGAATACCCTTGTTTTCCGTGGACATTGCGCTTTTGTAGACGTGCTTCCTCATAAGCTGTCTTTGTCGCCAACTAAATTTCTGGGCCGACCGTTAAGCTTAGCAAAGCTAAGCCTAACGGTCTGCCTTATGGGCCGGCACGGGCATGGCGTCTGTCGTTTTTTGTCTGTGTGTAACTGATGTATCATGGCTCGGTGAGAAATAAGGCCTAGGTTGCTATTGATCGCTAATAAAAAGTCGCATATTGTATTTCAGATGACACAAAAATCATTGACCTTATAGATAACCATGAAAGGCCGGGTCATTACGCACAATTGTGGCTAAACGGTAAGTCGATCGTAGGTGGTCGACGATGGTGCCGTAATTGGATAGAGCGATGGCGAACTTCCTATAGGCTTTAAATATTAACTTCGTCTCCATCTGCAGCGGTTTCACCGCAATTTTCATTGCAAGTTTTCACCCTATTAGTTGCCAGCTAGATCTCAGTATATAACGGACTAACGATGAGAGGGCCAAGGTTGCTAGTATTGATTACTAAAGTCGCGTATTTGTTTTTTAGATAATATAACAAAAAGCCTAGCTGTCGCTAGGATAACCGACCGTACTGGGAAGGTGCGGCAAAAGTGAACCCCTAAAGTTTTTCGCTGTTTTCGCAGCAACCGTTTGAAATTTTAATTTGAAATTTTACAGATTTATTTACTGAAACCTTCTACATCTAACTGCTAAGTAAAATTTGATTCTTTTGAAAAACTACGAAGTTACAGACTTTTTAACATGACCGCCTACCGATTTTTCATCATTCAAAAATGTTCTGGCTACAACACCAATTTAATAACATCGTTGAACAACGCAGTTAAATAATGATCAGATGCCAGAATTCCTTTGTCACTGCAAATGTTCGAAGTGTTCACCGCCAGCTCCAAGCTACAACACCAGCGTCTAGTCCCTTATTTGAGAAATCTTTTACAGCCTTGTCGATCGGTCCCTGTGGCAGGTTGCCCCAGATAACCTGAAGCGCTTCCTTGAGTTCGGCGCTTGTTTTCGGCTTTGTTTTAAGCTTGCGGTAAGCCTCCAACATAACATCCCATACGTGATAGTTAATTGGGTTTATATTCGACGAATTTGAAGGCCATTGGTCTTTTGTGATGATACCTAGACAGCCAGTTCTGTGCGCTGCGCGGCGTTGCGCGCTGTGTGTGCTGACGTGCCGTCCTGCTGGAAGATGAATCCGGTGAGCAGCTGGCAATTGCTTTAAAGGAACGATAATTTAATTAGTAATAATTTATAAACAATATAAATTGTTGTTTACTGAGACGTCACTGTGACGTCATCGGCAGTAACGTGTAACCAGTTTTTGAAAATTAAATAGCATTTTTAGCATGAACATTTTCGAATGCTGAAAAATTGGTAGGCGGTCATGTTAGAAAATCTATAACTTCGTCGTTTTTCAACAGAATCAAATTTTACTTGGCAGTTAGATGTAGAAGGTTTCACTGAATAAAGCTGTAAAATTTCATATTAAAATCCCAAACGGTTGCTGAGAAAACGGCGAAAATTTAGGGGTCTACTTTTTTCTGCCGCACCCTGTAATTGCAAGGTGACTGAAGAATGAAGATATGACATTGTTCAAGCAGACATGAACTTCACACACAGGTACTGCTTTCAGCGCGTCTTAACCATCGCAATTCTGTCTGTCGACAGAGACATGCTGCTCATTATAACAAGCAATATAGTGACAGGCTTTTTATTGGTGTAAAAATCGATGACCTTGAATGACCATGGATTTCAAAAATAGAGGTTTTAGTGTTTTTTTCCCAATTTGTGGCTGCGGCGTATATTTCAAGAGTGAATTGCGTCAAAATGGATAGAGTTAAATCAAGACAACCTGCGAATAATAACTGCTTTGCTCAAATTACTTGTTATTATGGAGTTAGGCAATGAACGACGACGACGACGACTGTCTGGATTGGTACATGGAACTCTACATAGATAACAGCATCTACATAAGACTTCCTTGATTGGTATAAGTTCGGACTGCGTCTTCGCTGAACCACTCTAGCAGTGCGCGGTATCTATCTAGGCCTGACGAAGATCTGGATTGTTAGTCGGCAGGTCCCCAGAACTGGGACATCATAGGCCTACTGAAAAACTTGAGCCTTCGCATTATTGCAGCCAGCGGCGTCAGTCCTCATTTATTTACTTTGGGAGAGCGAAATCTTTTCCCAAAGAAAATTGACAAGACTAGCTCACATGGGTCCATTAATTAGAACGAAAGCGCCGAAAATTTATGCAGAAAGTCAACACAAAGGGTCAGGTTCTTGAGAGAGAGCAGGCAGCATCGTCCGGCTGGAGAGCGCTTAAGTAAGCTCTCCGGCGGAATTAGGCCAGGGCAGCCGCAAACGCATTCTGGCCATAAAGAGCCCGAAAATGGCTAAAACTTAAGGGAACGAAAAGATGCTCTCGCTCCGGTATATATTATTGGGGAAGCGATCGCCACCACGTAGAGGCCTACTGATTGCAGCACAAGCAATCTTCTGATAGGCATATTGCTTTGTATTGCAGTTGTGCTGCACTTGTACGAACTCATAAAGCACAACAAACCATGCAAACAACCCAGCAACAACACGCGGCATGCACAAAGGTCGTGTTCACCTGTGCACATCTGTGTATCATAATCTCATTACGGCGACTCGTCTCTGCGCATGGATAGGATAGGCCTACCTGGCAGGTGACAAGTGCATGAAGCGTTTCGATACAAAACATTCGGCACAACCTACGACCCGTAGGCGCGTGCAATAAATAAGCCTACAATAGCTTACAATGTGTTTCATATTAGGCCTATAGTGCGAACAAAATTACGAAAAAACGTGACTGCGGTGCCGGATATTCGTCGTCATTGAAACTGACCGAAAATATAGCCTAACTCAGTGTTTTTCAACCTTTTTGCTGCAGCGCAACCCTACGTAAGTGTGACAATTACTCACGGAACCCCATGCAATGATAAGTGAGTTCAGCGGTGTAGGCAAAGTAGAATTTTTGGGGTGTCTGGGGACTGATGTCCCAAGCGAGTCAAGAAACAGAGAACCTGTAAGAGTCTGAACTATGGGGCATATCCCTCAAACGCTGATGATGAAGCAGCAGGCAAAAGACTCGTTTAATTTGACCGTATTAGATAATATTATTTAGCAATTTTGTTTTATCCATAACCAAAATTACCTTACGAAATGGTCGCTAATGGCACGAACATTATCATTGGATCTTTTACTTTTTTACGCCCACGGACAGATCAGGTGTCTGGACCCCCAGCCAGTTGCGCTGATGGGCGAAGCTTAGTATATTTTTCAAGCAGAGTGTTTCAAGAAATGAAAGTCTTTCAATAAATAAACACACGATTTCATAATACTGACACTAATAAATTAGTGTTCGATGTTCAATGCAAATATTCGAACATTGTTAACAACAAGAAAAAATATTCAACACTGCATGCTAAAGTAGACGGTTAGAGGCGCTAATTTGAAACTAAGCATGATCGGTGCGTACGGGGCTACACTTTAATGGCTTGGTTTGACGTAATTTTGCACGCTAGGTTATTTTTTATTTTTTTACTGACCAGCCGCGGAACCCCTGGCATATGCTCGCGAAACCATTGGGTTCCGCGGAACCCCGGTTGAAAAACACTGGCCTAACTGATTTTACGCATTTTCGTCCCGTTGTCGGATTTTTAGTTCACAGTTTTTCTTCTCGTTTCTTCCACTTAGGCCTACCTATTTCTCTTCAGCCTCCTTCGATCGTGACTTACCTGCGAGCCCGGGGGTTTCATACCAGTTTGTTGTGGGAGTCAAAGTCAAGTAGGCCTACGCAAGTTTGAAATTTCGATTTGAACCTAACTTGCAATAATGTTTTGATTGTGCCTGCGAACGGCGCATAGCCTAATTGCTACGTTGGCCTGCAGTTTTTTTGAAGATAGGCGCTTTGCCAAAGAAAAGACAACGTCATCACGCACAAGGCGAAGCTACGTCGTTGTCAACGCTCGTAAAATGACGTAATGAGATGCCTCAAGCAACGAATGAGTGAGTAGTAATTAGTAGCCTAAAGCACACCTTTAGGCTTGTCTATACACGTCTAGGCAAGTAGGCAAATGGGTAGGTGGCTTACTGAGAGTCGACTCAGTTATTAGCCTACGTGCCGTGCCGTGCCGTGCCGTGCCGATTCAGACGCGTCGTTACCGTTCAAATAGGTCGCTGTCGTATCTATTCGTCGGAGGCTTAAGAATTGTCTATGACAGAATAGGGGTAGAATTAGTCGTCTTTGGTGTGGTCCATATCAGTGAGAAGAGATTCTGATTCAGCTGTTCTGAGAAATAAACGGCATAGGGGCCTATACTGTCCATCAGCCGCGTCGGATAGTACACCTGTATCACAGTGTGGAGTGTATCAGGTGGTTCGTTGCAATTTAGGTAATTAGCAATACGATATATTACACGAGCACAAACTGTACTAGCTGGGACAAACATTTTAGTCCAACTCATGTGGTCGCATGCATGCACCATGTGGGAAAGCTTGCTTTTTTAAGTAGGGCTATATATATTTTAATTTTTTTCTGTCATGTATATAATTTGATGTAATTGCACGGACATTTGTTACGCTGGGATTCTATACTTTTAAATAATTTTTAAACAGACTTCAATTTTTGCCAGAAATGCCATAAATGCGTTAGACCCTGATCGGAGTAAGGCCTATAACCAATTTCTCTAGATCCGACCCCGGGCACTCCCAGCATCCTCAAGACAATCTTTGAAAGGGTGCCGTATTCAAGTATAGACTTTACAATGTTTTTTCTTATCTCGAGGTATAACTATCGACTATACAATACTGTTCTAATCGTGGTTGACTGTACTAAATCATTGACTTACAAGTTAAAAAATATAGCACGTGAATTTGGTCCAGCATGTTTGCTGTTGTTGACTCCGTAAGATCAGTATCAAGGCCTCAGCTGATACATGAGTATTCATATCTCGGCCGAAAGGAGGAGGAAAGGTTCTTTATGGGCGACGGCGTATTGTGTGTGTTCGGCTAATTACTCAAAAAGATGTGAACGGCTTTTTAAATTTTTGATAAAATTTTGCGGAGTCGTTTGGACTTAAAGGTAAAGATGTTATGGTAAAATTATTGCATTCATTAAATACGTGCTGTTTTCCCGGTGTTTCTTTTATCTAGCAGGCCTCTGGCAGATGCCTTGAAGTCTCTCTGCAATTTTCTGGATGCCATTTTCTGTTTTATAGGCCTGATATTAACTTACTCTGAGCAGTATACCGTATGAATTTATGTGAATCTTGGCGGAGTTTTGCGCTATCCGCGTGCCCACAACTATATTTATGGCATTGCATTTTATTTTTGTACAGGTCGTTCAGTGTGCGACATCTGTATAGCGCATTGTTTTCGGATCTGTAAATCGTACTGTGTACACGTGTATGGGCCTAATATGCAAACGAGCGTACTGTACGACCGTTGTGAATCAATCAATAGACGCTTGAGTTGAGTTATTATTTGACTGGGCGTCCTACCTATAGGCCTATGTTTGCTGCAGGCCGCCGTGACTGTCTGTTCATACCTGTTTGTCTGTCTATTGAGTCCGCGTGAGCAGTTCTTGCTTACGTTCTGATGGCGTAGTACGTCACTAGGCTGTCCGTCCGTCCGCACGGCACGTGTAAGTAGCACTGGAACAACTCTGCTGAAGTGTTTTGGATTTGTTTCATGCTTATTTCTTTCTCCAATAAATATGCAAATTAAATATGGTAAATGCCACGAATGCAGATTCTTATAGCAAAACTATCACGAACGTGCCGTGATAACGCCACGGGCCGTGCTAAACGGTTTTGTTTCAAGACGGCTGCAGAAACGGGAAGTTAATGAGGAGGAACAGCTGTTGGCAGCTGTTTGTAGCGAGTTTTAGGACCGCACACGGAAAACCTGCGAGATACATGTCATGACAGTCGAGAAAGCGGGATTCATGAAGGATTCATTGCCCAACAGTCACCATCACAGCGACCTCATTTTCTGCTGGATGTAGCTCTGTTCACTGTGCGTGCGGCCAGAGTCACACATGTGATACACGGCGAACTTAATTGCCTCGCAGCTACCGGGTAAGGAGGAGATAAAGGGGAGGAGAGTAATTAAGGGGGACGAGAAATGGTGGTTGACACGGTCACGAGGTTGTGTGGTTGGCACGCTTAACGCTTGTTTTTCGTTGTCCGGTCGTGAAAAGTTTTCGGCGTAAAATATCGCATGGTTTCTGGTTATGCTGATGAACACAGTATGCGCCTAGCTTATAGGCCAGCTTCATCTCCTATGTCGATTATTGAAACATCATTCTATGCCATTGTGATGTCTTCTAATATAGACATAAATATAATAACAGTTGGGAATGATAGACAGGAGTACGCGAAATAGGTAGGGCTTACCATTTTGGCTGACGTTTGAGGCAACGGCATGTTTTATGTTGACGTTGCCAGTGATTATTGAGGTGCATGTGAACGCTGTTTGTCTCAGTCTGTATATAAACCTAATAATTGATGGTCAATTACGGTGCATGTGATAAAATAATGACGCCGTCATGGGCGATGAAGCGACGTACCACAAATTCACAATAAGCGCAAATGTTGATGCTGATGCTGGCGGAAATTAGACGTTATGCCGGCGATTATTTAGGCCTGGGCCATGTAAATAGTCATGCAGCTGTCAGAGCAGAGCTACCGAGTACTCAATGCAAAGGTCGTCCGAATATGTTTTTTTCTCGGCGGAGTCAGCAGATGCTCAGTCTCAAAATGTCAAAATCACTTCTTTTGCAAATGCGCACTTTGCCGTGATGCCGGAAAGTTTCCATCAGCATTCCGGAAAAATGCGTATTTTTCTGAAGAAGCGAAAACCTACAATCAGGCCTAACCCATTTCATACGAAACTGGTCGGTCGGCTATAGCATGAAAAAGTGCATCGATTTGGTGTTATGGTGGGGCGCCTTCAGCTGTATCGGGTGACAGGACACTGTACGGATCTCATATGGCAGGTGAGACGCTTCGTTCGGTGGCTCCGAGGTCGGGTCCCATAAAGAACTATACAGTTTGGCTATTAAAGCAAACAAAATTACTACGACTGTACGAAACTGAGTGTCCGAAAATTTGAACTCCGCACACGTGCATATGTGCGTCCACACCGTTCCCGCTGCAGCGGAGAATGATGCCGGATGACGTCATTGAGGATGCGGGAGAATGGATTAATGTTTCAGCGGCTGAGTGTATCTGCATGCGTGATATCGTGTGTGCCATACGAATTATACAGCTTCATGTCAGGCGCTCTCATAGCCAACTGTAATTAGCCTATGACGTGCTATAGGGGCCTGTAATTGTTTTCAGTGTAGCGCAGGAAATGAGCGGGCACCAACAAACGCACCGCATGCAGTAACGTGGGCCGCGTGCCGTTTAAACCATGGATGTGAAAAAACGTTCCAGGAAAAATAAACAAGAAATTTGAGAAATGCTCATGTAACGCGCGACAGCGACATAAACTATAATTTGTGCTGAATAATTGTGTTGTAAGCCCTGGTGCGTGCCTCCTTCCCGACGTTGCTCCGCCCCAGCTTTAGGTTCTTAGTGCTGCTCGCGGATAGAACTATAGTTTACTGTCCAGGCGTAGAGCTTATCGATATGCCAATTGCCAAGGTCGTCGTCAATGTTTGTGCTAGATCTTCCGGTGCCTATTGAGGTTATTGTGTATTGCGGTAAAATAACCACTTTTTATGGAAGTAGCTGTCTCTGACGCCCGCCTGTGCCGGCCTCCTTGAACCTAGGGGTCGGGACTTGGACTGCTAAAATCTACGTTGAATGCTGAAAATTTCATACGCAGGTTGTCTTGGTCTATCTTCAGCCATTTCGTCGCAATTCAGTGTTGAAATGTGCGCTGCATCCAAAAATTGCGAAAAATTTACTAAAAACCTCTTTTTGAGAGCTTCAAGGTCGCTCAAGGTCATCGATGTTTACAAATCTAAAAAGCCTGTCACCAGTGTTTGCTATGATAAGCAGCATGTATGTACCTATTTGCAACCGTTTTCACGCTTCCCCAGATAATTGCGGTAAAATAACCACTTTTTAGGGGAGTAGCAGTCTTTGACGCTCGCCTGCGCCGGCCCCCTTGAACCTATGGGGTCGGGACTTGGACTGCTAAAATCTACGTTAAATGCTGAAAATTTCATACGCAGGTTGTCTTGCTCTACCTCCAGCCATTTCGTCGCAATTCAGTGGTGAAATGTGCGCTGCATCCAAAATTGTGATAAATACACTAAAAACCTTTTTGAGGGGTTTAAGGTCGTTCAAGGTCATCGATGTTGATAAATCCAAAAAGCCTGTCACCAGTGCTTGTTTTGATAAGCAGCATGTATGTACCATCTGCAACCGTTTTCACATTATTCGAGCCAATAACAGCAAAATGACGTCTTTTTAAGCGGGGTACCCCTTTTTGACGCCCTCGTTCGAGGAGAACCCCTGCACCCAGTGCCACGAAATTTTGTCACGTTTAACTAGACACCTTGGGGCAGCCCACAGTAAAGATTTCGTGATCCTAGCTTGCACCGTTTTGATACAGATCACGAGTGTAACAGACGGACAGGCGGACGGACGGACAGACAGACAGACGGACAGACGCCCAGACGATGGCTAAGACGCGCGAAGCATTCTGCTGTCGCGCGTAAAAAGTGAGAAAATTAAAGGAGAGGAAGGAGAAGACGTTTTTGTGATCTGTGTGCCTTAGCAGTGGCCAATTTCTGATCGGTTGCTACGTCATTGTATAAATACTTACATTGCATAAAACAGGTTGCGCGGATATAAAGGCCTAGGCCTATCTTGATGATATATGCGACGTCTAGGCCTATAAGTGATTAGAAGCGAGTGCACTGCAAAACAAGTTGTGTACGATGTGCGCGTGCGTGGGTGGAGTGACTGATTGACTGAGTGAGACTGAGTGGTCCAGCAGCAGACTGCTATCGTCAATGGACGACGACTACCGTTCGTTCATCAACGGTGCCCGAACAGCCCCATGCATCTGTGATGTGTTGCCACGCTACGCGAGCCTTTGCGTGGAACTGCCACAGTCAAGCACTTCTGTGAACCATCATGAACGACCGTCCGCCGTGCTTGCCCCACTGCCCCGTGCCCTCGCGTCGCCGTGTGCATCGTATACATTTGCGGGAGCGACTGTTGTAAAGACGTCGATGATTCAGCGTCGACGATTACCGCCGCCGTATAACAGTGCCGCCCGCTGCCGACCCAGACGCACGGGGAGGTGGTCGACGGACGCAGCTCATCACGGACCAACATCCGCAGCTGTTTGTGTGCATTCTTTCGTGGCAGAATAAGTTGCGTGCATACAGAATCAGTTCGCCTGACCTTTGACCGTTTGAGCTGGGCGGTCGCAGTCGCAACTACACGAGATATGGGGCGTTCTGTAATTGTGTTCCAGTTTCGTGGTTTTTTTGTAGACTATTTTGTACCAACCGGGCTGAATTCACGAATTTTTAAAGGGTCAGTGCTAGGGGTAGATCGGCGATCTCGCACTTGTGAGCAGAAAATTACTAGTGGTAGATCGCCACTTTATCTAATTACATTTATCACATTATTAATGTAAGAATGCAGCCTGCATTTCCAGGACTGCGGTTGGGACTGAAATATCAGTCACTTTGTTATCAGTTACAAAATTTATTCAAAAACAATATATTTTTAAGTCTGTGTTACAAAGAAACAGATACGGCTTGAGATGGACTCTGATATAATACTGAATAAGCCTGATTTAAATACGTGACAGTGTCGTGGCATGGTACTATGACTACCAGGAACATAAGTTCTACCATGTACCTAATAATGTGCCGACCCGATCTACCTCTAGCAATTTTCCAGTGCTAACAGCAAGATCGCCGATCTACCGCTAGAATTATTGTTTTTAAAGAATGTTCCATTAATTATTTTAATGTTTTTTGTAATTTTTTTCGTTTAATCCGTCATCACGAATTACGAGTTGTTTATTTGTATCGTTATGTTTGTTTGATTGCGATCAAGATTAGGCCTACTTCGAACGTTTTAAATGAATTTTGCAGATTTTAGCGGGAAATAGACACGAATTGCATCGACGCCGATCTCGATATCCCTGCACATTGTATAGACAATCTCCAACTTTGGTTACAGTCATTTTTGTTAACTTTTTCACAATATTATTGACTTTTTACCGGACGATTAATCTAGACGGGGATTTTACTCTGTGCGTGTTTTACTGGTCGCCAGCACAGCTGCTAATTAAGTTGCTATGGCAAAGTCGTCCGTTTTCTACGTCACACCATGCGACCAAGTCAAAACGACGCAAGCTTTACTATCACCTCCGCGAAAGTCTCCAGTCTAAACTGGATAACCTTCATATTGCGCTCTTATAAGGAAACTGATGGCCATCACAGCGGATTAAGTTAAATCTGCGATCCACCGTCGCTCACATCGTTAGTCGGTGGGTTCCACCCCCGCGTTAACTGGCCTGGTTCGTCATTTGCTTAAACATCTATGCGCTTGCCTGGCGCTCGGCTGTTGGCTATTAGTGTGTCCCTGTTGGGCCTAATAACCAGACAGGTTGGCCGGCCACAGATGAATTGAGGCTTGATGAATAGGCAGCATTGAATGAGTGCAGTCGCTATAGGCTGAACGTTGTACATTGCTGTATACCGGTATCTCCTGCATAGTCATAACTTGTTAGTCGCTGTAGGCGAGCCGGCAGTGTACCTGAGTCGCAATTCTCCTTTGACGGTACGTACATTATGTTACTTAGCATGGCCGGCCCGACGATGTTGACCACTGGCCAGGTCGCTAGTCAGATTTTGCATTCGATAGGCGTATTTTGTCGGTGCGATAATATTTTTTGCGCTTTTCCCGGCTTAAAATAGTTACCGGGTAGGGGCGCCCGCCGTTATAGGCCTAGCACTACAGTCTATGGCTTCGACCGGAGGACGAGTATTAGCAATCGCTCATTATCTTCCTCTGAGCGCATTAGAGGTTGATTTAACGTTATTGGCTATATAAATTCACATTCTACTTAGTTGCTTACTTCTCGTTATGTTCCGTGTCGTTTCTGACGTTATATTCCGACTTTTGCTGACACTATTTAAAGGACCACACTAGATAGTGGCGCGTAAAACGTGCTTCACGTAGATCGAGCAATCGAGCAGTTTCGAAACGATTACCGGTAGCGTCGATCACAGCACAACGGTGAAAAGCAGTCGTTTAAACGTGACGTGTGCATATTGTTTCATGGATTACTGAATGATAAAATTCATCTGGCAGGCACAGCCAGAGGAAGGACAACCTCAAGAAAAGATGAAGTCTGCCAACGAAGTCGGAGATGAATGTTATAGCGACCGACTTACGTGGCTGCTGCACGACATACTGTTGTTATTTAGCGCAATGTTATATACGATATAGCATATTATAGCGTAATATATTTGTATAAGAAGCTTAACACCGATGCTGTTTTTAATGTGTGAACAGAGAACTCCTCGAAGAAACGACGTCAACATGTTGTTTCGGAACATCTACGTCATCGTCGTCGTCGTCGTCTGTCTGTCGGCGCATCGTGTGCATTCTGCCGACCATGGCGACGGTTAGTATAGCTGTCTGCAGTTTCCAACATGCGTTACGCCCGGGCTCCACTCTCCTCGATATGTTGCGGATTTGTTGTACAACATGTTGCGCTAAACATATCCGCAACATCTTGACAATGACACTGTGAAGATGTCATGCAACTGGTTGTATACGACTTGTTGTCTAACGAAGCCACAGATAAATCGAAGTAGTCGAGTGGAATGTGGGCTTCTACAGGCTAGAACTGGAACGCGGGTTATACTTATACGCAGTGTGTTTGGCTGTGTGTATGGTCCGCAGAGGGCCATCTATAATTCACAATTAATTACATGCAAGGAGTCGGCCGCGGGGCGAGCTGGGTCTGCCCAGGGGTCAGCTGGTCCGTCGCCGGGGGCTGGTCGTTGGAGCGTAGCTTCCTCCTGGAACCGGTCAACTCTGGGCGGGCCGAGTGCACGCCAGCGATCAAGTGCCGGAAATCGCATCCGATCAAATGACAGTGGCACAGTGCGGTCTATGGAGAGACATGGACCTTCACAATAACCCCCAGTCATTCGCGCTCACCAGCAGGGGTTCCTGTGACCTCGATGAAAGTCGGCGTAATGGAATTTGGGCTTAAGCGGGCGCAACATGACAGCTGTACTTTCCTGCTTCAGAAAAGATCTAAGACCGCAGACTTTGGCGCTTCAATGATCTAAAATGTGTTTTCGATTTTTTTCTGTGTTAAATTTTAACAATAAGATGTGCTTTATCGCTAATAGCCGTGGCGGCTAAAATTATCGCGGATAATAGTTTTATGGCGTCTAGTGTTTATATCGTGTCGCGTGCGTGCATGCGTGCGTCCATCCGTTTTGCCGGAGGCTGTAATTTGCATGGTTGAGTTATGCGCAAGTCGCGAACCTTGCGATTACCCAAATGTGTGGTCGGATTGTGAACAAAGCCGTTGACAAGCCGATATAGGATTGTGCGGCGTGAAAGACGTATATTTATATGCACTCGGCTGTGGGCCACAGGTTAGCTGCGTGCGTGAAGACAGCCAGCCTGTAATTCACGGAGAAAGGACCTGCATAGTCCGTGTATAGGCGCTGAAACGAATTGCTCCAGGAAATAGATGCTTACCGCGACCTTACGACCTGCCATCACAACGGGAGGGGCGTAAAGTTGGGCGCTTGTTATTGTGGGGGGACTCTGTGGGAGATATAGGCCTAAGGGTTGTGGTAAGCTTATATTTATAGCTGCTTGTATTCTTATTTTGTCATAGCTTTATGAACTGGCAGTATGCGTCATACATTCATGCTATAGGCAAAGACTCTATATAGTCTCTGTTAGGTCGGAAAACAGTGATCATAATATGCTCTAGCGGTATAGGCATTGCGTGTGTGTCGACGTCTCAATGACCAGTTGAAGTTTGTACCAGTTGGGCAAATATTGACTCAGCGTTGGACTGTATAGGCTAGTTCTGGCATCAGTAATATTTTGTTGAACTAAAATCATCTTAAGAACGATAATAAAATAGTCAACATGTGAAGGGATGACCAGTGAATAAGTATGCCTAAGTAAAATGGCGGAAATCAAATAAAATAGTTTAACAATTTTTTTGTCATATTGTATAGTTTTGTGTGCAGTGCAGTAATAAACGTTGATTGATTGATTTAATTGACTAACGTGATTGAATGTTTCTGTTGCAGTGCGCTTGCCACCGAGCATTACTAAGAACCCGATACACGAGAAGTTTTATCGTACTGATGGTCAGATTACGTTAAAATGCGAGGCTACCGGAGTTCCGAAGCCCACGTAAGCATGGCTGTCAATTTCAATCTGATTATGTCTGAAATTTGTTTTGCATTGAAAATCCGATACTCTAAAGGATTGAATGCTGTAGTAACTGGTGAATATTTCTTTATAACTGATTAGTAAAGTGTAGCGTCAGGATGACTCATACTAAAAGAGTGCTCAAAGTGGGACGGTGTGGCATGGTACACCAGCACTTTCTTGGCTGCTTAAAAATCATGCCACCACTTTTTTGTGAAACAGTTAGAAAATAAAATACTTAATACACGTTTGATCTGCAACCGACACTTCAACAGTTACCGTTATACCAACGCCATCCACTGGTCATTTTGCCAGGCGACATAAATAGCTATAGTTCCATGCACGTGGTCATCTCGCCATGTGATATAAACAGCTACAAAGTACATAAACAAGGAAATATCGACGCAGGTTTTTTGGGAAGACACGCTACAGTCTATATATACAGTCTCTGTTGCAGGTCATTTAAGGTGAACGATTTTTTGTCATTTGAAAGCCAATATGAGACTTTCTATATATTAATGATCAATAGCGACCTAGGCTCTATATCGCACCGTTTAGCCACAATACATCCGTGACAGACGGACGGCTGTACAGACAGACGACGACAAGCATGACAACAGCTCGATTTTTGCTAAAGTGTGGTTGGCTAAAAATTAGAGCTGTCACAGTTGACGCGTTAATTAACGCGTTAATGTGTTAATAAATTAACGCGCGTTAAAAAAATTAACGCACGTGCGTAAATTTACAGCAGTAATGCCCCGCTAAAGCGTGGCTAGACGCGACGATTTCCTCGGACGAGGTTTATAAACCTCGGAAGGCCCGGTCACGTCGGACAATATTTCAGACGAGGAAATTGGTGCGTGTAGCCACGGCGTTACACGTTTAAACTGAAACATTTGCGCAACTTCTTCGTTTGTGTCTAATACGGTGTTTACACGATCCAGCAAACGTCCAGTAGACTTCCAGCAAATGTATTCAAAATACACGTGCTAATGCTGGACGTTTGCTGGATGGTGTAAACACCCCATAAGTTACCTGCGGACGTAAAAAAATTCTGAACACTATGCTCAACAGTCTACACACGTTTTGCGGCAAAGCATAATGGCAACAAGTACATGTATTAGAAGTCAGAGAAATAAAAAGGTAAGCAGAAGAATAGGCGACGGGAGAGGAGAAATTCTTCGTTCAAGCAATTAACCGTTAAAATAAAATACTGTAATAGTTAAATAGTAAATAGTCT
>Ga0209367_1005345_pt1 | contig 17799 bp, 14 predicted proteins | sample WorMetLIZISLAND2_FD_187412 | JGI IMG/M metagenome (GOLD analysis project Ga0209367, IMG submission 187412) | Marine gutless worms symbiont microbial communities from Max Planck institute for Marine Microbiology, Germany - Olavius geniculatus... ... | reverse complement strand
AGCGAAGTTACTGTACGCCGGGCCCGGTTAATACTGCGATGGGTGACTGCCTGTGGGCAGGTAAACCATCTCGGGATGTAACCAACCGCCTAGGTCAACTCGGCCTTCCATCCCTCCGGGGTAGGTAAATCGAGTACCGGCCTATCTGGCTGGGGTTAAGGCGGGGCGCGTTCACCTCTGTCGGGTGGCAGGTAACACTGTGTGATCCCATATGACAAGTGACTCTCCGTAGCTCTGAGATGGGTTCGCTCATTAGGAGCTATATACGACCTTTAACCTTTATAGGCCTAGTGCACATTTCTACAAAAATATTTATCAGATAGTAATTTTTATGTCAATTTGCACTTCAGATTTAATTAATAGATATTTTTGCTGAAATTAAATATTGTCGATATAATTTCAGAATTCTGTAAAAAATCATTTTTAAAAAAATTAGGGTCTATATATAATTAATTAGAAGATGTGGCAAATATTAGTCGGTACACGACGTTGACCAAATGGACTTTTTAATTCAGGATAAAGAAACAACGCTGTAAGCAATATTGCCAAATATTTAAATTAATGGGACTTGGGAGAAATCAGAGTTGCTGAGGTCGTTGCCAAGGAGACAGCGGGATGTGATGCCGTTGTTTACATGTCAAGGTTGACGGGAGGTGGATGACGTCATCTTCTCGCGAGATCAACGAGACGTCGAAAATGTCGGCGGATACGGCAATATACACTGATATAACATTTTGACAGACAACACGATATACGCTTGTTTGAAGCAGTAAAGCACAGTTTTGCAACCGATTTCGTAGCTGCGTTTGTAAGATTAGTGCATGTTCTTTGATTACGGCTATAAATTAGCTCAACAGCGTGTTCTGTTCGGCCGGAGGACTTGTTGATCGAAGATCCGCTGTACGCTGCGTAAAGTACGGAAGGAATGGAAATCATACGGTAGCGGGCGGCATATTTCGGCCCGCAGTGCAAATCTCTTACGCTGTAGCTGTTTGTGGCGATACTTTGCGGCTGTTCGCAGAATTGTAGAAAGCACATATTTTGATTGGACCAAGCAGGGTGTAGGACACGGGATGTGGACGTAGCACATGGAACAGAATATCTGTTGCTGCGACGTCAAAAGTTCCATTTCCGATACATATCATTGAGTAAATAGTGTAAGCGAAGCTCGGCGACAATATGTCGGGTAAATTTGTTGACAAGATTGATCCATATCACAAGGCTGCACTGAAGAAGCAGAAGAAAAGCGATGGATCGTCTCGGTATCGCAACAAAGATGTTGTCGAACTTCAAACGCTACCTCTTATTAAAGGTTGCTCTGTGTTTTATGTTTTATTGAAACTGGTTTTGCACATCTATTGTTGCAGAATAAGCTATCAGTACCAGGTAGTATAAACTGTCGTTGCATGTAAAATGCAAATGTGTAATATTGTTAACGTGTGAGCTTGTTAACTGGTGGCACCAAATACCGAACACTACCGAAAATGTTTACTGAAAATCTAACCCAAAATGGAAACTACGGAAAACAATCTTGGTTGTTTTCGGTAGTTTTTTGGAAATAGTTGCGTCGCAAACGTACTCATTAAAACTGTGAAATATGTGTGAAAGATTGTGTTGTAACAGACAGTTGTCATTATCGATTGTCAAGGTTTGTATTTAAGTACCAGTATCATTTTAACTAACTGTTCATCTAGCATGGTGTTATTGACCGTCCACACACAATCACGCATGGGCCAGTTTGGCGCAGAAAATGATATTGACCGTGCGAGCTTGCATAACCTATCCATTGAAGTCACCATTAGGTCTAATTTCCATGCTTTTGTACGGTCTGAACTTCTGAAGTGGAAGTCTGACGTCTGAACATCTTGGGTGGTATTACGTCATCTAAAGACACCCTGGATGGTTCCTTGGGCGGCAGGTTTATCGCAGTAAAGGCCTAAAGGTTGACATGATTCGAAACTAATATCGGCTGAGCAGAATCTTTAGTTGTCGACACTGCTGTAGCCAAAACAGCCTCAAATATTTTTAAAGTTAATGTTTTTTGCTCATAACTAAGCTATAGCAGCAACACTAACAAAAAAGTGGCCACGCAACTCTTCATTTATACACCGTCGCTACCGGTAAGCGTGTGCGATCTGCGCGTGGTAAATAACACTTTGTGACTGCTTATGGACAATACGTGCACATGGTAAATATAATCATTGTTTCATTTATGACCGCTTTTTATTTGGCATTTTCGTGTTCTGTTTTCAGCATTGAATTGATTTTACATTTTAACACTTTTGCAGCTTCACATGTCAAACTATAGATTCACCAAATTCACCAAAGCCACCAGTATTACTCAATGGCATGAGTAAGCGCAGACAGAGCCATATTATTATCACAAATAACTACTTGAATTAACTTTATGTTTCCGGTTGCAATTCATGTTCAATATAGTTTTTGAATTGATTTAGTGTAGTGCAGTTTACACACACACACACACACACATCAGACAGCACATTCTAGCTATCAATAACTCTGTTGCTAAAAACAAACTTTCTCACGTCTAATCTGCTGCATTTTTATACAGTTTTTTTGAATGGCTTCTTCTTTGACCCTTGTCTGATTGCAAATTATATCACCTATTAATGATTTTAAATGATTCTAGTAAATCTTTCTAGTAATTCTTTTTTCTAATGTCATTAAATTTATTGATACATGTTTGTTACATGTTATTTGGTATCAGTAGAAAATGCTCACGTAGACGCCGCAGACAGCTAGATGTACAAGTGCTTGTTACGGTGTGACAGACACAGCGGCTGGTGATCAGTCAGGGCTCGTGGTACGGAAGCTTCAGCAGTGCTGTGTCATCTTCAACTTTGATGACCCGCTAGCTGACGTCAAGAGTAAGGAAGTAAAGCGGGCATGTCTGAACGAGCTCATAACAGCTCTGAACGATACCCGCGGCCTGCTGACGGAAGCTGTCTGCATGGAGCTTGTACATATGGTTCGTCATAGTAATAGTAATAGCTGTAAGTTTATGTGATACGGTAGTGAACAACATTGTTTATGGTGCTGCGGCATGGCACAGCCACTGTGAGAGTTTACCCGGTTCATCTGACACACATAGTACAATCTATGAACTTTTTTCGGCTGCCAAAATACAGACCAAGCCAGTCATTCTGTGCCTCAGATCCACTTAAACTGGTCGCTGCGGTAATACACTTATACGATCATCATCTATTACTATTCAGCCCAAAATTTGATACTAATTTTATTATCTCACAGAAGGCTGAGTTCACCTGGCTGGGTGGTTAGAAGTCTGAGATCTGTTTACCTGTCTGCAGGCAGTCATCCATCCAAATGCTAACCGGTCCCGGCATAGAGTACTAATTTTGTTCACACGACACAATGTTACGTGTCCTTGTAGTCTTAGGACTTAACGCCATGCTAAAGTTAATTTGTCCTTCATCATCATCATCATCATTGTCAATGTGTTACTGCTGTGCTATTCCACTAGTCAAATTTATCTGTATGTTTGTCTCATATAAATTCTAAGAGCTGTAGGATAAGCCTGATCATTTCCTGAATGGATGGCATAAAAGCCACCTAAACTTTTTTTTGTTTTGTATTATCGGCTGGTGTTTGTGTGTGCATATTTTATTTGCGAATGTGTTTGTGTGTGTAAATAGGTAGTTTATTATTGTTATTTACATTTTTTTTCTGTTAGTTAGTTAGTTTGTTCGTTTTATTTTTGCTGTCAGTTTTTATTGTCGATACCAAAACAAGGTCAGTATGTCTTAAAGAAGACTTGAGTTGTCGGAGTTTGAATGTATAATAGTGGAACAACTTCCTGCACTTGTATGAAGCTTGAGCATTTAATGTTCCAGTTGGATCAGTGAGTGAATAGTTTGCCACCAGTACCTGTAGTACTTCTGTGGTTTAACTTGTGGCATGTGGTACAGTAATAATGACTCAGTTGTATTGATGTTGTCGATCTCTGACAGGTGGCAGTGAATATTTTTCGAACACTTCATCCGAATGAAAATCCAAACTTTGATCCGGAGGAGGATGAGCCGAACTTAGAGCCTTCATGGCCTCACATGCAGGTACGTTTGACTGAGTGCAGTATTACCTCTGCCAAGGAGGTTATGTTTTTGCCAGAGTTTGTTTGTCTTTCTGTCTGTCTGTGCGTTAGCAAGATAACTCAAAAATTTATGAAAGGATCTTTCCGAAATTTTCAGGGCATGTCGGGAATGGCAAAAACTACAAGTGATTCAATTTTGGGGGTGTTCCGGAAGGAATCCTGGATTCTGGATCACTTTGAGATTGTCGTTAACATTGCTTTCAGTGGGCATAAGGGAAACCGCTGCCAAACCGAATATGGTGCTGCCACCTTGCGAACAACATGGCGTTGGCGGAGGTCTGCGGTCTCTGACTGCTTTTTTTGTTAAGCAAAGGTTCAAAGGTAGCAGACCTGTAGTGTATAACTCTTCATGGGAACCCGTCTCAGAGCTACGGAACGTCACCTGTTGATGTCGTATGGGATCATGCAGCACTTGTTAGGCCTACCTGCCACCTGACGGCTGACACAGGTGAATTTTCCCTCCCCTCCTCAACCTCAGATAGACAACCCAGTACTTTATTTGCCTACCCAAAAGGGATGGAAGGCTGAGTTGATCTGAGATGTTTTATTTGCAGTTGTAGCAGTAGCAATACTGTAGTAGTAGTAGTTGTAGTGGTATCGGCGTTCAGTGTGCGCGGAGTATACATTAGAATGGTTACAATCTAAAGTATTTCTTGTTATTTAATAACGGTTTTCCAGTGTGTGGTTATGAATGCGTGCTGATCTGATCTGATACTGGGGCAGTATGCATAACAACGTCATAGCTTAGTTTGGACGTAAGGTCTACGTCGCGACTAACTACTTCCAAACTAGAAAGTCACGTCCGACGGCATGCAAAACGCTGTTGTAGCGAGCGACTAACTACTATCGACGTAGTTGACGTTGGGTAGTTTGACTCTGGAATTTCCTGGCTAAACACACTCTGCCTCGGCTGGCCTGCAGCTAAAAATAGATATGGCCTGACTTGTCGTCTGCTGCAGTCTCGGGCGTGCTCGAGCCTAGTTACAGCTCCATGGGCTAAGTAGGAATGCGCGATGCAAATAAGCGAAATTTATCGAATGCTAAACATTTTATTCGGCAACTTTTAATACTGCAATCAGTTTCAGTAGTGTAATTGACTTGCTAGAAGTTCTTTACGATGCATGACGTGATTGCAGCTTCTCCTTCGCGAAGTTAGTTTACATTGACAACGACCGACTAAATATTTACGACAGGTCGCTGGAACGACTAGCGTTAGTTTGGACGTAGGCATCTGACTAGTGCTATGTCGTTGTTATGCATACCGACTTAGCGCTACGTCTGACGTAAATCGATTTTAGTTTGGAAGTTAAGTTACGACATTGTTATGCATACCACCCCTGGTGACTAGCAATGCTGTGTAGTGCTCGAGACCAACTCAGCCTAGCCATTCCTTCGTGGGTAATCATTGCTGATAGTCTCTGCTGTATTTCTACCCTTTATACACTGTGTAAAGTAGTTCTGAAAAAGAGATTCTTGTTACTGTCCTATCTAGGTTGCACTGACACTGTGGCACTACAGTACACATTACTTAAATGTGTATTTTTGTGTTCTTTTTATTCACTGATAGGTCTGTGTCTTTCTACTTCTCAAGTTAATAAGTAAGTAAGTAGAACGTAAACTTTGTAAAGTTGTGCAGCGCGTAATGTTGAAGAATCTCTGTATGTCTGTGTACCTATATATTTCTGTGTCAGTTTGTTTTTTTACTGGTTGGTATACGAGTCTGTGTGTCGGTCGGTCTTTCTGTACCTGCGTAACTAAATATTGTGTGTCTGTCTCTGTTTCTGCTAGTTGGTATACGAGGTGTTCTTGAGATTCCTGGAGTCATCCGACTTTCAGCCGAACATCGTCAAAAAGTTTATCGACCAGAAGTTCGTTTTAAGTGTCAGTATCTCAAGCAGCTGTTTGCATAATTTTTAAGATTATATTTTATGAGTAATTATTCTGTTCTGTTCTACTGTCTACATCGGTTTTTTTTAATTCTCTAATTCATCCTTCTGTTCCAGTTAATTAGTAATTACTGAATAAACATGTTTAGTAATCAACTCGTTCTGAAATTGGGGATAAAATTTTAAATCTCTCTGCTAATAGTGCTTTGTTTGTTAGATACACAGTTATTGGACTCCAGGATACAAATATGGCTTGGGCATTTTTGGAAAGACATCACAATAATTTCTACCTGGTGCAGATGACAACCAATGGGATGTTTCAGGCAGCTGCTCAAAAAGAAAAAATGAAAGGTTGAAGTTAGAAAGCCTGAAAGATCAGGTAAAACATTTTTGCATGGTTGCGTGGCGTAGATGGTAACGCGTTTCGGCTGAAACGAAGTTATTCTACGCCGGGCCCAGTTAGCACTGTGATGGGTGACTGCCTGTGGGCAGGTAAACCATCTTGGTGCGAAGCCTGCCAGCTAGGTCGACTCTGCCTTCTACCCTCCGTGGGACGGTAAAATGGTAGTAACTCATTTACATGGGTTACGGAAGGTGGGGACCGTGGTACAGCTGACTGGGGTTGCCTAGCTGGCCGCTGCGTTAGCCTGTGTCTGCAGGCTGCACACGGTGGCCGTGCGGCTGGCGGCTCGGGTTAGTGACAAAAGCGCATTAGAGGCGTTCGCGTGCTCGCGATGATGCGCTATACAAATTGATGACCTTTACCTTTTTATACTTAACAACATATGAGACGTTGTGGTTTGTTGGGCCTGTGCGTGTTGTCAGATTCTCGAGTTATTTGACAGTGAAGATCCACGTGAGCGCGACTGCCTCAAAACTGTTCTGCATCGGATCTACGGCAAGTTCCTTGGCCTGCGAGCCTTCATACGCAAACAGATCAACAACATATTCCTTAGGTGAGTGAATCGGCGGCAGTGTTCGTGCTGCCGGATTTAAACCCGATTTTTGCGACCTGTTTCGGTTACTTTGGTTGCAGCTTTCGCATATATTTTCTGGCATTCGTTTAACAAAATTTATCACATAATCAGCATTACAGATGTATTGTACGCAGTTTTGTTGCCATTATTTGATTTGAGATACAGCTCTGTGAATTTGCGCAACAGTAGGCTCTGTGGCCAGGACTGCGAGTATACCGATCCAGTCGGTTAAAGGCGCTGGCTGTTAATTTGAGCCGGCCATCCGGTCGACTTGGGCTGTATGCTCAAAAAGTGCCGCCAAGGGGATGAGCTCCCAAGCAATGGGCCTAGTTTAGCTTCACCGCCTAGTGCCTATGTGAAATCTTCTTCTTCTTCTGTGAATTTGGCAGCTGCTTCATGTACACTAGAGAATGTTCTGCTGCACCAAGTGAACATTTAAATGTCGCAGTAGGCCGTAAACAGGTCCCACGGGCTAAAAAATACTCACACTGCTGCTTGACATTCTTCGGCCTGTGAGGCTCTTGTTTGGCCAGATGTGCTGACCATCTGTGCTGAATATATAGAGTTGGTAACTAAATAACAGATTGATATAGCTACAGTTTTTAGGCGCGAAAGCAGCTACTGCTTTCAGCGCGTCTTAGCCATCGCAATTCTGTCTGTCCGTCCGTCTGTCACACTGGTGGATCAGTCAAAAACAGTGCAAGCTAGGATCACTGAATCTTCACCATCGGGTGCCCGGAAGACTCTAGTTTCAGGAACCGTAAAGCTTTTCCATAAATTCAAAGGGGGTCACCTTAAACAAAGGTGCTAAATGAGAGGGGGGTGGGCAAAATTTGCGATTTTTGGCTAATAAGTCGCTGTATCTCAGTAACAGTGCGAGATAGGGCCTGGGTTACTATTAGTCACTAATAGAAAGTCGTACATTGGCTCTTGATTGCCACCGATTTCGATGACCTTGGATGATCTTGAATGCTTAAATAGGGGTTTTATGGATTTTTTGGCGATTTTGGTCTGCGAGACACTTTTAAAGAGCAAATTGTGCTGAAACCAATTGAGATAGCCATAGACAAGCTGCGCATGAAATTTTTAGCATTGAACGTAGATTTCGACGGTCTAAGTCTCGATTTTCTAGGTTCAAGGAAACTTGAGCACGAGGGCATCAAACAGTGGTACCCCCATAAAAGTCGTTATTTTACCCTTGTTGGCCAGTCTTTCGTGAAAACAGCTGAAGATGGACTGACAGTTTGCAAACAGGAACTGCTATAGGCTTTCGCGCGTCTCGTTAGCTCAAATTTCTTGTTATTTGAACAACCATAGACTGCTCACTGATAGCAGGCATATGTGAAGTGTATATATGTGTGTATGTAGATTTATCTATGAGACGGAACAGTTTAACGGTATCGGAGAGTTACTAGAGATACTTGGCAGGTCTGTGTCACTGCCGATGTTATTGTCATTGTCAGCATTTAATTTATGTAGCACAGTGTCATGACGCGATCTTTGTTTAGCTGACGGTACTAGTATTTCACAAAAAGTACACTTTTTAAGGGTGCCTATGGGTCAAGTGAAATCACACAAACTGAAATACTTCGGTCATACAACGTGACACGAGAGCTTAGAGGAAGACCATGCATCATGCCCGGAAAACGTCGACAAGGAGGACAGAAGAAACAATGGATTGATGATATCGTTCAGTGGGGCGACAGGAGCCTGGTGGAAATGGTAAGACAGGCTGAAAACAGAAAGGGTTACCGGTGCTTAGTTCATGAAGCCGCCTATGCTCGTACATCGGGCACGGCAAGCTGATGATGATAGCTACTGAGCTCCAGACTGCAGAGCAGTGGATCACAGAGATTGTCTGGTAATGAGTTTTAAGCTATGGGACCCCCAAACAGTGAAGGTCTTGTGGTCAGATGTATTCTGTTGAAATCAAGGACCATAGCAAACAAAAGGTACAGTCTCAAATCTGGATCAAACCAAAATTTTTTTAGTAGTTATTTAAAATGTCTGTGGTGTGCATTATACCACTGATATTCAGTGATATGCATGTATGTTTCTTTTTTACGTGCGATAGCACCTACTGCCGTAGCGCATCTTAGCCATCCAATTTTGTCCGTTCATCTGTCGGGCCTTCACACGGGTCGATCAGTCAAAAACGGTGCAAGCTAGGATCATCAAATCTTCACCGTTGGCTGCCTGGAAGACTTTAGTTTTATGATCTGTAAAGCTTTTCCATGAATTCGAAAGGGGTCACCCTAAGTGAGGGTGCTAAATGACAGGGGGATAGGAAAAATTTGCGATTTTCAGCCTATACGGCTGCGCGTGACTGGTCACACTTTCTCTCAAGTGTAAATGAAATGCTATAGATACTTAATGTCAGTTGCTGGGATCCGTGAGCTTAGATTTTGTTTGCACCGGCCTTCAAATATGCGCCGCTGTTGCGCGTTTTCCTTTGCGTTAGCTGGGCTTTCTTGTTTAATTTAAAAAAATTTGTGTGGATAGAGATCTCTCTGTGTTTTTGTCAGGGTTTTACTGTGCCATGTCTTTTAGGGTTAAACCTGTTTTCAAATTCGGTCCAACTTCATGTATTTTGAGGTATTTTCATAAGTCTGAAGCTATTAGAATGAGTATTGCTTTATAATGACTGCATGAAATAAATGTTCACCAAATTCATAGCTTTTAAACAGGATTGGCAAGTTTTGCCCACAGAGCAGTTTAAGCCGGGTTGGGCAAAACTAGTAAAACCCACTTTAACCCGGATAAAACTGGGCAAAACTCATTTTTTGACCGCATGAAGCATTAGTTGCTTTCATTTATGTCATAAACTTATAAGAATTGCTTTCTGACAAGAATTTGACATGATGTGTTCATAAACAAATCTTTTAAACATCGTGACAGCTAAAAATGGACACACATTAATCAGCTTCAGTGAACAATGTGTTATGTTAACCGCCATGAAACTTAACACTATGAAAAATGCAAATAATTCACTGCGCAGAGATTACAATGAAAAACTAAAAAAGAGTCAGTGATATACTTGCATTCTACCTATTTTCCTCTATGGTTCTGAGTGTTGGGCAGTTACTAAGAATGATGTGCGCAAGATCGATGCACTTGATCAGTGGTGTCTGAGAATGCTGCTAGGAATCAATTGGCAGCAGCATGTGCGCAACGACGTAGTCAGAAGGTTAACCAAGCAACCCCATCTCTCAGCCATAGTCCAGTCAAGGCGCCTGTCCCTGTTCGGACACATTGCACGAATGCCTGATGAAACAGACGCAAAACAGATCTTAACAGCTTCCTCTGCAGGTAACTGGAGGAGACCACTGGGATGTCCTCGTATTAAAGGTAAAAAGGGCAAAGTCCACGTACTTGCTATAGCGCTTCTTACATGCTTCTTCAAGACCAGAAGCGCTTTACAATCTTGGAAGTGGCAGCTGATTGGCATGAGCTAATGATACCGCAGCACACTATGCGGCCATCCATTGCTCGCGCGAACGAACAATTGGACCCGCGGTTTGCAGCAAGCAGACATACCACCGCCCCAATCAGCCACACTAGGCCTTCACCCCGTAGCCCGTAAGCTACTACTCATTTCCCGTCCCACGAAGGGTAGGAGGCTGAGTTGGCTGAAAACCATTCAGCAGGATCTGAAATCCAGCGATCTCAATATGGACGACGCAGTTGACCTGGCTCAGAACCGTCCACTCTAGAGATTGATGTCTGCGTTCGGCGCTACGCACTCTTAGTGGTGCTTGCCAGAAATGATGATGATGAGTGATATGGATACAAGTACATGTGCTAAAAGTGCAACTAGTCTATAAGCAAGAAAGTAGTTTGTATTTAATTTTTGTTAGCACCAAGTCCAAAACTTCAACCTAAAACAATACTGCGGATCAACAGCAAAACATGAACTGAGTGTGGTCTGTATTCTAAGAACACTTAACAAACCAGCAAAAAAAAACTCGACGTCAAACATCAGAACTACTCAGAGTCAGACTAGCAAGCAAGATTGTCATCAAGAGTTCGTACTCTTTAACAAATTAGCAAAATCTCAACACCAATTAACTAGAGGTGTGCTTTTTTTGACATACCATTTATTTACTTATTTGTTTATCTATTCGTCAATACTTTACATTGTGCTGAAAAATTATGAAAGGTATATCTTTACCATAAAATTATTTCTCAAAATACTCCAGTTAATCTTGGCAATAACATTCTTGTAAATTATTTCCCAAATGTTTACAGCATTAGCGACCACAGCTAGTTCACCCAGCAGCCATACATACATTATATTATACATATATACATTGAGTATTGTAGCCAGCAACAAAAGTTGAGAAACCTAATGTAAGTTTTACCCACTTTGCTCAGTTAAAACTGGTTTAATCCGGGTTTTACCCACTGGGCTGGGCAAAACTGGTTTTACCTGGGTTAAATGTCAACTGTGCTTTTAAGAATTAAAAATGTTACTGCAATAAAACATTTCATCGTTAATGGAGCAAGAAACTGAAATTGGATTAAGTTTGGCGTGGGTTTCAATAATTGGTTTTTTGGGGAATGTCACTGTGTGTTTCAACCGTGGTTTCTGTGTGTGCATGGGTCAGTATAATCAATGGTTTTGCTCTGCCGTTGAAAGCGGAGCACAAGCAGTTTTTGCTCAAGGTTTTGATACCGCTGCACAAAGCGCGGTCTCTCAGCATGTATCATCCGCAGGTCAGCCATTCACCAACTGTATACATTTCGTCACGGTCTGAAGTGTGTTGTGCGAACGTAATGAGGCATAATAAAACATGATTGCGTTAAAACATTTACTGATTCTGTGACTGATTGTGTTCTGCCAGGGACATCCGTGTTATAAATCTAGATGTGAGAGGTGTTTCCATTGTCATGCATGTTTAGAGAAAAAGCATTAGCGCTTGTTAATAATTCAGATGTTGATAATTCCATTATTTGTAAAGCACCTCATGGCCATAGCTTCAGAGGCACTGGCAATCATGAACCTTAACCCTTACTGTTTATGTAAATAGCTTTTGCATAGATTTTCTGTTGCGCGCAGTATAGTCAGCCGTTTTAGTGACAGCTGACCTTGCTTAACTTCTACGCAGCCAGCAGTGGAGAATATAAAACAGTGCTAGTAATCGTAGAAGTTTTTAAAAGGAATTTGTGAAATTGGTTTATGAAAACTGTCGTGATATTTTGCTAAGTTTTTAAAGTTGACTGCCAGTTTCGAGACATGATATATAACAATGTAGACACTTGGTATTTGTTACAGGTTGTATTCCTGAGATTATAATGTTTCGTAAGATATTGTGTAAAATTCTTTGCACAACATTGCTCTTAACTCTTGACTTTTTGAAATAAAGCTTAGAGTTGTTTTTCATGGAGATTACATTTCTGTAAGACATCGTGCATATCACATAAGACTATGTCTGATCTTTAAATGAAGTTTTTTTTCTTAGACTTTTGTGTTAGAGAGCATTAGCTTATTATGCTGTTATATGGGTCACATGAGATTATGAGAGATTTACGAATAATGCTTGATCACTGAGCATAATGTCAGAGTTTGTGCACTCTCATGTTATTGTGTACAGCTGGCATACTGCTGTGTACAATTCATGGAGAAAGATTCCACACTCTCTGAGCCTGTACGTACTGCACTCATTCATCATTGCATTGTTCACTTCAGATTTTTCCAGTAGATAAAGGTAAAGGTAAAGTCCACATACTTGCTATAGCGCTTCTTGCATGCTTCTTCAAGACCAGAAGCGCTTTACAATCTTGGAAGTGGCAGCTGATTGGCATGAGCTAATGATACTGCAGCGCACTATGCGGCCATCCATTGCCCGCGCAAACGAACAATTGGACCCGCGGTTTGCAGCAAGCAGACATACCACCGCCCCAATCAGCCACACTAGGCCTTCACCCCGTAGCCCGTAAGCTACTACTCATTTCCTGTCCCACGAAGTGTAGGAGGCTGAGTTGGCCTGAGCACATAGTAGGTTAGCAACTTGCTCAAGGTTGCTTGCAAATGACGGCAGTGAGAATCGAACCGCAACCTGAAAGTTACGAGTCGACACCAACGACTAGACACTTGCACCTACACAGGCAGGCAGATGTGAACAACTTGCCTAAGGCTGTTACTTAGTGGTGCATTGGCTGGGCACTGAACCGTGGATCTTTCGGTCTCGTATCCAACGCCCTAACCACTGAGCCACCAAGCCATATAAGCCATGAAAATACACACATACGATTTAGCTTGTTTTTGTAGACTGTGTTCTTTAATGTTCACCGTCTTACAGACTTTTAGAAAGAGTTTGCATGATTGTAGTTCGAGTAGTTGGATGCTCTGCCATACATGCATAGTCCTGATGCTTATAATCATTATGACTTCATCACAATGACAATAAATCTGACACTCTGTCATTCAAACAAAATTTAAAAACTTTACTGTTTCAGCGAGCTTTTTACCTCTGAGTAGTTTTTACTTTTTGTACGTTATCCTTAGTTTTTATTTTAGTTTTTAGGTGTGTTGTACACCATTGGTCACTTTTGTAAGTGGTTATTTTTTGATTGATTGATTGATTGATTGAAAGGTATTGTAGTCAGTATTTGTGAGGCCAGGCAATATTCATTGGGATGACCATTTTCCACGGCAAAGTTTAACAAATTTTTTAGCGGCTCATTGCAGCAAATTTTCATAATTCTGCTTCACGCTGTTTATTATGTGAATTGAGTACTTTTGGATTATTATTATTAATTATAATATTATTAATAATAATATTATTATTATTAATTATTTAAAGTATAATAACATCTGTAACTTTTTACATCAAAGGTTCTATAGTTGTTGTTATACTTTATGACTACTGGGTTGTCTCTGTGCATTGCAGCGAAGTTTTGTTCACTGCAGAAGTAGGCAATCTATTCAAACGAGATAGTAGTTTTGTGAAACTTGGATTTGAATCGGGATTGGGTACAAATGAAAGTAATCACTCACCAGTACCAAATTTCTGGGAAATTGGCAAATTCCACTGTTTGCTGAAAACCGTGGTCTCTCATAATTATGGATTCCACCCGGACCTAGGTTAGTGGCGTGGCATAGTTGGTAACGCGTTTCGGCTGAAATGAAGTAACTCTACGTCCCGGGCCCGATTAGTGTTGTGATGGGTGACTGCCTGTGGGCAGGTAAACCATCTCGGTGCGAAGCGTGCCAGCTAGGTCGACTCAGCCTTCTACCCTCCGTGGGACGGTAAAATGAGCAGTAACTCATTTATATGGGTTACGGAAGGTGGTGACTGGTACAGCTGACTGGGGCTGCCTAGCCGGCCGCTGCTTAGCCTGTGTCTGCAGGCTACACGTGGTGGCTGTGCGGCTGGCGGCTTGGATTCGTGACGAAAAGCGCATTAGAGGCGTTGTATGCGAGATGCGCTATACAAATTGACACCTTTATCTTTACCTAGGGTCCTTGTCATCTGTATGCGACTGCACTGATACTAATACTTGCTGCTGTTAACGGAGTTGGATTTGTGTGCAGATTATTAAAGGTCTGTTGAAGTTCTGGCCCAAGACATGTAGCCAGAAGGAGGTAAGAGACATATGGTCATCTGTCAGTGGTTGGGCAAAATAAAAACTGGGTTGCATGGGCCGGATAGTCATAAATGCCAAATTTTATATTAAGCTGCTGGCGGCAGAAAAAGATTTGGCTACCCTGCTAGCCTCCAAAAGACTGAGTTAGTGACCCGATAGCTTTTTGAAAAAATTTGGCTTAGGCATCAATGTGTATGACCCTACACTGGGTGACTTCACTTTTTGACTTAGACTTTCGCTAAAGCTGAACGCTAAAGTCTGTACTTAGACCAAAGTTCAACTAAACGATTAAAAATGGCGGAAAACCGGTAAACCTAACAGGAAATAAATCGACCAGTTACGCTTGGACTTGCTTATTTAATTGCGCCGCGCACGCAAATGACGTAATTACCTATCGTCTTACGTCATTGTGTAGCCATTGCGGCATTTATTTTTGGTACCAGACTGTTTTAAATTTACTAAACTTACCGTGTTAGTCGCCATGTTTTCGCTCAGTGAAATCACTTCACTTTTTGACTTAAGTAGGTACTTAAGACTGAAGTTTAGGCTCAGCGAAAGTCTAAGTCAAAAAGTGAAGTCGCCCACTGTAGATGTTGTTTCTGAATGGAATGATACAGTTGGAGGATGCCATTCAGCCGTGTGTCTGACTGTCTGTCTGTGTCTGTAGCCTAGATGATGATGATGAAGAATTGTTGGATGTAATTGATTCCTGTGTTTATCTGTCTGTCCGTTTCTCAGTCTGTCTGTGTGTCTCGCAGTCTGTTTGTCTGTTTCTTAGTCTGTCTGTGTGCCTCGCTGTTTCTCTACGTGTTCCTGTGTATGTGTGCAACTTGGCATCGTGGTCTAACTGTTGCTCAGTCCCAAAAATTGGAATCTTTGCAGAAGAGGGCCCTCAGAATTATCCATCCCATTGCATATGACATGCCATATGATTCTGCATGTGCATATGCTGGGGTAGAACGCGTTTCTGTACGAAAGTGTGATTTGGGAAAAAAAATTTTCTGCACAGTTACAAATGCTGACAGTTGTTTACACGACCTTCTTCCCCAACGACGAGACTTGGATACTATTTCTCGACTCCGACAACATACCGCCTATCCCATACCACGAACGAGAACTAACAAATATCGGTCATTTATCCACTTTGCCCTGGCTAAATACCAATAACTTTAAAATATAAACATATATAACAGTGTGTGCTCTGTTTTTGGTGTATCTAGAAATATATATGTGGATGTAAACCGGACTTAAATGAGTGTTGTGTGTGGACTATTTTGTATTTTGTGTGCTCTGTTAGCTATGTGTAGTTGCTACTTTTATGTTTGTATATTTTTTTAGGCATCGGCTATCGTTTTTATTAAACCCGAGTTGAGTTGAGTTGAGCTGATGTGTGTCTGTCTGTTTGCATAGGTGATGTTTCTAGGTGAAATGGAAGAGCTATTGGATGTCATTGACCCGGCGGAGTTTCGTAAGATCGTCGAACCGCTCTTCAGACAAATTGCCAAATGTGTTTCATCTTCCCACTTTCAGGTTCTCAACATCCGAATTACTTGTCAGTAGAGCTGTCGAAGCGTTACATTTTCTAACGCATTTACGCACTGCGTTAATTTTTTTAACACGTTATTAATGCACCCGGGCCCGTTGAGAGGGAGACTAGAAGGGTAAGTTACCCTGGGCCTTGCGATGTTTGGGGTGCATTTTAAACGTACAATCAACAATAACTGACGTAGCTAATGCAAAAATCTATTAGCCTGTCATCGGAATAATTAATTATTTATAGTAGCGATGGAACGGCAACTACAGTTTAGTTACTTGAATTTAGTCGATTGTTGGAACTTTTGTTTCACAGAATATAGTAAATTAATAAATAAATTAATTAATAAATTTATGTATGTGCATTAACTTTTTTCAACGCGCGTTGATTAATGCGTTAATTTGACAGCTTTAATTGTCAGCATTTAGTGGATCTAGCGCTAGTTTGTTTTGCTTACTGCTTAGGCACTTAAAATCCCAAATTGATTGATTTGGCAATATCTTTGTTGGTGTTTTTATGTTTTCACTGCCATTTCACTTGCATGTGCCATTGTGTTTATACTGTAAATGTAATTATGGTGTATCTAACTTTCTGTGTTTTTGTCTGAGACTACTTCATGTAAGATAAGATAAGTTATGCAGGAAAAAGACCCATCTACAAAAATCTTAACGTCTTTGAAACACTGCAACAGTTTTGTATGAGATATTCGGCGATTGGTGATGAGAAAATTTGCCACATACAGACAAGTTTTCTGCAGTATTATGAAAGTTTGCGTAAAGGTTGTGACTTTTCATATTTAATGCATTACTTTTAAGTGAATATGCTTCAGTCATTTTAGTATAAGTTAACCTGCTGTCATTCCAAATTGAAACTGCAAAACAACTGAGTACTAGTTTTGTAATGACATCGCAGTATGCATAACTTATTTCTGTTGTACAAATAATCATTTGCTTTGCAAATAAATTACTCATAATATGATCGCGAAGTGAGCTGACACAAGAAGCAATCAAAAAAATAAATTGTCAGCTTCCTGAAGCATCATTCCACTTACCTCAATGCAAAAGGCAGACAGTTTAGAATACACTGTAAAGTGGTCTACAGGGTGCGGCAGAAAAAAGTGGACTGCTAAAGTTTTTTGCTGTTTTTTCAGCAACCATTTGGAATTTTAATTTGAAATTTTACAGATTTATTTACTAAAACCTTCTACCTCTAACTGCAAAGTAAAATTTGATTTTGTTGAAAAACGATGAAGTTACAGATTTTTTAACATGACCACCTACCGATTTTTCAGCATTCTAAAATGTTCCGGCTACAACGCCAATTTAATAACATCGTTGAACAACAGAGTTAAATAATGATCAAATGCCAGAATTCCTTTGTCACTGCGAATGTTTGAAGTGTTCACCGCCAGCTCCAGGTTACAACACCGCCATCTTGAATTTATTATTTTTGTCCATTTTGATCAAATGATCTATTTCCGGTGGCAGCCGTCTACATCACTGCAAAATTTCATTCATCTACGTCGATCGGCGGCTGAGTTATTGATGTTTGTGCAAAAATCCAAGATGGCGGCTGCCGCCATCTTGAATTATAATTTTGTAATGCTGGACCACCCACGAAGTCCATTTGTGCACCTGAAATTGCCCTTAAAATTTCGTGTTGATCGAGTGCGTACTTTTCGAG
>Ga0209367_1005344_pt1 | contig 17800 bp, 13 predicted proteins | sample WorMetLIZISLAND2_FD_187412 | JGI IMG/M metagenome (GOLD analysis project Ga0209367, IMG submission 187412) | Marine gutless worms symbiont microbial communities from Max Planck institute for Marine Microbiology, Germany - Olavius geniculatus... ... | reverse complement strand
AAGAAGGAACCCTCCTTCATCCCATCTCCAGCCTGCACTTCTTCTCTCACACAGACTTCTGAGCGGGCCTCCCCTCAGGCTACCACAAGTTCTGGCGCATAGGGTCGAAGCCCGTCCAAACCTTCAAGGCCTCCAAGGAAGAACCAGCGTCCATTGCCACCTATCTCTACACAGTCATGCAAATGGTTACCTAGCTTTCACGACAGGCCTCTGGGGGCTGGCCTAAAATCAAACGTCCATTCTGAATTGCTTTTGCCTCTTTTTTTTATTGGGAGATTTTAACGCCCACAATGTTAGCTGGGGCTGTTTTAATAATGATAGCAAGCGTAAGATCATCCAGGATCTCTTACTCCAGCACAACCTATCTCTTATGAATAACGCTTCCATGACTTATTTCAGTCCAGCATCTGGTGTACAGTCTGCAATAGATCTCAGTATATGTGACCCATCACTATACTTAGATTTTTGTTGGAAAACCCATCCGGATCTTTGTGGATCATTTTCCTATAGAGATTATATGTGACATAGCTTCTCTATGTCAAACAAACAGCAGCTGGAAGCTTTCTAAAGTGGATTGGAATGCTTTCTCCAACAAAGGCAATTCTCTGCTCAGTTTTGAATCCATTCGTGATACTGACAACCCTATTGGTACTTTCACAAACTAGACACAGCAAATGACACCATCCCTAAAAGCAAACTTAGAACAGTTCACTTACCTGACAATGCTAGTATTTTTACTGCTGAAATTCATGCACTGTACATTGCACTAGACATCATACGCCGTACAAGAAGCAAAGATTGTGTGGTTTTCTTGGATTCTTTGTCAAGCTTACACACAATTGAGAGCTGCAAAATCGAAAATTCACTGTTTTTAAAGATTCTGAAGGATCACAATCAACTAATTAACTGACTGTAACTTTTTGTTGGATTTCCAGCCATATGGGTATCTGAGGAAACGAAGATGCTGACATCGCTGCTAAGGCAGGACTGGATGTCACCATCACCAACATGAAATTTCCAGTTAGCTATTTGTTAACTTGTGTCAACCAGTTGTGTGTTAAAGAATGGCAACAACTGTGGAACCAGTGTACATCAAATAAACTTTACAGTGTGCAACCGGTCATTGGTTGCAATATTAGTTCATCACTAAGCCCCTACGACCCAGTCCTTATCATCCGTCTTCGAATTGGTCATACAAGACTTACAAACTCTTATCTCCTAAAGAGAGAGAGAGTCACCCAGTATGTGAAGCTTGCCATTCTCTGCTTGCAGTCAAGCACATTATGGTAGACTGCACCCGTTACAGTGCAGCGCATCAGAAATATTTTGGAATGGACACACTCAAGGACGTTTTTAAAAATGTTGCATTTAGCAACATCATCACTTACGTTAAAGATATCAACTTTTGCAATCGTATATAATGTTTTTACATTAGCTTAATAGCTTGGTTTTAAGAAGTATTTTAACTTTGCTTTTAATACATATATTAATTGCTTTTAATTAATTTTAAAGGTCCGTGGACGCGAAAATTAACATATACATTTTATCCATTTGCCTGAAAGTGCAGAATTTTCTGATAACTTTGACAGTAATATTGGCGTCCAGCGTTTTGTCAACACGGAAAAATTTACTTTTGAAGTCAACGTAGAAAACGTTCCGCGATAATGGTCTGCAGTGACGTCATGAGTTTAGCCTATAGACGTCATGAATATTAATGGCCTAGCCTAGAATGATGACGTCGTCGGCTAGGCCTTTAATATTCATGATCTATATGGGCTAGGGTCATGACGTCACCGCAGGCACTGATCGATTAGAATATTTTGCATAACGTAATGTAATGCTGCATTTCGTTTGAATTCACGCATTAATTTCATATATTTATGAAGCTCAAATCGACATATTATATATGCGAGGTTAAATGTCTAATTTAAATCTACAGAAATTGCGTGAGTGAGTTTGACTGTGGCCATGGACCTTTAACCACGTGTAGCACTGAATGGCCTATTTTATGCTGATGTGCATTAAGAAACTACCCACTCACTCATTCAGACTTCTCAGGTCAGACATTTCGAAGACTCTTAGCTTCTGTTTATGTTCTTTTTTCAAGGTCCATGTCTCTGCATTATACAAAGTGCCATCACAATTTTCAACAGGATATTGAAAAGCAGAGGAGATTGAATACATCCTCGAAGCACGCCAACAGTAGTTTCAAACCAGTCTGTCAATCTTCCATCGACACGCACAGCACTCATGGTATTCTCGTATAAAGTCTGTAACACTCTCACAATTTTCTCACTGTAGCCTAGAAACCTTATCATATGCCATAATCCAGCTCTCCATATGCTATCAAACGCCTTTTGGAAATCAATGCAGTACACATACAAATACTTCCCGAATTTAGCGTATTTTTTGTATAGCCTCCTAGGTGTGGACAGTTGATCAATTGTACTCTTTCTGGCTCTAAATCTTGCTTGTGCTTTACTGAGAAATTCTTTCGTTCGTGTTCTAATCCTCTGCAAAATCACTGATGCAGTAAATTTCTCACAATGGGGAAGCAAGCTAATCCCTCTGTAGTTGTCACGGCACAGTCTGTCACTTTACTTGTGAATTGGAACTATCACAGATTTCATCCAACTCTGCGGCTAGGCTATATTTTAAAATTCGCTGTGCTCCAGATCTGTTGGCAGAACTCAAAGAGTATGTCAGCTCCAACAGTGCCTGCAGCCTGAATTTCTTCTGCAGAGATGTTATCGACACTTGGAGATTTCCTCTTTTAAACCTTTACAACAGCTGCCTCTATCTCCGATCTCAACAACTTACAGCAATTGTCTTCATCAATGTCTATATCTGCCACTGGGAGCACAAGCAAATGCCTAATTTTAGGGGTAATAAAGGTTTATGCCAATTAAGCAAAGAATATTTAAATGCTCTGCTATGCAAGTTTGGCCCTTTTCTCTACAACATTCTGAAACTTTTAACATATAACACACCTTTCTACCAGTAATTGTCACAAAGTTATCAACGCTGAAACGGGCCCAGACTATCCGATGGCATCATTTAAATTTCTCGCCTGCCAAGCGCTGTTGGCATGGCAACGAATTTTGGGACAAAATTGACTACAACTCGGCCCCCGTGAAAGATTATTGCGCCCTGTTTGCACCTAACCCCCTTATACGCAGCTGCTAGGCTATATATAGCGTGGCAGTGGGACAGATACCTCGTTTCACAGAACGTATTTCTAGCATAAAAAGAAAATAAACAGTATCGTTAGTTAGGAATATCTAAAAGTAGAATTTCGGTATTTTTTAGTCCACCCGAAAGTGACAGCTTGCGGAGCGGACTTAAGTTTTAGCCCAGATGTTTTATTTTTAGTCTGCCCGAAAACGATAGTTTTCGGAAGGACTTATGTTTTACTGCAGATGTTTTTTTTTATTGCAACGCGAGATCTCCGAGATGCGTCGGCCGACTGGCGTGAAATTTTGCACGATGGTCAGTAATAGGCTGAATTTTATAATGCCGGTCCAAAATTTTGGGTGGCGCACCCCAAAAAAATTTCAGGGGCAAAAAACATGCAAAATTTGGCCCAATTTCGGACGACTTCGAAGTTCGGCGGCGAATATCTCCGAAACGGATGAAGATATTCAAAATCAAATAGTCATTCCATCTATGGCGATTCGTCCTGCGTTAGGCGAAACAAGTACGGCGAAGTTTGGTCCAGTGACCTTAGAGATTTAGATGTGAAATCGTACCCCCTTAAAGCGCATTTTTCGGAAGACCATATTTCGGCCCCTAGAGGGTGCTGTGCCCCCAAATTTTTACACGCGCTAGAGAATCACCAAATCTTACTAGCGCACCCCCGACCGGGGACGGGGGCCCCCTTAAAACTTTTTTCAAAGGGGGGTCAAAAATTGGCTTAAAATACAATAAAGGAGCGCTTATAACTTCGGAGTTAGGGGGTGTAGCCTGACGAAACTTTGGCACTTGACGCGACTCTAGGTCGGGGTGATAACGCACGTACAACTTTTGGGGGCAACGCCCCCCTTAAAATTTGGGAGGGCAAAAAACGTCCAAAATTTAGTACGTTTTACGACAACTTTCGACTTTGAGCACAAATATTTCTGGAATCGACGAAGATACCGACAAAGTCTAAACGGCGTTGACGAGAAGGATCCTTTGTGCGTTGAACAAAAAAATTTTGTGAAATTCCGTCCACTACGAACAAAGTTATAAGCGCTAATGTTGACAATGTGCGTTCGGCGTATGCCAATGCCTTTGAGTTCGGGCCACGTGACTTTGATGCTGGGGAAATTCTCACCCCCCTTTTACCCCTCCCCTAATTTCTTCCAGTCGGACTTAGGGCGCCGGGCGGACTCACGAGTTTTTTTTGCAACGCGAGATCTCCGAGATGCGTGGGCTGACCGGCGTGATATTTTGCACGGTGGTCAGTACTAGGCTGAATTTTATAATGTCGGTCCAAAATTTTGGGGCGCACACCCCCAAAAAATTTCAGGGCCAAAAACGTACAAAATTTGGCGCGATTTTGGACAACTTTGAAGTTCGGCGGGGAATATCTCCGAAATGAATGAAGATATTCAAAATCGGATAGTCATTCTGTCTACCGTGATTCCTCCTGCGTTAGGCAAAACAAGTCCAGTGAAGTTTGGTCCAGTGACCTTGGAGATCTCGATGTTGAATCGTACCCACCCAAAGTGCATTTTTCGGAAGACCATATTTCGGCCCCTAGAGGGTGCTGTGCCCCCAACTTTTTTCAAAGGGGGGTCAAAATGTGGCTTAAAAATGGAATAAATGAGCCATTATAACTTCGGAGTTAGGGGGTGTAGCCCGACGAAACTTTGGCACTTGACGTGTCTCTAGGTGGGGGTGTTAACGCAAGTACAACTTTTGGGGGCACCGCCCCCCCCCTTAAAATTTGGGAGGGCAAAAAACGTGCACAGTCGGTGAGATTTACGACAACTTTCGAGTTTGAGCGCAAATATCTCTGGAATCGATGAAGATAGCGACAATATGTAAACGGCGTTGACGAAAGCGATCTTTTGGGCGTTGAACAAAAAAAAATTTGTGAAATTCGGTCCACAACGAACAAAGTTATAGGCGCTCATGTTGACCTACCCTAAGTCGACAATGCGCGTTCGGCGTATGCCAGTGCATTTGAGTTCGGGCCACGTGACTTTGATGCCGGGGAAATTCCCCCTCTAATATTCCCTGATTGGACTTAGGGCGCTGGGCGGACTCACGTTGGGCTTTGCCCCAAATTTCTAGTCCCATTTTTTTCGCAACCTGTTTTACTGTTAACAGAAGCCACTGTCATGCTTGTTTTGGTTACCTTTACTGTAAACAACGATTATTGGCCGATTATTGGTGCTATATAGTCAATGTCTGAACGTAAACTGCATATGGCTCGGTGGCGTAACTGTATGGTGGCCATGGGCATGACAACTGGTCGGGTCGGGTCGGGTCACTTACTAGTGGTTAACTTACTAGTTGGATGGGTGACCATGTAAATGATCTCCACGTGTACCAAGTAACCAGTCACCAGGGTCAACTCAGCCTTCTATCCATATAGGGTAAATAAACTGAGCTCATCAAGCCAGTTTTATGAATGCTTGAAAATATTACCGAACTTGCATTAAGGTGGGCGCATTCACTAGTGTCAGGTTGCAGGTAAAGTAAGCAACCAAGTAAGTAAGTGGGTAGGTAATACGTGGAATTATATAGCACATAATGCCAAAAGTACACTCAAAAGTGCTACCAGGGATTTCATATGGCAGGAGACGCTCCATAACTCTTGAGATAGGTTATTCACATTTATGTTTAATGTGTGCATGTATGTATAGAGATTATTGACGACATAATTGGCTACACGGACACGACCAACACGAGGCTGATTCGTGAGACGCAGCACATTAAAGTTCTCAATTACAAGTCTGGTGCTTGCTGTATGTATTGCATTGTTGTTTTGCACTTTGTAGTCATTGATTCAGGCATCTGTTATTGCCTCATTGTCATTTAGAGGTTTAACGTGGCCTAAATAATATCAGTGCCGGATTAAGACCAAATCGGGCCGGATGCTGTTGTGTAAGTAAGTAAGTAAGTAAATGATTTATAAAGCGCCAAAGTCTCAGAAAGAATCAGGGCGCATAGGATGATGGACGCTAGGTGGCAGAAAAGGCTGACTGAAAGTAGTGGGTCTTTAAGTAAAAAAGGGTTGATTTGTTTTTGGCATTGAAGACCGACCAAGAGGCCCAGAACTCCCGCAGCACAGCCAGGTCCGTATAGTATAGGCGTACTAGCAACGCCACCACGGCAAACAATCCATTGCTCAGTGCGGTATAACTCACGACTTATTGTCACATACTGATGGTCAAGATTTTCGCATTTTTATATATCCAACCAACATCACATTTACACCGTAGGTAAAATAAACAGTTTTTAGCTGACCATACTTAAGTAACGGTCGAGCTTATGGTATGGTTGTCGTCCTCTGTCTGTCCTTCGTCGTCTGTCTGTTACAGATGTATCGTGGCTAAATGGTGCAAAATAGATCCTAGGTTGCTATTGATCACTAATAGAGAGTCGCATACTGGCTCTTAAATAACATGAAAATCACTGACCTTGGATGACCTTGAAGAGTCATAACGCACTATGGTATTGTGGCTAAATGGTAAGTAGTAGGCAGTCAAAAGTTCCAAGTTCCAAGCTCCAATGCAGGGCAGGGCAGTCAGTGCCACCCCGTAGGCTTAGGCCGCCATGTGGGTCCATCAGCCATCCCCAGAAAGTTCCAGCAATTATACTGGGTACTGAAAGTCATGGCGAGAATAGCAAAGAGCACAACTACCCCCGCCCACATGACTACTCTCTATACTGTAGGGTTTACCAAAGGATTTCACAGCCACCACGGGAACCACCTGGCAAGCGGCCCAACCCAACAGCAGACCAGCCACATGAGCAGTGCAGCCACCTACTCCCACCACGCCCGCGAGCCAAATGGGGCAAACAAGAGCCATTGCAGGGTTTCCAAGCCAGACAGGAAAACCGTAGTCTTGAACTACAGTGCTTTCGGTATCTACCGGAGTCCCACATCCCCGCAATATCTTCTCCAATGCTCCACCCAACTCCGAGACATGACAGGAACAGCAAGGCCACCCAGCGCACATGACCAGTCCACAGAGGCGGGCACCAACCAAGCAATGATTTATAGGCGTCTGTTAGATCCTGTTAAACCCAGCTGCTATAAGTCGTGGCAGGAATAGCAAAGAGCGCAACTACCCTGCTCACATGACTACATTGCCAGTCAGGTCACATCGCCCTGACGAAGCAAGTACTCTTGGGCTCATCAAAATATTTACGGTCCTGTCACTTAATCACCTGTCAGGCGGCCCAACCTGTTCAGCAGACAAGCCGCATGAGCAGTGCAGCCAAACCACCCCGCCAAATCCAAGAGCCAAACGGGACAAAGGAGAGCCCATGTAGGATTTCCAAGCCTGACGGGAAAACCGTAGTCCTGATCTGCAGTGCATTCGGTATCTACTGGAAAACCTTGTCTGACTCATCATCCTCGCAAAAGTCTCCAATGCCCCGCCGAATCCGAGACATCACAGGGACAGCAAAGCCACCCAGCGCACACGACCAGACCACAAACCAGGCGGGCACCAACTAAGCAATCAGCCATGGGTATCTGTAAGATCCCAATGAACAAGGCATGATCTCTAATCAGCACTCTTAGCTGGCTGAGAGATCAACCTTCCTTGAACTACGACTGTTTCACGGTATAACCTCAAGTCAGCACTTTAAGCTGTCCCTCAGACGGCTTAAAGTGCTGATTTGAGGTTATACCGTTAACCTTTTTATGCTACTTCATAGAAGTAGCTACTGGGCACCGTTGGTCCACGGTGCCTTATTTTGTATTATTCGGCACAACCCTTTAGAGTCACCTCACAAAGGGCTTCCTCCATCGGCCAGCCGGAGGATGTGCCCCTATGCGCCGTAGTACCACCAGCGCGGAGTAGTAGGGAGTCAACGATGGTAGCATCATATAGGGCGCAGGTGACTTTCTATAGGCTGTCAATAATAACCATGCCTCCATCTGCAGCGGTTTGGGCGCAATTTTTAATGGAATGTTTCCAGCTATAAATGGCCATATCTTGGAAATGGTGAGAGATAAGGCCAAGGTTGCTGTTGATCACTAATAGGAAATCGTATACACCTTATCAGATGAGATGAAAACATCGACTTTGGATGACTTTGAAGGTCACTGACAACCGGTATGGTTGGCTATTCTAGCGATAACTGGGCTTCTTGTTAATGAATCAAGCAAACGTGATCCAGAGCTGCCAAGTTATCATACTGCCAATGCGGATGATAACTTTTTTCTTTTTTTTCTTCACTTTTCTTCTTTTCCTTTTTTCTCCCCTTTTTTCTGTTCTTTCTTTACTTCTTTTTCCTTTTCTTTTATCTCTGTTGCTTTAGAAGTAAAACCCATTAAATTCAGTTAAGGATCTGGGAGAGCGCTGTCGCATTCCTCATGGGGTCTGGGGCAGAGCCCCAGCCGAGTTTGAATTTGGCCATTTTGATCTCAAAATATGACGTCTAGTGGCTACAATTTTCATAACTTTAGTGAAAATCAACTGAGCAAATTTGATGCAGTTCAAACAGTAGAAACAAATTGTGTCAAAAATGGGAGACATTCATCGTCGGCGGGTGGTAATTGACTTTGCGCGGGTGATGAAGTTAAACTGCGCGTGTTACCCGGCTTATTGCGGGTGACTTGGCAGGCTTGCGTGATCACGTTGATCTTGCATATAAGCATAGATGCTGCCAGAAATTTTGTTTGGCAGCACTCTTAAGCCCCCTTTCTTTTTCATTACCTTTTTCCTTTTTTCTGTCTACTTTTCTTTTATGCCATTCCCTTGTCTCCCTTTTCCCAAATTCAGCTACAGGATTTAGGGAGCTATTAGCTCTCAACAAAGCCTGGGGCAAAGCCCAGTCTGCAAACGCATTTTTACGCAGTTTGAGCTGTCAAAAACGTATCTTGTAGCAGCATTTTAAGTCGCTTATATTCAACAAAAATGGTTGTTATGAAAAAATTTCTTCCACTTTGTGGCCATGGGCCTATTTCACAAATGGGCCGGATGCTGCAGCATCCTCAGCCCCCCCCCCCATAATCCGGCACTGAATAATATGTATTGTTTTAAGGACCAAATCAAAAAAGTTTCACATACCCATGTGAATGACAAAACAGGGAAATTTTTAGACGCTGCCTGCAGTTGATGGTGCGGAGCTGCACACGAAAACGAGTTTTGGTGCATTTTGAGCTTTAGAAACTCATCTGTTGTGTAATAGTTCAAAAAACCAGCTGCATGGGCTGCACAGCATACCACAGTTGTGATGTCCAACAAGAACTGTCAGCACAGTGTACAGGCTCCAGAATAGTTAAGTGCTGGCAGTGGCACACCAGACTGGATAGTACCAGCACACAATCGGTGTGGATAAATGCACATGTCAATTTGTTAAACTAATGCACAGTAAAGTAATGTTCTACAATGTTGTTCCTTCAAACAGTATGTGGGTAGTTTAAGTGTATGCGTGTGCAGTGGCAGATTCAAAGGAGGTGGGGGGCGCTCTCCTTCCCTACTGATGGATGCATTTTTTAATCAAGTAACAATTTTGCACAAAAACTGATAATCTCTGCATAAAATTTTTAGAATTTTCGGGGAGGGGTAAAGAAGGGGAAGCAACCTTTAGTGCCATCAGAACTAGTGGTGGCCTGTCAGACTGGTTTAATATCACAGTTCCAAACAACTCTGGCGGTATATGCAACACAAATACATTTATAGTTACATTTAATCTTCCATCAGTACCGAAATATTCAAAAATTGGCTTCATTCGTGTATCAGTATCGGTCTACATTCCTAACTCGCTGCGGTGATATAAGTGCCGAAGATTTGGACATGGCAAAAATACCTGCAAAGGGACGTGGCAATGCCACTTGTGGCCAGGTGGGTTATACTTATACCGACTGTCGCAATGAACCGAAATGTGTCAACTGTTCAGGCGCCCACTCAGCCTCCAGCAAGGAGTGCCCGAAGTGGGCGTTGGAAAAGAAAGTGCAGGCGGTCAAAGCGGAAAGAGGGGTTTCTTTCATAGAGGCCCGTAAGATTGTCATATCAGAGAATAAAGTTCAACCTTCAAGAACACAACCCATGGCCACGGTAGTTCGTTCGAGTGGTGGCCCTCAGCGCACCACAACACGGTCCATGACAACGCAAACTAATCTTACGTGGCCTGAAAACAAGAAGGAACCCTCCTTCATCCCATCTCCAGCCTGCACTTCTTCTCTCACACAGACTTCTGAGCGGGCCTCCCCTCAGGCTACCACAAGTTCTGGCGCAGAGGGTCGAAGCCCGTCCAAACCTTCAAGGCCTCCGAGGAAGAACCAGCGTCCATCGCCGTCTATCTCTACACAGTCATGCAAATGGTTTCCTAGCTTTCACGACAGGCCTCCGGGGGCTGGCCTAAAATCAAACGTCCATTCTGAATTGCCTCTACCTCTTTTTTATTGGGAGATTTTAACGCCAACAGAGTTAGCTGGGGCTGTTTTAATAATGATAGCAAGCGTAAGATTATCCAGGATCTCTTACTCCAGCACAACTTATCTCTTATGAATAACGCTTCCATGACTTATTTCAGTTCAGCATCTGGTGTACAGTCTGCAATAGATCTCAGTATATGTGACCCATCTCTATACTTAGATTTTTCTTGGAAACCCCATCCGGATCTCTGTGGAAGTGATCATTTTCCTATAGAGATTACATCTGACATAGCTTCTCTATGTCAAACAAACAGCAGCTGGAAGCTTTCTAAAGTGGATTGGAATGCTTTCTCCAACAAAGGCAATTTTCAGCTCAGTATCGAATCCATTCTTGATACTGACAACCCTATTGGTACTTTCACAAACTAGACACAGCAAGTGACACCATCCCTAAAAGCAAACTTAGAATTGTAAAAAAAAACAATGCTGTCTGGTACAATGACGAGTGCAAAAATGCGAGAAAGGTCCAATGCAAAAAGGCACTCAACCACGTCAAAATACAACCCACTCACTCTAATGTAGACCATTACGTAATCATACGAGCCAAGACAAGGCGTATAATGAAATCTACTAAGCGTTAATTTTGGCAGTCTTTTGTATCAAAAATAAACAATAGAACTCCTCTTAAAAGGTCTAGTCTATCTAGTCTATCTGGTCTGGTATCTACCCGTCAAATGCTGGCCATCCATTGTTACAGTCAATTTCACTACATGGTGTTTCATAAAAAAAGGATCCCTTTTTGTTTTTATCAGAATTTACTTAAATTATGAGCAATTTACATGAAATTTTTATAGGTTGTAGCTGAAGAAATACTAATTCGAAATATTTGAACAAAGTATGGCAGTTGATTAATTATTCTTTGCTAGTCGTGATGTAACGCTGACGTCATAATGTGTCACAGGTACATACTTGCTAGTCTCAACTGGTGCTGTCAGTTTCTACCCTGCTTCGATGGTGAACTTAATCTGGTTCGCTAATGAAAAATGCATATCGTGTCAGCACTGACCAATATGGAAACATGATCCAAAAACTCAACATCTTGCAAGCTCGGTGTGATAGTGCACTGTCTTGCTCGAACATGTGAAAGACCAACTATCCCTTGGGTTGTCTAACTGTCATTCCTCAGAATGACAATTGTCGCAAAGTTGCAACTGAATTTATTCGTAGAAACTTGCACATACATATTGGAGAGGATGACATTGAGTCGGCTTACACTATATTTCAGCTTGATCTAGAGCAGAACAAGCGACTAGGAGTGACAGTTAGACCTCTAATACGCAGGTTGTTTCATCGTAAATACTGGGCTGTCTCATTTGCTGCCACAGCGTCCTCTTGGATGTGACTGATAGTTTCATTTATTCGAACCTGATCTGCACCTGGTACTTCAGCGACTTGCCCAGTCTGCTCTATTGCATAGTCTTTGTTCAGTACGCTCAAATCTCTCATGGAGATCAGCAATGACCTTATCATACTTATCTTGAATAACAGCAGTAGCCGTGCTAACCGCTTCAGCTACAATGTCCTCCATTTTCTTTGTGGCAACGCCCACCGGAGTCACCTCAATCGTCGATTCGCCCTTCCTGGTACTTCTGGACATATTCTTCAATTAAAGTCACTGATGAGAAGATAAAACAAACCAAAACTTTAACTTGACTAAAGGCCGGTTTCTGGATTTTTTAGTTAACTGATCAGTTAGTAAACCGTTTGTTAATTGTAACTCACTAGTTAAGTTTGTGCGCGTTTCTGAACAAAACCTTGACTGATCATTAGCTAACTGAGTGGTAAACTATAGGCCTAGTTGCTTAGCAACGATGCGCACAGCGCTAATCACTTTCGCCTAGCGCAGGCGGGTGTCATGAATATTAATGAGCGCAAGCGCTCGCCAGTCAGCCCACGAGCCAGCCAAGCTATTGCGGACAGCCATTTTGTCCATTCATGAACGGATTTTTGTAGTAAAATTTGTAGCGGCAAACGTCTCCTCGAGCGTTTTGAAGACATTGCTATGCTGTAAAATCTTTCTATATTATCACATTCTTCGATTAACTGCTTTCAAAATGCTACAAAAGTTGCGTTAAATACAATAACTACGATCGACGGTTGGCTAACTGGCCGATTTCGGCCAGTTAAATTTTTGGCCATTTTGATCATTGGTTAGTGCAACGGGAAACACGAGTTATGCAAATCTGTCAGTTAACACTAACTTGACTGGCCAGTGGCCAGTTAAGATCCAGAAACCGGCCCTAAGCCTTAAATCGATAATAAAACTAATTATTACGGTGGTGTTTACATTTCATTACGTTGACTTGAACATACCCACCCAATTACGACAGGAATTTTGATCTGCAACTCTGAAACCTGGACGCTGGCAGAGAATAAAGAATAAGCTACGAGCATTCCAGATGGATTGTCTCCTGGATGAAATAGACGAGTCTGTCCCAGCATGCTTAACTGTATCGCCATGACACCGGAGGAGGATCGAAGAAGGAGTACAGCCATCTCTTCAGACCCACTCTCTCCTTTTGCCCCCCCCCCCATTTCAAAAGTTTGGAGCCGCCACTGTGCATGTGACATTTGCATCTGATGACATTTGTTTTGCGGTTAATCAAATCTTGATTAAATGAAGTCCATACAGGTGAACTAATGTGAGGATTGTCTGTTTTGCAGGGATGTATATTGTCATGGTTCTTATTGCCATCGCCATCATCGCCATCGTCTGTATTCCATTGTAACCATTATTGTGGGTTTTTTATTGTAATTGCATTCAGTGACTTATCTATAAATTGTTGTGAGAGGGCAACTTGAAGGGCAGAGAATTAAGGAATGAAATGACGGCCAAATCATGGATGGGGCGATAAACAATCTTCATATTTCAGTAGTTTGCATTCTGATTATAGTCATTAGTTATGGCCATTTTTGTGGCTCTAGGGGGGGGCATGGGCGATCTCGGCTTTTTGGATTTGCCGCTGATTCCATTGTAACAGGAGGTCATCAGTCATCACTGTTAGGCAAAGGCTGTTGCAGCGTGAGCAGTTCTGCACATTTCAACAAGTGGCAAGTCTTACATTTTCGCTGATAGTTTCACTACTAGGTGTACGGATAATAAAGACACTCCTTTGCTGAGTTATGAAAAGAGAAAGAGCGCTTCTTGGTTGGAATGCCGTGTATAATGCTGTTGTTCTGGAGTTATCACTTTTTATCATAGATGTTAAAACATTTTTAATGTTTTTACAAAATATAAAAACAAGTTATTTATGTTTTAAAGTTTTTTTTAATGTTCTTGTTTTTATTTTTTATGTTTTTGATTTTTTAATGTTTTTTTGATGTTTGTGTTTTATTTTTAATGTCAAGTTTTTGTTCTTATTAAAAATAAACATACAAAGTTACAATAGGCAAATTGCGTTTAGTCCTGTTTTCGATCTGCACTATAATCAAGGTTACATAATAACATTCTGTACATTCTGGTCTTCAGTTTTTACAAATGGTAGGTTTTTGTTTTTAACATGTTATTGTGCTAAATGTGGTTCAGTGTTTTTATGCATGTTTTTTACATGTTTTTTATAAAAGTGAAAAAACACGCTGGTTTTGCTGCAGTGAGTTTTCACCTTATCTGAAATCAACATCGTTCTGTATGTAGTGACAATGCTGTTGGTTCAGGTGCCATACAATTGTCTGCACGGACATTTTCCCATATGTACTATGGCCTGCTACCAAATTAGGGGCAATTAGCATCAGAGCGGACATTAGCCCGTACTAGGCCTACGCGTGGTCTAGCCGTCTTAGAATTTGACTCAGCGCAGTCGAGTTACTTTTGGATAGAGTTTACTTCTTATAAGTGGTCATTGTGAATGATTATTCTGCTAGAGAGTAAAGCCGTCATATAATACATATCCGGCTGTGTCTGGTGCAATATATTAACATTGACATTGACGTGTTGACTATAGATGTAATAAATTTTTTTTACATTTTTACACGGTAGTCTGTAACCTTTTTGCTATGGATTTAATGTAAGTCGCTTTTCCGTAGAAAGCAGCTATCACGTACTTTGCTTGCGTCAGTTAATCGATTAATACAATCTTTTCTTAAGTACATCATTGTCGCAAACACAAACATATAATTTCGAACATAAACAGAATTACTGTACGACAATGCAATGAACACACTGGTTTTTTTTTAAAAAAAACTATTATGTTTGTGCACTTTTGCGTATTCCACATACATTCTATAATTAAATAGGTTTCGTAACGTCAGTGACAAGAGTGAGTTAGGTTCACAATACAAAACGCAAGCAACAAGTTGGTATGTCTACGGGGGTGGAGGGGCTATTGTCCTATGCTACATCCTTGTCGGTGGTGGCAGGCTATAGTTCATACAAGCAATTGCGCATGCAGGTGGATGCCTGTGCGGGCGAATGTCCGTGCAGGCGGTTGTCCGTTCTGCGTTGGTTCACCGTTCAGATGATTTTTGGGAACTATTGGAATAGAATTTTTTCTGAACTGTGTACACTTTGTGTGTGTAAACCATTAACCACTGACTTCCTTTATAAAGATAAATCCAGTTTCTAAGTTGTCAGTGCTTTCAGTAGTCACGCACATCGCAGTGCACATTTAGTGCAGCATTTGAGAGTATTCTGTTGATGTTTATTTAAAGATTGAATTATTTGCATGCTTTGCTTAGGTATCTGCAATGTTTGTACTTTTCAGCAAAAAATTTCACCTGCAGCAGTAAATACTGTATATCGCCTTATGCTATTGCATTAACTTGCTTGTTTATTTTTCTAAAGTATCCTGCAGTCGGTATATTTGTCTGATTGATAGTGTAAATTAGAGTTGTCAAATTAACGCATTAATTAATGCATTATTGCGTTAATAAATTAACCTGCATTAACAAACTTATGCGCGTTAGAAATATTAACGCACATAGTACACATACATAAATTTAGTTTAATTTACTAAATTCTGCGAAGCACAAGTTCCAATATTTTACTAAATTGTGGTCATTTGACAGTTGAATGAATTTAAGTAACTAAACCGTAGTTGCCGTTCCATCACTACTCTAAATAAATAATTATTCCAACGACGGGCTAATAGATTTCTATGCTAGCTGTGACGTCAGCTATTGTTGATTATACGTTTAAGCCTGTAGTGTGTTTCCAACTTTCTATATTCTACAGATGTGGCCTCTAAATGTTGCGGGGCTCGGGGTAACTTACCCCCCTACTTTCCCTCTCGACGGGCCTGGATGCATTAGTATCACATTAATGCTATGTTTGGCAGTGCTCGTAATTACGGTCTATACCAATTTGCATCTTTTAAGTATGAATAGGATGCGTTCGGTAATGTTGACCATACCGCCTGCAAGTAGGCCCAGAACCGCCGGAATGCACATATCGATGTGCTAAACGTCACTTATATACAGGTAGGCTAATCGGCAGCTTGGTTGAACGTAAGCCATCTACCAAACTTTTGCAATGTTTCTTATACAGCTGCCAAATTAACGCATTAACTTAACACGTTATTGCGTTGCATGTTAAAAAAATTAACGCACATATGTAAATTTATGTTAATTTACTAAATTCAGTGAAGCGAAAGTTCTAATATTTCGTTGAACTAAAGATATTTGACAATCGAATGAATTCAAGTAACTAAACTGTAGTTGCTATACATCACTACTGTAAATAAATAATTATTTTGACGACAGGCTAATAGATTTCTATGCTAGCTATGACGGCAGCATTGTTGATTATACATTTAAAATGCGTTTCTAACTTTCTATATTCCACAGGCGGGCTTCCTACTCGATCTCCTTCTCAGCGGGCCTGGGTTCGTTAATAACGTGTTAAATAATGCGTTAAAAATTAACGTTTTGACAGCTCTAGTTTCTAACCGTCTTTTGCCGCGAAATAACAATCAATTCGTCTGCTGCAGCTGCCATTGCAAAGGTCAAGGTCGCGAAGTCGGAATTATTATCTGTCCCATTGCTATAGCATAGCAAGGGACAGATTATAAAATTACTTGCATCTGTCTGTCATTCTGTCGGTCTGTCTGTAAACGCTCCTACGGCCGCAGTTTTGATTCGATTCTGATGAAGTTTTGCACATTGATTTGCGGCCCGAAAAGTAAGATCGAGTTTGTTTGGGATAAAAATCTGATAACTCCTTCCCCTATTTTACCCTAATTTTTTTAAAAGTTTGCATTACGGCCTATGGAGACTTCTTTTAACTCGGTCTCCGTAAAAGATAATTGTGCGCTGTTTGCACCTACCCCCTATTTTCGGGTCCGGGCTATTCAACTTTGTCATTTAAATTTCTCCCCTGCCGACCCCTGTTGCCATGGCAACGAATTTTGGGACAAAATTGACTATAACTCGGCACCCGTAAAAAAATAACTGCACGCTGTTTTCATTTACCCCCTTTTTCGGGCCCGGGTTATGCAATGGTGTCATGCAAATTTTTCCTCTGAAGACCCATGTTGTCATGACAACCAACGGTTTTTATTCAAAAACAAAATTGGCTGCAGACTCACAAGGGCGTCAAACGCTGAAACGCAGCTGCTAGGCTATATAGCGTGGCAATGGGACAGATACCTCGTTCCGCCAGGGGCGTCATTTAGGGGGAGGGCTGGGGGGTCTATGGACCCCCCCCCAAGGATTTACGATTTCAATTTTTCTCTGTAAATTGTACCGTTTTTTAAACGTGAAACAGCTAAAATGTCAAATTTGTGTTTTTTTTGCTGTGTTACAGTAGTTTTCTGATGAGACAAGAACGTGTGCTTGCAGTAGACTTTGGTTGATTAATGGATTTTAAATGGCAACACGTAAACTAAGCATAATATACTTATGTATACGTAGGCAAGTAAAGAACCACTTATTATCTTGGCAGTTAGACACATCAGTTGAGTATAATTTTGTCAGTTCAAGTGTGATATAGAACATGCAAGGTTGTTAGAGTGGAGAAGTGTTAGATTTATTGGTCTGTTAATGACTGTTATATACACTTACTGTGTAAACTGAGTGAAATTTGGTCAACTGATTCTCAGCAAAGTCATTCAATTTTTGCCACGAGATGTCACATTTTAAGGCTGAAAATGCACCAAATTCGATTTCGGCTGGGGCTCTGCCCCAGACCCCGCTGGAGGAGCTTACAGCGCTCCCCCAGACCCCCTAGCTGGATTTAAGGGGGCCTACTTCTAAGGG
>Ga0209367_1005343_pt1 | contig 17801 bp, 15 predicted proteins | sample WorMetLIZISLAND2_FD_187412 | JGI IMG/M metagenome (GOLD analysis project Ga0209367, IMG submission 187412) | Marine gutless worms symbiont microbial communities from Max Planck institute for Marine Microbiology, Germany - Olavius geniculatus... ... | reverse complement strand
CAGCTGACGTTTGAAAGTATCGAGACTCAGTTCTGGGTCACGAAGACTGCCTGGCAGCGAATTCCAAGTCGACGGGCTTGCCACAGAAAAGCGCCGACGACCGAAACTGTTCAATTGATAGCGCAGTACGACCAACTTCCGCTGAGTGGCAGAACGCAGATGTTGACGGCCAGTGACTTCTGCTGTGAGTGTACAACTGTCCATCAAGTACGGCGGAGCAGTTCCACGGAGACATCGATGCATGAGCACTGCGAAATTAAATCGAAATCGTACTCAATCGGTGACATCAAGCCAGTGGAGCTCATCATGCATTAATCACAACAAAGTGGAAGCAATATCACCCTATAGGGCATTATTGTGCATCACGTAGCCACACCAGTGTTCCCACTCTTTACTGACCAACATCCATGACTTTTCCAGGACCCGCAAAAAAAATTTTCCAGAACCTTTTCGTGACCCACAAATGTTTAAATATAACGTACTGGCACCACAAATTTAAAAGTAGGGGACTACAAGTAATCAGCAAGCGAAGCGAGCAGAAAAAAACATGATTCGAATTTAAGCCTATGAAAAAATGTGTGATTTTCAAAGATATCTTCCTAGGACTTTCCAGGACCTTAAGCTTTCATTTCCAGAACTTTCCAGGACCAAAATGATTTTCCAGGACTTTCAAAGTCCTGAAATTTTCAAGAAAAAAATCTCGGACTTTCCAGGAGGGATGGGAAACGTGCCACACTGACGAATATGGAAGAGGTGCATGTCATCTATGCTGCGGTTAGTGTGATACTTCTAACCAACAGTTCGAACCACTTGAGCGACAAATCTAAATAACAATTTTTTGCATTATACTGATACTTACTTCACTCATCAAAATACAGAATAATTCTAATGCAGTAGATAGATTTCAAATTTTAAAAATACTCCTAATTGCAATCAGCAATTTTGCCTCTCATTGAATGACTACGATCGGCTGTTGTATTTCGCTGCACAAAGCACACATGCGAACATCATAGCACAATTCAAACTTCTGTTGCCATGACAACTGCCGGGAAATGAACAAGAAAGCCATCAATCATGAACCCGCAAGTCAAACCTGCACAGTTTGCAGTGATTCATCGACTTCCACGGTGTCGGTAGGCTCAACATGATCAGGTGGTACTATGCCATCTTCCGACTTCACTGTGGTGGCACTGCTGGTGACCTTGTTGTTATCAGCTGGTACTAAGATGTCTTCTGACCCCAATGTGGTAACACTGCCAATGGCCGCATTATTATGAGCTGGTACTAAGCTTTCTTCGGACTGGACTGCAACGGCGCTGCTGGTGACCTCGTTCTTATGAGCTGGTACTAAGCTGTCTTCAGACTTCACTGCAGCAGCAGTGCCAGTGAGCAGAGAACCAGCTACGGCGGTTCTGTTGCCAAGGAGTTGTTGTAGTCGTGGAGACTTGAACTGTTGGCCAGCAGTCTCTGAGTGCAGAGCTGCAGATAGCTTAGATACAGAACTTTCAGACTTGAGCGCTGGACTGTCAGACAGCGGAGAGGCATCCTGACTTGCAGTTCCCATTGTCTCCTGACTAGCTGCACTACTTTTACCATTCGCCGAATCAACCTAAACAAACCACAATACACAGTTTTATATGGAAATCAAAACAAGATCACTGAGCATTTCTCAAGCCTCAGCAGTCTCAGTCAAGCAAGCAAGAGCTCAGGTTTTTGTCATAACTTTAACCAATACTCAGCAATTTTCAAATCTCTTTCATCGGCACGCTTAACAGAACATCTGCAACACAGCAATCACCCATGATTCCAGCGCAGTTTAAACATGTCACCACACTACCTCGTGACATGTAAATGCCATAAATTTTGCCTTGCACTGAATAATGTGAGTGCAGATGATATTGGGACTCACTGATTTCCATGTTTGTAATGATACTGTTAGATAGTGCCAAAGAATGTTTTGCCATTGTTCTGCATTGACAGTAGTCAGCAGTGCAAGTGACTGCATCGAATGGCATTCCCAAAACATGACCACATTAATGTGTATTGATAAAAAAAGTCACCTTGCTGGATGGTTCTTCCGTCTTCACTCTCTTCATAATGCTCTCCAATCTCTGCACAACAAAATCAATTATTTACGCACTATTTATTTAATACATGTTTTCCACAGTAATGGTAAACATGATCACAATCATGACTGCCTATGTAGCAAAGCTAGACCACAGTTAAACAGTCCAGCAGTTTAAGGAATGAAACAGGTAAACAGTCTGACAGATAATGCTTCAAATGATGACAGCTGGATATGACTTTGTGAAGAGCCAGGGGCCATATTCTTAAAACTTTCCTACGACATTTCGCAAAGAAACTCTTTATGTCAGATAACATAAGAATTCCAAAGAAGTTTCTTGTTCAGAATTCTTGATGGCTTTCTTGCATTTCCAAAGAACTTCTTTTCTTATCACTGTATATAAATTTGTTCAACCAATCAGATGCACACCACTTATAGAGAGACCATATGACATAAGCACGCCAGTTTCAAAACTTTTTCGGAAAAATTCTTTGGAAAACTGCTTATCTTGGTACATCAACAGAAAACACAACTTACATACCAGTTCATCATTTTTACGTGCGAAAGCAGCTACTGCTTTCAGCGCATCTTAAGGGGATGTCAGACGAACAACAAAATCGGCCGATTTTATCTGCCGACAAAATCGCCCGACAAAAATCTGTCGTGTGTCATGCAAAAATCGACAAAATCGCCCGATTTTTTCGGCCAAGATAGAGCATGTTCTATCTTCGACGATTTTGTCAGCTGACTTTTTGTATATCAGACAACAAATTTTGTTTATGTTGCCATGGTGATTGTTTACAACGGAAGACAAATATTTACTTTAGTTACTTATTGTGCTTGTTATTATCGTTCATTAGATGCAGAAAAAAAGTGATGCAAGTATTATTTTGCGATCTGTTGTGCTAGCTGATATCATACGAAGTAGCAGACGAAAATATCGGCCGTGTGTCGTGGTTCACTGATTTTGTCGGCCGATTCTGTCGGGCAACTAAACCATGCCCACAAAAGTCGGCCGACTTTGTCGTTCGTCTGACATCCCCTTTAGCCATCGCAATTCTGTCCGTCCGTCCGTCACATGGGTGGATCAGTCAAAAACGGTGCAGGCTAGGATCATCAAATCTGCACCATCTGCTGCCTGGAAAAACTCTAGTTTCAGGAACCATAAAGCTCTTCCATAAATTCAAAGAGGGTCACCTGGAACGAGGGCGCTAAATGAGAGGGGGTGGGAAAAATTGAGATTTTTAGCCAATAAGTCGCTGTATCTCAATAATGGTGCAAGATAGGGCCTATGTTACTATTAATCACTAATTGGAAGTCGCACACTGGCTCTCGATTGCCATCGAATTCAGTGACTTTGGATGATCTTAAATGCTAAAATAGGGGTTTTATGGATTTTTTGGCGACTTCGGACTGTGAGATACATTTCAAGAGTGAACTGCACCGAAACCAATTGCGATAGACATGGACAAGCTGCATATGAAATTTTCAGCATTAAATGTAGATTTTGATGGTCCAAGTCTCGATTTTCTAGGTTCAAGGAAACCTGCGCACGAGGGCATCAAAGAGCGGTACTCCCGTAAAAGACAGGATGAAATGGCTGGAGATAGACTGACAGTTTGTGAACAGAAACTGCTATAGGCCTTCGCGCGTCTCGTGAGCATCAGCTCAAATTTCTTATAACTTATGCAAATTTGATTTACGTACTTGCTGTTCATTCAACAGCAATGACCCATAAATAATAATACATGATGTCACATGACATCCACACTAAGTGTCAAAAATGCGCACTTTTGTAAAAATTTCGTTTTATTATGCAGCTTTCTTCTGTAAAAGAAAGCTATTGCTTTCCTACATGTTTTCCTAAATTCTTACAAAAAAGTTTTCAGAGAAGTTTTGAAAATGTGCTGCAGTGCATCTTTTCTCAAAATCTTATTTGAGATATAGTGATGAGACATGGAAACCTTTTTCCGCTCGAGCTTTTCCTCTTCGTCTTTGATGAGCTTTGCTTGTCGTTCAGCTTCCAGTCTCTCGGCTTCTTCCCGGGCCAGCCTCTCTGCCTCCAGACGCTGCTTGCACACACGCAAAAAACACAAAGGTGTGTACAGAGCAACGTAACTGAACTGAACTTAATGAACTGAACAGACACGGTTTAGTTTTTGACGAACTGATCAATGGGTAAGCAGATCAAGAACATTGGTCACTGGTTGATGCGTACCAGTCCGTAGTCACACAGACATCGACGCCATTAGATGGTGCCTAATGTAATGCATTACTGCTTGCCCATTGGCCAGTTCGTCAAAAACTGAACCACCGAGTTCAGTTCAGTTCAGTTACGTCGCTCTGTACACGCCTTAAAGTCCTTCCGAGCCACAATGGGCTGCGCTGATCTCCGTTTCCTTAGCCCTCAGCCAGACAACAGCCAATTTACACAGCCAGATCGCAGATACAGAGCTAGTGCATCATGCAGTGTGCCTGCTTACATCACAGCTTTTGCTGGTACTCACTGCACCTACCCATGGACGGATGGCCAGGCTGAGTTGACCTGGGTAGCTGGTTAACTTACGTGTGTAGACGGTTTACCCATCTGTGGACAGAGTCACCCATAAAAGTACTAACTAGGCTCGGGGTTGACTAACTTTGTTAATGTGATCATTGACCACCATCATCCACACTCACACATCACTAATTAAATGGTGTTGCGTAAAGGTAACGCATAGTGTCAAATCAACAAAGTTACTCTATGCTGGGCCCGGTCTGTACTTGGATGGGTGGCTGTCTGTGGTCAGGTTAAATCACCTGTTATGAAGCCAGCCAACTAGATCAACTCAGCCTCCTTTCCTATATCTTCCTAGTACCATTTTCCAGAGCAAACGAGATTCCCTGATTTCTCTGGTCAGGCAGGAAAAATTCATCCACATACTGCTTAACACTGCGGTCGACAGTCATTGCTTCACATTAATTAAAAAACAAGCCAGGTGGCCCCTATGCTTTCAGGATTCATCGCTTAATGAATTGTTGCTGCAGCTTTCAAAAGGAAATGGTAAATAAAGACCGCATAGTGCAAATATGCCTAATGTTTACAGTACGTCCATTAAATTTCTTCCAGTTTTTCCTAACTTTTTCCTGATGACTTTGTAATACCCAGACTTTTTCAGGTTTTCCATGTGAATGGTCACCCTGCCATAAACATTTGCCCAAGATGTGTTCCAAAGAAGTTTCAAAGATATGCATCCTTCCCAGGCAAAGAAATATTCTGCCGATCTTTCTAAGAAGTTTCGTAAATGTGGTCCCAGGCAAGGGTCTGCTGTGCTGCCACTGACCTGTGGTCAACAGCAGTGAGTGACTCTTAGTCTCAGCATAAGCTGTTGTCATTAATGTGTAACCCATTGTCATTAACAAATTTTGAATGATAGTGACCTGTTGTCGTTCAGCTTCCAGTCGTTGTTCCTCGAGTTCTCTTCTCTTCTGTTCCTCGGCCACTGCTTGTCTCAGCCTCTCTTCCTCTGCTTTCCGTGATTCCTCGGCTAATCTCAGTTCTTCCGCTTCACGCGCTCTTTCCTCCTCCTCCTCGTGCCTTAACCTTTCCTCTTCTTCTAGCCTGGCACAAACACAAATGTGCTGGGCGACTTCACTTTCAGACTTACTTTCGCTGAGCCAATTCGCTAAGCGAAATCTAAAGCTAAACGCTAAAGTCTGCACTTAGACCAAAGTTCAACTAAACTGCAGTCTAAGTACGTACCTAGATTATACTTATGGACTTATTTTTGTTCAGCTTTTTCATCGAGTGGACAATTTAGACTTAGACTGATGTTTCCGCTCTGGAAAAGGCTCAGAGAAATCTTCACTTTTTGGCAAAAGTATGTGCTTAGATCGAAATGGCTCAGCAAACACAAGACAAAAGGTGAAGTCACCCACCAAACTTCTCAGCACTTTTCAGCCGACATGAAATACAACACTATATTAGCAGTATATAAATAAAATGCACATGAAAAAATGCGCAATTGAAAACACTACAACAACAACAACAATAACAAGACAGCACAACGTTTGACTGACTGCCGTTGTCGTCTTTGTTGTTCCTGCTGCTCGGCTTCTTGTTCGGCTTTCTCACGGGCGAGTCGTCGTTTCTCCGCCAGCTTGGCCCTGTACTCATCTTCTGCTGCTGCCGCTGCTGCTGCCACCAAGTCTGTCACTGAACTCTTCCCAGCATCCCTTGGAGCCAACGACGTCACGTCAGCAGTGGCCAGCTTCACTCCCGACACCTCGCGACCCTGCAGTCCAGTCACAACTACTCAGTCAGTCAGTCCTGACTGAAATCCTTGACATTCCCTGTAAAATTCCCTGACATTTCCAGGTTTACCTGAAGTGGTCACAAGAGGCATGGCGGCGACTCGTGACAACAACAATAAAGTCCAACACTTGCTATAGCACTTCTTACAGTTGTCCAAAAGTGCTTTACAATCTTAGATGTGGCAGTTGATTTGCATGAGCTAGTGATACTGCAGCACAGTATGCAGCCATCCACTGCCCACCTAAGCGAACAACTGGACCCACGGTTTGCAGCTAGCAAACATACCACAAGCTGCCGAAAGAAGAAAAACAACAAAATTAGCATATTACTGGTAGATAATAGTTATAGATTATGCACATAACTACGTAACTTCCAACATTGCTATTTTTAATAATCAACAAATAGTTCCTGGTAAACGGTTAATGTCAACCTTATGCACAATACAAATTCACATTTACATACTTACTAACTTACTTCAACAAAGCCAAGAACTGATATACTGCAACTAGACGGAAGATGCATTGACTACCTTGGCTAATGGTGTCACAGATGTGCGTGCGTCCTTCCTCCCTAGATCCTTCTCAGTGCCTGCTGCGCCTGCTGCATTGGTTCTTGCCTTTGTCCCTGTTCCGCCTCTGCTTTGCTTCCTCACGTTGCTGGTGGACACCGACTTGCTGACTGCAGCCGGTTCTCTGTTGCTGGCTGATGTGTGCTCAGCTGGTACTCTGTTGGTTGATGGTTGCTCGTCTGATTTCTTCCGAGTCAGTTTCGCGGCCTTGTCAGCGCTGTGTGATTTGACGAGTGTGCGTGATGATGGCTTGCTGCCTACCGTCAGTGATGACGACTTCACACCAGCATCTGTGCCCGACGGTGCCACTGCACAAAACACATACAAAAAGCACAGCTGTCACTAGGGTAAGCTGACCATACCTGCTTGCATCTGATGGTCAGCAAACGTAAACATAGTTTCTTACTTCCTTACACAACTTGGGAATGTAAACTTCTGGCCATGCCCCAAAATATTACTACAACGTGTTCCAAAATTAATGACATCCCTTGCTTCAATTCAGTTTGTACGGCAGGTGATGCTCCAAGCTCTGAGATGGGCTTCCCATTAAGAGCTATATCACCACCTTTAACCTTTAACCTTTTAGTTCATGGACTTCCACAAAATTATCACACACTGCGCTATCTTAACATTACTTACAGTCACACCTATTACGAGATATACACTTTATTGTGTGCTTGTTAAAATATGTCAGGTATTAAAGATTTTACAATAACTTATTTGTAGGGGTGTCACTAATTTCGGAACATGGTGTAGTAAGCAATTCGCAATGTAAGTATTTGGATGCAGTTATTACCCCCATTTAGGGGAATGAAGGGCTGTGGGGATTCAACTTGATATCACAGGGTAGCAGTAGGGTAACACTATCTGATTCATGTATCAGACAGTTTTTTGGTAAGATGTACCATTTAGCCACAATACATCTGTTACAGACAACAGACAGATTGACAGACATAACCTTGTACTGTAAGTATGACCATTAGTATGGTTGGCTAAAAACACAAACCACCCACAATAAACATCGCCCTCTCGCAGCTGTAACCCAAAGGAGTTGTGCTCATCTCCATTTCTAAGGCCCCAAGCCAACAGTGAAAGTAAACACAACTCAGATATATGGGTGGAGGGCAAGACTTCTCCCATATACTGCCATTACCTTCCTGGCAGATTACATATGCGATCGCATATTTTGCCAAAACCTGCATATCATGGCATTTTCAAAATTGCATATGCAAAAATTATGCCGCATGCAAAAAATCTTATATATTCGCATACATGCCGCATATTTCCACATACACGATTGCATTTTTCAGCATTTTTCTTGTCCAACGTTGTTTTAAGACTGTTAAATGATTGCCAGTATTTACAATTAGACGTTGAATAAATTGAAGTTAAAAATATCCAAACTGTGCAAAATAGGCCTATTAATGATCATGATTATGATTCTCCCGTCACTCGAAATTGCATATGCCGGAAATATGCAGAAAAATATGCCGCTACGTGCATATGCAGCACATATATGCACTGCGTATTTCACCAAATTCCACATATTTTCCCGCATATTTTACCTCAAAAATTTCTGCATATTTTAAGAAAAATTCTCCACTATAAACCAGCATCCCTACTCAGTGACTAAGGCATGTGTGTGTGAACAACTTGCCCAGGGTTGTTACCTGGCAGTGAAATGGTCGGGAATCGAACCAGCAACCTCGTGATCAATAGTCCGATATGCTACTGTTAAGATTACCAACCACACTACACAAATAACCGCAAATCACCAATATATTTTCCAATGATAGAAATATTTAAGCTATGCAAGTTCCTCAAATTACTTCTTGCATTTAGACACTGATTGTGTTGATGGTTCAGCTACAACTGCTGTCTTTGCTCGGAACAATTTCTGTTTGCCGCTGGATGTAGTCATGGCAAACAGTTTGTCATAATGAGGCTGACTTTTGCTTTCACGGGCAGGTACAGCAACTATTAGAAAAATGTCATCAACCATTACCAGTCACAGCAGATGGCGCCGGACTGCCGGCAGTAACTGTGCGTTGAACCCTGCTCTGCCGAGTGTCAGGTGCAGTGCTGGATGATGTCAGTGAAGACAGACTTCTACCACCGTGACTCGAAAATGACTTCTCCGTCCTCGACTCAGCCGACGCTGACTTGTCTGCCGCTCTGTCAGACGGAGTGACCGGCCGCTTGGTAACGACAAGGTCGGGTCGAGGTCGCGACCCTGTACCGAGGTCGGAGCGAGGTCGCGACATCGACATGGTTAGCCTGTGTGCGCGCAGCGGCCGGTACAAGTCGCGACGTCGAAACAAGACAGGCGGTGACGCAGACCCTGTCACAGTCAACACATTGTCAGTAAAATCAGCAGGGTTAGAAAAAAAACAGTTTTCAAAAGCCCAACTCGAAGAATTTTGATGGGTTTTTTAAAGGCCAAACATAAACCTTGGCTAAGAAATCTGTTGGTTGATTCATCCGAGTTTATGCTTGCTCCCTAGTGCACAGTATTCCGAGTATTTGCAAATCCATACGTTTAGATGTTTCAAGTACTAAACCATACTAAAGTGCAATAGTAGAACTCCATATTTAAAAAAAAATGGTGCACATATAAACCACGATTGCAAGATGCAAAACAGCAAATAACGTCACATTTTTCACATCCGTAGCAATTATTTATCCATACATATGATGCCAATGGTTACACCAACAGACAGACAAGCAGAGACAGGCAGACATACAAAACGAGAGGCAGTCACAAAGTCGACATTGTGGACACATCGGCACAACGAATGAGCCATCGATTAAGTCATTGCTACGACCCATTCATGGCAGACAGACAGAAATAGACAGCCAGACTGACATACGGCCAGAGTAGACAGGCAGACCTAGACAAACTGACAGACAGACACACACACACACAGAGAGAGAGGTACTCACTAGGTCGACATCGTGGACACATTGGCACAGTGTCTGAGCCATCCAGTAGATCATTGCTACGACTCATTCGCAACAGTGATGCAACTGTGGGCTGGGCGTAGCTCGGCAGCCGGCCCGCAACACTCTGAGTCCGGGAAATTCGATCGGGACTTTGGACCCCACTCGATGTGCCCGACTGATGGCTGGTTTTATTTGCTGTCATCCACACAACACGCAATTCAATCAGCCTATCTACCAAGTGACAAACGAGATGATCATTCATGTGGTCTTTGCACATGCCCAGCCAGGAAAGATGGCCAAAATGAATTGATTCAATTACTAACCGGATATGACACAGAGCCAATAATCTAGCAGAATTATGCTCACAGTGCTACCCAGAATTCCCACATGGATTTTGGAATCGGCCTGCCAGAAAAGAAACCCAACGTATAACAACGACAATGTCATCCAATTAATTGATCACTCAAGAATCTATATGAACAATATGTTGTAGTGTACAGTTTGTATGTTTCACCCCAAAGAAAAGAAAAGAAAACTGGAAGATGAGGCAGAAAAAATAAACAAAGAACGAGGAAGACGGAACAGGTGGCTAAGTGGCATAATGGAAAGGTATCTGACTTATGATCAAAAGGTTGTTGGTTTGGCTCCTGGTCAGGTCGCTATCAGGTGGCTACTACTTGAATAAGCAAATCTCTGGACAGGTAAACTATCTCGTTATATAACCAACCAAGGTCAACTCAGCCTTTCATCCATTCGGGGCAGGCCTGTCTGGCTGGGATGAAGGTGGAATGCATTCACCTGTGCTGGGTGGCAGGTAACATATCCCATATGCCAGGTGATGATCCTATACAAAGATACATAACTTTTAACCTTTTAAGAAGAGGGAAAGGGTCAAGGAGGGATAGATGTAAGAGAGCAGATTGAACAGACTTACAAAGACTGCGTGCAGAAGACTGTGAATGCCACCCGTCAATGACTCCAATACGATCGGCTGCTGGCTGTATGCAAGCACATAACAGATCACCGAGTGCATTCAGAATATCACAATTAGTCCCGTAGATAAACGTAAATATAAAACAAAATCAGCAGTACTAGGAAGACTACTGTATTAATAAATACTTAGGCAAATACAATGGGGTATAATGTTGCCCATAGCAAGCAGCTTTACCAAATGCAAGCAAATACGTAATCACATATAAGTAGGCTGCAAATTGCAATTTAACCATTCAACTGTGAAACATTTGAACCAGTGGTAATTAGCTATACAGTGAGTACTTTGGATTTTTGATTTGTCTGAATATATCTCATAGTCTAATTATATCATGAGGACCAGTCCACCATGTAGCAAGGGGCCACCATACTGAAGATCTGCAACACAACCATCCCCACCACCACTACTGGCACCAGCACCAACAAAAACGATTAACCACTGAGCAAGTAATACAACAACAAACATCAAACAAAGAGCGTCAGCCTTCCGTTCCCTTCCCTTTTACTCTCAAGACCATAAATTGCAGTCTTTGTCTGGCCTTAGCCTCGAGGTCCTGGTCTCACTCTTGATCTCATATTTTCGGCGATAAGATGGTACCTGAGCTAAGTCATCAGCTGTGGATGCTGCAGTAGTGGCGCTACCATCACTTGTTTTCATCATCATCATCATCGCTGCAGCCGAGTCAGTCTTTGCAGCCGTTATGCTGCTGCTGTTGCTCTCAACTGGTTTATCAATCTGAGAGGTCTCACTGCCAAGAGACTTCCCAAGCACACCGCTTTCCATCTTCACTGAACAGTGATCAACAACCACACACAATCAGTGCACAAACATCAGTATAGTCTAACATAAGCCGCATTTTCCTAAAACAGAAATTTATGTATTCCCCAGCATTTTATTAAAGGCAAGGCAATAAAGTACAGAAAGTCACGTTTATATGCCATTTTACAGGAATACAATTAGCAGCAAAAAAGTACACATATCCCCTCAAAAATCGTAGCCATTTTGTTCAGCAATAACTCAGAATTTTGAACTGCCATTTATTAGCTATTCATAATCTAAAAAGAACAGTTTTCTGGCACTAGAGTTACAGCTAGCAAAGCAAAGTTCCTGCTCATTGACTGCCAGTGCATACAGGGGTGGCACTACAGGGAAGTCTAGGGGGCACGTGCCCCCCTGTCGGGGAAGGGGTGCACCCCATCGGGGAACTTAGGGTACTTTCGTCAGGGACGGTGTAACAGACCACTATGAAAAAAACTCAGTTCGTTTCAATGCTTCATTGCTTGTAATTGGACTGTGTATGGTAAATAAGCCTAAGAGTTTTTTTTCATTTTATCACTGATACTGCAATAGGCCTATACAACTATGCACAGCATTTAACTAGCATTTATGAACTTGTAACAAAGTTTTGATTACCGTAACGTAATAATCCAGCTTAATGTAGACAATAAAGCGCAAGAGCCAAGAACGAATCAGACAGAGAGCGGAGACTGGCTGGGAAGTTTGTTTGCGTTAACAGTTTTACGTACATTGCTTTCATGATGCGATTGCAAAACTTAACAAGCTGATTACTATAGCGTGTACTTTGTTTCCACGGCTTTTTAAGAATGAAGTTTTAGCACTCTGCGCATTGACAAGTCTTACTCCAGAACCAGTATGGTAAACGACAGATTGCAATTGCATGACTTGCCAATTAAGGAATACATTGTTCAAGCCTCAAGGGTGTCTAAAGTGTAAGAAAATATCGGACTTCCAAACTTCAACTAGTGTAATCTTGCAAGTCCTTGCATTTATTAGGCAAGAAGGAAAAGTGCTTTGCAGAAAATACCTCTACTGCTTTGTCTTGTAAAATAATTCAGATAGAGCTCCTATGTCAATTGTTGTGCAATCTGTGTAAACTGTGAACTTCGTTACGTTGTGAACTTGTTTCAGTTTGACCTGTCAATGTCTTAATAAATTGTTCTAGCTGTACAGTGTGTACTGTAGTTACAACTAGAAATTTGGGGCAAAGCCCAACGTGAGTCCGCCCGGCGCCCTAAGTCCGATTGGGAGAAATTGAGAGGGGGATAAAGAGGGGGGAGAATTTCCCCGGCATCAAAGTCACGTGGCCCGAACTCAAATGCATTGGTATACGCCGAACGCACTTTGTCGACCCCCCTTTGAAAAAAGTTGTAAGGGGGGCCCCCGTCCCCGGTGGGGGGTGCGCTAGTAAGACTTGGTCATTCTCAAGCGCGTGTAAAAATTTGGGGGCGCAGCACCCCCTAGGGGCCGAAATATGGTCTTCCGAAAAATGCACTTTGGGTGGGTACGATTCAACATCGAGATCTCCAAGGTCACTGGACCGAACTTCACCGTACTTGTTTCGCCTAACGCAGGAGGAATCGCGGTAGACGGAATAAAAATCCGATTTTGAATATCTTCATCTTCGCCGCCAAACTTCGAAGTCATCCGAAATCGGGCCAAATTTTGCATGTTTTTGGCCCCTGAAATTTTTTTGGGGTGTGCCCCCCAAAATTTTGGACCGGCATTATAAAATAGGGCCTATTTCTGACCATCGTGCAAAATTTCACGCCGGTCGGCCCATGCATCTCGGAGATTTTGCGAGTGGAGAAAAAAAAACAAAAAAAACATCAGGGGTAAAACATAAGTCCGCTCCGCAAGCTATCGCTTTCGGGCGGACTAATTAGTCTTTTAATGTTGGTTTAAGTAACGAAAGCTAACAGTCTGCTTGTTTGATTTCAGTTGTTTCACTGGCATTGATTTCTAAGTGCCAAAGAGTCTGATAATGACATTAAAAAGTATTTGCACAGTGGCCTCAGTCTTTGAAAGTCCTAGCTTGTTTCCATTTTTGTACAAGCCTTGAAAAGTCCTAGAAACCAAATAGAGTTTTGAAATAAGAGTTTTGGAATTTGATAAAAGCGGGTCTTACAAATCATTGAATTTTGACGGCAGTGTGAATTTTGTTGTAAATATTATATGCCAGAAGCAAGAATATAATGACACTTAAAAGTCCTTAAAAATTCCCAGATTTTTTCCCCAAAATTGTGGCCACCCTATTTAATGACAGGTTTATGCCTATGCATGACACACTGACAGACCAATAAGCACGATTATGAGTAGGAGCCTAATCAATTGCTACAAGTTCTATTTGCAATAACAATGCATTAGTTGAAACTGTTAAACAAAATGACCACATAAACTGGCAACATCTATGCATGATGCGCAATGCCATTCCAAAAGTTACAAATAGCCACAACTAGCCTAAATATTAATTAAGTAAGTAAGGTCATCTGGGTGGCGTGCACTCGCCTGTGGGTTAAAAGTATCTGTGTATATACACCGTGTCCGAAAAAAGTAACACCATAGACATCGTACAATAGAAATGTCAAATCTAAACAAATCTGATTAAAATTTTTTGCATTTAATTTTAAACAAATTGCTGAAAAGACCACCAAATTTTGTGAAAATATTATTTCTTAGTGGAGTTATTAATATTGTTGAACATCAATAACAAAATATCTCTATTACCAACATAGCATTACATGAGTAAACATTCACATTTGCGTAATCTAACAAACAGCATATGATTTTCTCAAAATTCTACGTCAACAATTAAAATGCCAAATTGCAATTAAATTTGCTAAACCAAACAATAGTTACAGTGGCTTTTGTCAGTTGACCCCAAAACACATCATTTTCAGGTCGTTGTGGATGACATCAGACGTGAAGACCTGAAGCTGAAGTGTTTTAGGGTGACCTCACAAAAGCTGCTGTAACTGTTGTTTCCTTTGGCAAATTTAAATAAAATTTGACAGTTTGATCGCCAATAGATGGTGGTGCATTGCTGATGTAGAATTTTGTAGAAAATCAAACGTTGGTTTTTGGAGTTACGCATACGCAAATGTACATTAACAGAGGGGTTTACTTATGTAACGGCATATTGGTAACACAGCTATTTCGTTATCGATATTCAACAATTAATAACTTCGCTTTTTTATAAGTAATGATATTTTTCAACGAAATTTAGTAATCTCTTTAGCAATTTATTCAGGACTAATACACAAAATTTTATTCGGATTTGTTTAGATTTGAGACTCTTATTGTACAATGTGTACAGGGGGTTACTTTTTTCCGGACACAGTGTATACATGATGGCACACTTGCCTCAGCCCCAGGCATCCCCGTCGGGGAATGCTGCCCCCCTGTCAGGGCAATCCCTAGCGCCGCCCCTGAGTGCATAGCCACTCCCAAGGCAAAAACCAAGCATTATCCACTGACAGATCATTTGTAGCTGTTGTTTGTTGCATCCATACTTCCTCCGATCATCATATATGACATTGGTGCAGTCTGTGTGGTGTTTTGGAACACCCACCCTCATATATTTCCAACCCTAACCCAAACTGTGGAAAGTCCGCTATAGCTACGGCCCACTACAGCTAACTCTAACCCAAAATAAACTATGTCTCAAAAATTGCATCACACTATCTAGGGCATGCTGATCAATGATTGTGGTCATTTCCACTGATCGACTCAGGTCTTAGTTATCTGCTGTAAAAACTAGGACTGAGACTGACTGGCCTGACATTTGGCAACTAATTGCGCAGTGATAGATGCCATACGCCGGGAAGGATGGGAGCCGTCGCAGCATCAGCAACCAGCTGTGCGTTGTGAGAGAGGGAAAGATCATGAAGTGCCTGAATGGGCGCTGCAGTGGGTAGTTGCAGGGCAAAAGCTCGTGTGTATCGTATTACGAGTGCAAATGACTGACTTACGTGTGTATGCAAGCTGGGGCGGCGAAACAGCAGCCGCTGCAGCTGCGGCTGCATCCGCCGCCATGTTATATCAGTGGTGCCGACAAACACTCACTCTCAGCTAAATGACGATTCACTAAACGTCATTTTATCAGTTGATTCCATGCATATTAGCAGCAGCTCGTCAGAGAATCCCGTCCGTGATATCTAACATCAAATATCATCCACTTATTCTTGATCTGACTGGTGGCACGAAAAGTAACCATAACAGTGTCGCAAAAACTAGCGAGCCTCAAGTACTGTTTTTTATGTTATCTGTGTATTGGTACTTGCGTGTTTCAAGGCAAATTACAATACAATAAAATACAATCGAAGTGCTGTTAACACACACATCAGACAAAATACACTATTGTGGCTAAACGGTAAGTCGTAAAGGGTCAGCGACGGCATGGTCAAAACGTGGGTTAAAAAAGTAGGCAAAACAGGAAGTTGCAATTTTCCAACGGACACTGCACATTTCCGACTTACAGTAACTGCTGCAGGCCTAAATTTCCGACGGAGGAGATGGGTGGTCAGCATTTTAAATTTATCTCTAAATTTAAATTTAAAACATTTTCTGACAGCCAATTTAGGGTTGGCTATTGTCCCCCCCCCGTCTTCCGGCCCTGCAAGACACCTCTGCGTCGCTCTGAATGCGTCGCATGAGCACCCTTTATGTGACGAGCGCCACGTCTAGGATACTTAGTGTTCAATTATAACCAATCAAGACCACTACTCTAACAGTATCTGAGCTAATTAGTAGCATACGTGGTCTGTGTTAGCTGTAAGTAATAAATTAAGCCTAATGCTCAGAAATTTTTTTAGCATTTTTCGAAGACTGTGCAGCTGGTTTCTACTGGCTGCGCCAACTTCGTCGCATCCGGCGGTCGGTTGACGAAGAATCGGCAGCAACTCTTGTGCATGCTTTCGTGACGTCACGGATTGATTATTGCAACGCCATGCAGGAGCTCCAAAAACGATCACAGATAAGCTGCAACGAGTGCTCAACGTCGCCGCCCGAGTAGTCAGCGACACGCGGAAGTTTGATCGTGGTCTGTCGACACTCCTGCATGACAAACTGCACTGGCTAGATGTGCCTAAGAGGGTCACCTTCAAGCTCGGCCTTATGGCGCACCGTTGTCTGCATGGACAAGCACCTCGGTACCTTGCCGATCACATCAAGCCAGCCATCGAAGTTGCATCGCGACATCGACTACGTTCTGCCAACCGACACCGGCTCATCGTACCCCGCTGTCGGCTCAACACGTACGGCCGTCGGGCATTTCCAGTTGCTGGTCCGACTGTCTGGAACTCACTGCCAGATGAACTCAGAGATACGGCGTGTGATATTGACGGTTTCAAACAATTTTTCAAAACAATCTTTCTCAGTCAGTACTAGTGTGACCAGCACATTAAAGGTTAATTTAACGATATGCGCTATATAAATACACATTTTTACTTACTTTACTTAGTTACTTAAACTAGAAAAGTACTAGCTACTAAAATACTCGTAGGTATAGTCAGAGTCCACTGTACGTTGAACTATAAAAATGCTCAGGCAAACATAGTTTCTATGTTTCAGTGAATATATCACACAAACAAAGAACAAGTCATTGCACAGAACACATTCATTACAAGTGACTAAAAGCCAATGCGTCAAGTCCGAGGACAAAGCCAAAACCACAAGTTTTTGTCCTTCGGCTCTCTCTGATGTGAAGTCAGTTGAAGTGTCAGCCAAGCAATCAAAATTGAAAACACATTTGTATAGTGCCACTATGTCAGTGTTTTTCAATTTTTTTGTTGCCGCGGAACCCTGAACAAGCGTGGAGGTCACTCACGGAACCCCATGCATTGATCCATGCGTCCGGCGACGTACGCAGTGGCGTAGACACACAAGGTGCGTAGGGTGCGTACGCACCCCCTGTCAGGAAAATACGTAATTGTTTTGTACCTCATTTCTGAGCTATTTACAAAGCCTGCACGTAAAACCTGCTCGTGCTCGATTGTACGTTATAATTAGAATCGCCATAGCCAAGTATGTAGAAGTGACCAAAAGCCTACTGGGCTACCGGGCCTGCTCAGTTAGTTATACTTACTTACTGTTTATATTTTCAACCAGTGACGTCACTACCGGAAGTACCGGTGAGTTTGAC
>Ga0209367_1005342_pt1 | contig 17804 bp, 9 predicted proteins | sample WorMetLIZISLAND2_FD_187412 | JGI IMG/M metagenome (GOLD analysis project Ga0209367, IMG submission 187412) | Marine gutless worms symbiont microbial communities from Max Planck institute for Marine Microbiology, Germany - Olavius geniculatus... ... | reverse complement strand
AGTTCAAGCCCTGTGTTAACGGCGACTTCTCTTTCTTATGGGAAAGCCAAAAATTCGACCCCCCACAGAATCAAAACCCCTGATCTGATTGAGATAAAATTTGGCACGATCCGGTGGTGTCGCATCTGGTTTCGTGCTGCCCGGTACACAAGCTGGTACCTGGTAATGTTGATTACGTCGGCGAGATGACCCCTCATGCAAAATTTCATGTAAATCTGCTCAAGGGGGGCTTCTCGGCAAATAGGTGAAATATACGCAAAAAAATTTTTATAGCTGTCCATATACCTTTTTTCTTCAACTCACCTACAGGTCAGACCGTTCGGCGGATTTTTGCGTGCTATGGCTCAAACGACGCGGTCTCGCATCGCGCAAGGATGTGCCTTTTGGGAATTAAAAAAATTGAAATTAATATTTAACGTATTTATTAAAAAATTCCAAAAAAATTACAATGGAGCCTATGGGGAAAATTAAACAATTCTTAAAACGGTCATAACTTTGGCTGTGTGTAAGACAGAGTCGTAATTTTTGGTTCTGTGGTATGGTTTTCGGGGATGGCCAATCTAATGTGTTATTTAATTTTACCCCGGACTCTCCCTGGTTGCCATGGCAACGAAATGTGGGACAAAATGGGCTATAACTCTGCTTGGGCATAAGATTCTTGAAAGATTTTTGCGCCTATAGGGGGGTTTTCGGGGATGGGCCATCGAATGCTGCCAATTGCATTTTTCGCCGACCGACCCCCGTTGCCACGGCAACGAAATTTGGGACAAAATGGGCTATAACTCGGTTTGCGTAAGAGATTTTTGGTAGAATTTTTGCGCCTCTATGGGCGTTTTCGGGGATGTGACATCGAATGCTGCCAATTGCATTTTTTACCGACCGACTCCCGTTGCCATGGCAACGAAATTTGGCACAAAATTGGCTATAACTTAGCTTGCGTAGGAGATTTATGCGAGATTTTTGCGTCTATAGGGGTTTTTCGGGATGGACCATCGAATGCTGCCAATTGCATTTTCCCCGACCGACCCCCGTTGCCATGGCAACAAAATTTGAGATAAAATTGACCATAACTCGGTCTGTGTACGATATATTTGCGAGATTTTTGTGTCTATAGGGGGATTTTCAAGGATGGACCATTGAATGCTGCCAATCGCATTTTCGCCCATCGATTCCCGTTACTAGCTTAACCACAAAATGGGGTGGGGCCTAGGGATGGGACAGCGCCCCTCCCCAGGAAATTAAAAAAATGTGATAAATTGTTTCACTAGAACATAATAACTTGGTTCGGAAAGTGCATTTCAGTAATAAATTATTCAAAACAGCACAGCTCTAATGTGGCAAGCTACTTTAATACACACGAGATATCATTGCGCTTCGCTACAGTAAATGATGGCGGATTTTAACAATTTTCGATCTAAAACTTCACTCGTTTAATCATTGTATGAAAAAATTCGATCGCAAATACGAGCGGAATATGTTTTTTGCAGGTTTGTTCATCAAATTAAACTATAGTATTGTGTGGGTTATTTATCCGTACTAATTACAGTCAAACATTGTCAAACACCATCAATGATAAAAGGCCGGTCCCGTCATTTTCACACGTCCCTAAATTAGCATTATTGAAGTGTTTTCCGGGCGTATATTAAACGGGTGATGCGTGCAATATTAGTTTGTTTATTTATATGACCATTTTGTGGATATAAAAGGAATTTTGTTCAGTATTGTCAGCAATGCAGGCCAGCGGTGACGTCATGCCTGACGCGTGTCGTCTGGTTTGTTCAGTCACGCCATTAGGTAGTAAATAACAGTTGTAAGCGGCTTGGCTACTGTAAGAAATAATCTGAAGCGCAATAACTATGTAACTGATCAGCAGTAGGAAACAGTATTTTAGTAATAATACAGCAAATAAAAATGTACAAAACATTAGTTTATACACTTGTTAACGGGAACGTTTAAGGACTTGCACAGTCAGTGTGATGCGGGCAATATCACCTTTTGTAATTTTTGCTGTTTTCGATGTGCAAGTCCTTAAATGTTGCCGTTAACAAGTGTATAAACTAATGTTTTGTACATTTATAATGCATCAATGGCGCTATAGTCGAATAGGCTCTGTGATGACGGCATAGGGTCTTTTCTTGTTATGTATAAGGCAGATAAATGTATAAAACATTAGTTTATACACTTGCTAACGGTGACATGCAATGAGTGACACATCAAAAAAAGCAAAAATCAGAAAAAAGTGATATCACTCACCATCACATCGTCTAACTGTCAATGTGCTGTTGAATAATATGACCTTTTCTGATTTTTGCTGTTTTTGATGTGTCACTCATTGCATGTCGCCGTTAACATGTGTATTAACTGATATTTTGTACATTTATATTTGCTGTTTTATTACAATAACAAAGTTTTTATGTTGATGGTCAATTATAAAACCATCTGCTTTCCACGGCCATGAAGACACTAAATCTTAAATATTTTGGTGTCACGATTATGATCTTTAGGAATCACGTGACGTCATCGGAACATGACCATCGCACTCGGCGATAACACTTTCCTATTGGTGGTCAATGATGACCATGCGTCTATCTTGCACGGATACGGAGATATGGTGCTTCAAATATTTTGGTGTCACGAGTTTGACCTTTTGGGGTCATGTGACGTCATCACTCACGTGACCATTGGACTCGGCATATGTGGTTTCCTATTGGTGGTTCATTGTAACTATGCATCTATCTTGCACCGTTACGGAGATATTGCGCCCCAAAGATATTTGGGTCACGACCTTAACCTTTTGGGGTCACGTGACGTCAACGATCACGTGACCATCGGACTCGGCATGGGCATTTTCCTGTTGGTGGGCAATGATGACCATGCGTCTATCTTGCACCGTTACGTAGATATAAAGCCTCAAATTTGCATTTGCCCATGTTAAAGGCCAAAAGTTCACTGCGCATGCTCCGTGTCACGTGACCTGTAGGCAGGGGGTCCAATATGACCACATATTTGTAATTCCCGAGGTCATATTACCTATTCACTATACAAATTTTATGGTCCTACGATGACGATTAGCGGTCGTTTATAGGTGAAATTTTTAAACAGGAGCGTTTCTGGCCGAAAATTTCAGTTCGTTTTTGGGCCCAATTTTCGAATTTTGCCATTCTCCCTTGACTTAGCCGGTCGCCATTAACACAGGGCTGCGCTACCGCGCGTTTGTGATGTTGTGTGAGAGAGTCTGTCTATCTGTCTGTATGTAGGCAAGATTAGCCACAGTGTTAGAAGCACTTTATGAAATAAGGATTTTGGGTTGAGCGTGGCCCAGTGATGAACAGTTTTTTAGTTTTTGGTGAAAATGCAATCTTTTTACGCACGACAGCTGTATCTCAGTAACGGTGCGAGATAAGGCCCAGGTTATTATCAATCACTAATAGGAAATCGTATACTGGCTTTCGATTGGCGTCAAATTCAGTGACCTTGAATCACCTTAAACGTCAAAATAGGGCATTTTATGGATTTTTTGACGATTCTGAGCTGCGACACAAGGCTATATCATTCACAAGGTGGCGCCACGGTACTGGCGTTGGTGGCGTGGCGTAATTGGTAACGCGTTTCGGCTGAAACGAAGTTACTCTACGCCGGGCCCGGTTAGTACTGCGATGGGTGACTGTCTGCGGGCAGGTGAACCATTTCGGTGCGAAGCCTGCCAGCTAGGTAGACTCAGCCTTCTACCCTCCGTGGTTACAGAAACCGTAAAGATTTTTCATAAATTCGAAGGAAGCCATTTCCAACGAGGGCGCTGAATGAGAAGATGGTGGAAAAAATTTGTGATTTTTAGTGAATAACTCGCCATATCTCAATAACGCTGCGAGATAGAGCCTAGGTGCGAGATAAGGTAAAGATATTAATCACTAATATGAAGTCGTACACTGGCTCTCGATTGCCACCGAATTCAGTGACCTTGGATTACTTTGAACGCAAAATAAAGGTTTTTAATGAAATTTTCGGCGATTTTGGCCTCAATGACATATTTCAATAGCGAATTGCGCCGAAATCACTAGAGATAGCATTCTTGCATGACTTCCCAGCCATTATGTGGGATTGTGTAAGTGTATAATTAAATAAAGTTCTTTATTTGGAACTCTGTATATGTATTATGTGGCTGCAAGTTTGCATTTTATAAGGCTGCTAAAGGTGATGATTATTAAAGCCATTAGAGAGTTATTTGTAATAGGAATAATTTTTTTTCTAGACTAAAATTGAAGTATAATTTTTTGACTGCTCAACAGCTTAAAATGACTGGTGCTCAAAGTTTGTAACTTACCTTCATTTCGCATGGAACGTGTTACGAAAATATACGTGTATGGTGTTATACTTTGCTATGTATCGTGCTGATGCACAAATGACAGAGGTATTGCAGGTGCTATATGCTTATATGCAGGTTACTGATATTTTTTATATTCTTGTACATGTATGGTTTAATATGATTTCCAGTTTAAGGGTATTGCATCCTTGCTTTTTGCCATTTTGATATCTGTCATTGTGTGCACTAATTGCCTAAGCCAAGTCGTTGATTTTGAAGTGCATGAGATAAAACACTGTATTTATCTTTAGTGTTCTGTGTTCGATGTGAGGTATTAGGCGTACACCTTAAGTACCAAATTTTAGCTCAGAATAATGTGCTTATTAGATCCACATACACGTGTGCATTTAAGTCCTATAATTTTAAACCCATAACGTTCAATAGCATTAAAATTCTTGTGTTGACTTTGGTCTTAGACCACTATTTTGCCCTGAGTACAAATTCAGCCTCAGCAAAATGTGACCTCATCCACTGTCTGCTAGAAAAAGTTATTATTGGTACTAGTCTTAGTAGTAAAATTACACTGTGGGTCAAAAAAACGTGCGACTATACTTTTGTCAATATCTTTACCAAATTGCTGACCAATTTTCTAAATTCTTTCACTGGCACACTCTGCAGAAAATTTGCAATAATGTGATTAATGATTATTATATATCCCATCACAGCAGTGATTTTCAACCTGGGTTCTGCGGAACCCTTGGGTTCCGCGAGCATCTGCCAAGGGTTCCGCGGCTGCATGGTCAGTAAAAAATAAAATCAACTTAGCGTGCAAAATTACGTCAGACCAAGCCATAGAAGTAATAAGCACCAAATACCTAGTTCAAAATTTGCGCTTCTAGCCATCTACTTTTGCATACAGTGTTGAATATTTTTTTAACAATGTTATAATATTTGTATTGAATACTGAACACTAGGCTTAAGGTACTTAGTCTCATTGTAAAAAAAAATCATGTGTTCATTTATTGAAAAAAAGTATTTTTTGAAAATTTTGTTTGAAAATTATAAAAAGCCTCGCACATCAGCGTAACTAGCTGGGAGGTCCAGATCCCCTTAGCTGTCTGTGGGCCTTAAAACATAAAAGATCCGGTGGTAGGCATAATTTTGGTGGCCGCCTTGTAGGGTGTTTTTGGTTAAATACAATATTTTACTGCTGTCTGCCGGTGAAACAAAATTGTTAAATAATATCATCTCTCATGCAGTCATCAAATTCTACACATATTTTGCCTGCTGCTTTAATTATCGTCAGCTTTTTTGGGCTTTGCTTTCAGACCCTCACAGATTCTCTGCCTCTGCCCCCAGACACCCTGAAACTTCCACTTCGCCCGTAGGCCTTTACTCTGCTGGACTCACGAATCAATGCGCATGGGGTTCCGTGAGTGACCTTCACGCTTGTGTGGGGTTCCCCGGCATCAAAAAGGTTGAAAAGCACTGCACCACAGGGTAAATGAGTTTCTACACTACCTTATGAAATAAAACAAAAACTAACACAATAACAAAAAATTAGGTAAATAAAAACGCTTCAGACCAACATTGCGATGAATGATTTATATGATATCAAACTGTGTTATACCCACACAGTCTAATGTCATACAAACCATTCACTGCAATGTTGTTCTGAAGTGTTTTTTTTCAATTTTACCAAAACGTTTGTTATTATTGTTATGTATGCATATTTCATATTGATATTTCAAAAGGTAGTGTAGAGATGCATTTAAGGTGTGGTGGGGTCTGTAATAATCACATTAACGCAAAATTGTCTGCTGAGTGTGCAGTGAAAGAATTTTGAAAATCGGTCAATAATTGACGAAGATATGAATAAAAGTGAAGTTCACGTTTTTTTGGCCCACGCAGTAAGTTGTAGGCCCAGTAAGCGCTGGCAGAGTGCAAGTAGGCCTAAGTTGTATTGCAGACTATTGTAACTTAAAGGTGATGTGTGTAGCCTATCCAATAACACCGCACTGCACAAGGGGAAAGCTCTAGATTATGCTTAATCATTGTAAGCTTAATTGCGCGCCTTAACAGCACTTGGCTACACCGCGCATCGGCATCTACGCTCTAGGTCTATTAGCCAACGCTGTTGCACGTTATTTCGGCACTCTGTGACTTTGCGGCACACTTTGCGATTTGACACAGTGCCACTGAGTGGCCGCGCTACCTAGAGATAAACAAACCTGTAGGCCTACAGTTTCACCGACAGCCGGAGAGGCTGTGTCAGTCAGTCTACAGTTGAGGACGGATTACTGTCTTCTTCTACACAAGACCAAGGTTGGTTTAATATTAAATAGATTTTAACTCACCAAAAACGTGGCAGCCGTATATTTTATAAAGTGGAATGGGAAACAGGCGAGACGTCGTGGGTGCCAAAGAAAGATGTTTCAGAGTACGCTAAGGACTTCTATTGGCTGCAAAAGCGTGAGAAGGCTAGACTTAGGAAAAATAAGAGACAGCAGAGTTAAAGCAATAATAGGTTCTAAGCTGCACTGACTATTATTATTTTATTTACGTTTCATTCTAAATTGTCGACACACTTTTGGACTGAATTAATAATTTTAATATTTTTATTTTTTGGTTTGTGCAGACTGGAATGTGTGGCGTTTTACTCTGATTGTCTTCATATTGATGCGTCTCGTTCTGCCGACTGCTTGCGCAAGGCCGACAAGACAAGACAGCATAATAACCAGGTTAAACTATGGCGTTCTTTTGAAGCATACAGATACATTTGACGTGGTCACGGACGTGTGGACACAAATGTTTGTCATTCAAACACCGAACGTTGACAGCTCTAGACTGCAAATGTCTGAGGTTAAATGTCGACGTTTGGCCAGTGATCATGATAATGATTGCGATCACATCATACATCTAGTGGAATTTTTGCGTAACATCGGCAACAAAGCTGTCATACGCATTAATCACACATTCACGGAAGTAAATGACTTGATACAACAGTTTGGTGATGATGACCAGACTAACACACCACGGCATTCCCGACGTGGCTTGTTGAATTTTGTCGGTGAAATATCACATTCACTATTCGGCACAGTCAGGGATAGCGACATCAGTAAGATGCATACTGCGATGCGACATTATGAGAGAAACCAGGCTTTTTTGACTGCTGCGTGGCGTCAAATGGTAAGGCTGCGCCCAACTCTCCAAATCTCACTAAGGCAGGACTGCGTCCAACACCTTAGCTTTCACGCTCTAATTCCTTAAATTAGGGCAGGGCTGTGCCCAACACCCAGGAGTTCTACAACTCTCAGTTTCTCCCTACTACTACTTACCACTATTTCTTTGCAGACTGCCTAGTAGGACTGGACTGCGTCCACCTGTCTTACACACTAACGGGGTAGTGCTTCATCTCTCTCCCCTGTGTCGGGGTAGGGCTGTGTCCATTTCCCCAAAACTAAAAAAAGGACTAGGTCCTGCTCCCATTAAGAAAATCGTTCTCCTACTGCGATAAAACTGGTTTTATTTATCGTCAAACGCCGACTGGTCACCTCAAATAACAACAGAAGCAACTCAAAAGCTCACAGGCGACTAAATCTATCGCATATAATGAGAAAAAGCGACTTTTCACTGAGAAGACAAAGAAAACAGGTCCAGCGCCATACTGGAACATCCCAGAAGAGAGTTAGCTGTGTCAAAGGGGTGCTGTGAACAGATGCCTAACTTTGCGAACAAACTCTGGGCAGGTAAACTGCAAAGCACGGTTTAGAAATCGCCAAGCCTAATTATCTAGCACGATAAACTAAAAAAAGTGTTTAACTGAATCGATAATAGCAAGAAAAGGAAATGATGTAATTTGTGAACAGCACTGTGGCATGCTGCGTACCCCTGAAAATGGAATTGGCCGACAGTAATTAATGGCAACGATTAACAAAATATGTTCCTACAGGAACGCTGATAAAAATTTAGTAATGCTTGTACACTTGTACACTCCGCCCACAAACAGTTACCGTCTAAAAGCAAAGTTAAAACGAAACCGATATGGATGTGCTGCACTGCTACCTAGCAACAGCTAACTAACAAAACTTCGCTACACTCTCCCCCACCCACCTGATCGACGAAATCGATAAACAAAACTTCTACACTAACACTAACAGCCACACATAATTCACACACATTAGCAGAGTACAATCCTTAACTACCAGCAAGCACGAGCAACTTTAGCAAATCTTAAACTGTGCTGGCTACCTAACTGTTTACCAACAGACAAACAGGTACCAGATTCGTGGCCATCAGGCCCACAGGTAACCTACTTCTTACTCATACTTACCATACGTATGTACTTCAAGCCACCGTGTTACCAAATCCTCGAGGACCTATGTACCGTCCGTACTCATACGGCAATGGTACAACCCCGATCAGTAACCGTCCTATGCACCTCGCAACACTGCATTACCGGCCACCAACAGGCCATGTCCCCCCTGCTCGCCACACTCCTTTCCACAGGAAGTAACATTCAGGCTCAGTAGACAACTAACAACAAAGTTCAACATGATAACAGTCAGTGCAATCAGTTGCAGTCATAGTACACACAATACGAATCAGAAAGTATGTCTTACCTTCATCGTCGACAAGCTAAAACAGTCTTAATACTCAGTCTTACTTACCCTTCCACAAGTCACATTACTTTGTCTCTAAGTGCTAAGCGCCAGGCATAATCACACGCACACGACTCAACTTAGGACAATCATATAGTTCAATAGTAACCACAGCTACTCAACTACCATCTTATCGACAATACAAGAAAATCATAGCACTACACATCAAAGCAAAAAAAAAACGCTAGTCAGTTCCACAGACAACACATATTACGAAAGTTCCAGTGTCCATGACGCAGCCCAAGGCTGCAGCAGCAAGTACGATTAAACAAAGTCAACTGACACGAACGGTTCATCCCCCAGTTCACCATTCACGTCCGATGTCGAAGAACAGTGCACCTTCTGAGAGGGCGAAGTCTCTTCAGGCTCAGCTGCTTTACGCTTCCGACGGATGGGTCCCGCTGGACGGACCGCAGTAACGCAAGGCATCGGGGCGCCCGCACAGTTTACACACCACTCGGAAGGTGGATGCGGGAGTGGCGGGAAGAACGTCTCAGACTTGGATAGCTCTCCAGTTGACAAGTCGATGGTGGTGCTGTCGGAAGCGGAACGGCCGAAGCAGCTCGATGACTGAACCTCTTCGCCGAGACCACGATCGCTGCCAGGTTCTCTTGGGACATTGCAGCTCCCGCCGACGTTCCCCGTAATCGTCTCACCAAATCCATTGTGGAGGTCCACAGTGTGTCTCTGTCTTTGATGTGCCACTTGTACAGGCACTCGGTGGTATCTGTCAAATTCTTCCGGAAGTAACAGAACTGCGAGGCCATCAGAGCACGCCGCAGCTCCACGAATGTCACCACATCAGGCGGGGTAGCAGGCTCGCTGGGATCCCCAGCCGCTATCTCAGATGAGTTGGCAACTCCGGCAACAGTTGGCGGATCTCCCGTCACCACCTGATGCTGAACCACGACCGTACGTGTGTCCAGGTCGGTTGGGCAGACAGCTTGGCGATGACTGTTTTTGATGTGGCTTTTCAACCACACGTACGTGGGAAAATCTCTGCCACACTGCCGACAGCGATGCATCTTCTCTTCTACGACAGCAACCGACCTCACGAAGTAATCTTCCTGATAGCGTTTGGGCAGACAAGTCTCACGACTCGGACGCTTTCGAGCTTCTAAACCATCTCCAGGGTCGGGTGGTGTCAGACATTCATCCGCCTGGTCAACGTGGGTCACTGGATTGGGTCGTGAAGCAACTTGACACACGATATCACCGTCACCACTAGACCAGCATGGCTTCAGTTTGTCTACGTGCGTCACCACTGGCCTTGCACGAGGAGACTTCTGTATGCGGTAAGTGATGGGCCCTAGTTGCTCGACCACTTCATATGGGCCGTCGTAAAATTGTTGCCACTTCGGCGACACGCCCATGCGTCGGCGAGGATAAAAATAGTAAACTTTATCCCCTACAGCAAAATGCCTTCCTTTGACACGAAGGTCATACCGCTGTTTCCGGCGCTCGGCCGATCGCTGCAGGCTGTCGCGAACTAAGCGGTAACTCTCACGAAAGAGTTGTTGCCGCCGCGCAACAAAGTCCTCGTCACTCTGATACAAAGGACCAGATTCTGGGGCCCCATACACAAGGTCAATAGGCAAGTGGTTCTCTCGACCCAGCATCAAAAAGTTTAGGGAGAAGTTTGTCACCTCGTGCACCGTGGCACGATATGCGGCCAGCGCATACGGGATCCACTCGTCCCAATCTCGCTGTGATCGGCTCACCAACTTGCCAAGAACGGAATTCAGCGTCCTGTGGAATCTCTCAATCAGTCAATTAGTAGAAGGCTTGAAGGGAGATGTCCTCACCTGATCAACCTCCAAAAGTTTCAGTAACTCAACGAACAGTTCGCTCTGAAAATTGCTGCCCTGGTCTGTCAGTATTTGAAGAGGAGTGCCGAAGTAGGCAAACACTCGTTCGACCAGTACTTTAGTAACATCGACGCTTCCTGGTTCCTGATTGGAAAGGCATCCGCCCATTTGGTGAAATAATCCATCACCGTCAGGATATAGACGTGACCTCGAGAAGACTTTGGATGTGGACCCGTTATGTCGACACCCAATCGTTCCCAAGGTGCACCAGTCGTCATGTCCTGCAGAGCTCCCTGCCTTGGCGCGGGCCCTATTCGATATCTGGCGCAAACCTCACAGCAGTGGCAAAACCGTCGCGTATCGGCACCCCAGCCTACCTAATACGCTCGGGCCTGCACTGTCTTTGCTGTCCGCCGACTGCCAAGATGTCCTCCACCAAACCTGGAGTGAGCCAACCGTAAGAAGTCCTGTCGCAGTTTATCAGGCATTACAATTTGAAGGTCAAAAGTAGTACCATCTCCCGTCGGTCTACGGCGACATAACAGTCCATCTTTTAGCTCAAGTAAAGGCCAATGTGTCAGGTACACCTTGCCAGCAGGAGACAAAGATGCTACTACGTCAGCTGATGGTGCATGTTCACAGTCGCGTTTGAATGCTATCACTTGCCGTATCTCTGGGTCTTCAAGCTGTGACTTCTTGATAACCTCTAAATTCTGATATGTTCCCAAAGTGTCATCCGGTGGCTCTTCGCCAACCGTCACAGCAGCACTTCTGGTAGTTTCTTCAGGCATTTCCAGACATAGGCCGCACTGGCGACAAGGCTTTATGCTGAGTGCGTCTGCGTTGGAATGAGCACGACCCGGTCTATGTTGAACGACAAAATTTAACTCTTCGAGAATTTCTAACCAGCGACCCTGTTGTCCCAAAGGTTCCGGGGTGCGGCGTAGCCATTGTAAAGCGGCATGATCAGTGCGAACTGTGAAGCTAGTGCCCAGGAGGTACTGCTTGAATTGGCGGAGGAAGAAGACTACAGCCAGCAGCTCTTTTTGAGTAACGCAATAGCGCTTCTCAGCGGCTGAATACAGTCGGCTGGCGTAGGCAATCACTCGCTCTTCGCCTTCCTGAATCTGGGCCAACACCGCCCCAATACCGTGTTCCGACGCGTCAGTGTCCAGAATGTATTGGCAATCATTCTGCGGCAAGGTCAGTACTGGACTATTCGTCAGCATTCGTTTAAGCCTTTCGAATGACTCCTGACACTCTGATGACCACTTAAATGCACGTCCTTTTTGTGTCAGAGCATGGAGAGGTGCCGCAATTCCAGAGAAATTCCGGACAAAGCGCCTGTAGTACCCGCACAACCCAAGAAAACTACGAACATCTCTTAGTTTAGGGTTAGGGTTTGTAATAATAGAAATAAAGACGAACCATCTCTGGATTTTTTTGAGTGTTAATTTTATGATGTTACTAAAGGTAGTGGTGTAAGATTTAGCCCAGTGAAACTAGTATAGTTAGATGTCCGGTGGACAGGTCAGGAGAACGAATCAAGCACTACCCTGCCACTTATTACGGCTCATCTACTAGAGGTAAGGTTTAGGGTTAATGTGATATCTTCACATGGAAATATATATTATATTGTGTTATTATTATGTTTTAGGAATTAGAGTTACTTTGAAGGAGTTCGGTAAGTATTTGAATATTTTGTTTGTCTAATGGATCTAATATTTTAAGGTTATTAGAGTCACCCCTCACATTGATAAGTTTATTAGCTATAGTAGTTCCTTTTTTATAAATGATTTTGGGAAATAGATTTGTGAAAGTAACTGATAATTCATCTGATTCTTGTATATCCGATTGCCAGAGTTGTTTAAGTATTTTTAATAAAGTTTTTTGTATATTGAATTTGTGATTAAAGGTAAGCATTAGTGGTAAAAAAGGTTTATTATCTATGAATTTATTAAATTCTTGTTTTCTATCAGTAGTTGTTTTATAACGTAAGGTATCTAATCTATTAATATGTTTAATTTTATCTAATTGCTGTTTAATTATTGTTGATGGGTATTGTCTATTAAGAAATTTTTGTTGTAATATGTTTAAATGATAATCTAGTTCTAGGTCTTCGTCAATTATTCTTCAGTATCGTATGCCTTGAGAATATGGTATTGATAACTTACAATGTGTGGGGTGACTACTATTATAGTGTAAATATTCTTTCCGATCAGTCGGTTTGATAAACAAAGTAGTATGTAGTAATTCATTTTTTGTGTATAATGTGACGTCTAAAAAGTTGATTTTTTCTGTTGAATAATTAATTTCAAATTTTATACTATTATGAAAATTATTAAGGTTATTATATAAGATAAGTAAATCTGTTTCTGAGTATTTCCATGTGAAGAAGATATCGTCAATTAGACGTCCAAAAAAATCGGTAATGGTAGTTTATAATTTGATATAAATTTATGTAGATGTTTATACATGAATATGTTCGCTACCCTAACAGCTGCTGGTTCGCCCATGGGTAGTCCATAGTTTTGTTTATAGATAATGTTATTAAAGGAGAATTCACAGTTAGAAAGACAAAATGTTAGAATTTCTTTGAAGTAATGAACAGGAATTTGTTTAACTGTAGTATTGAATGTAGACCATAATTTTAAAGTATTTTGATATTGTTCTGTAATATAGTTTATGGCTTCATCATGTGGTATGTTTGTGTATAGGGAGACTACATCCATGGTAACCAGCAACGTAGGGTATGGAACGTGTTTATGTTTTTGAATGGTATTTAGAAAGGCGGTAGTATCTTTAAATAAATAAGGTATGACTGCCTCAGCAACCAGTAACAATTCATGTAAATATTTATTAAGTTGGTATGTTGGTCCGTTTATTTGAGATACGATCGGACGTAACGGAACATTTGGTTTGTGAATTTTAGGGATCCCGTAAAAGACATGATCAACAGCTGTATATCCAGTAAGGTTTTTTAACTGTTTAAAGGTAATATAATTTTTCCTATACAGCTTATGTAAGATTTTATCCGCTTGTTGTTTTATATTATTTGTATTGGATGTATCTAGTACTGAGTATGTATCTTTATCTGATAGTAATGTCAAATATATGTCAACTTTGATATTGTAGTCTGTGGTGTTCATTATAACAATCCCTGCATTTTTATCCGCTTTTTTTATAGTGATAGTAGTATCATTTCTCAAGTCTAATAATGCATTCTTTCTTTAGTAGTTAAATTATTAAATTTAGTGGGTTTTTTAAGTATTTGAATTATATTGTCTTGTAATTTTTGACAAAAGTGAGTAATTTCATTGTTAATATTAGTAGGCCACCAACTGCTGTTTTTGGAGAATGCTAATTTTTTATTAGGTATGTAGTTATTGTTTGTATTATTATTATTGAAGAAATGATGTATTTGTAATGTTCTTTCAAAGCGTTTGATTTCTTTATGTATTTGAGTGTTATTAATTTTATTTGTATGTGGTATATAATTAAGGCCTTTAGATAATAAAGTAAGATGATATTGACTAAGGGTTTTGTCTGATAAATTTATTATGTTTCCAGTATTAATTAAATTTTTTGTTTTTTTATTTTTATTATATTGTCTACGTTTGTTATTTTTAGTACCAGTTGGTAGCCCGCGTTTTTTTTATTTTATGATTGGCTTTTTTAAGTATTTTAGTTGCTGAGGTAGTCCTTTTGGTATTTTTTAAGGACGTCTGTATAAATTTGTAGTTTCACTGGGTTGTTTACTAGGTAAAGGTGGAAAGTCAAGGTCATAGTAACTGTCAAGGTAATCTCTACCGTACTCATATCTTGTTTGAGGATGATATTGCTGTTCTTGTTCCCTTGTGTTTTGATTGTAATAATAGCTTTTTTGTCTATAGTCTCGATGATGATGAGTATAATGATCTCTGTCATAGTCATAAGTTTCAGGATTATGTCGGTAATATGATGATGTGAAGTGCTCTGGTTCCTGGTAGTGGTTAGAATGTTTAGTATAAGGCTGTGTGTCATTGGCATGTGAATATTCTTTTGTTCGATATTGATAGTGTTTGTATCGTTTTGTAAGATGTTCTTCATCTCGATAATGATTATGTTGTTGTGTTCTGTATGTTGTTTGTTGTTTTGTAGGAATGTGGTATCCTGCTCGATCATCCATGTATTGTTGTCGTTGTTGTTGTTGTGATTGTGATTGTTGTTGTGTAGTGCGTATGTTAGAGTAATTAGCTGATTTTTTTGAACACCTCCATGCCTTTGCCAAGATAATATCTGGACAGGCCTGAATAGTTGCATTAAGTGTGTTGATGTCTTGTAGACCTTGTTGAATTGTAGCTTGCATAAGACTGAAGTTGGTTTGTTCCACAGAGTGTTTAATGTTCTCCACTCCTTCTTGAACAGCCTTCTTATCCAGTTTATTAGGAATTAGGTTTATTGAAACTTTGCAAATGTAATCTGATGTTCCGGTAGAGATTTCCTTGTAAGCCTTATTGGTGTTCTTAATAATTCCAATGTAAGTAGATATGCTCTTTCTCATGACTTTAAAGTCATCAAAGTTTTCTTTAGTTTGTAAATCCTGAGTAAGTTCATCAGTGGTGAACTTTTGTTTGATTTTATCCAGTTTTTGTGCTACTTTATCATAAGCAGTGTTAAATTTTGCCATATCAGTAGCAAGGTGTTCCAAAGTAATCTTAGTATATGAGTTATCTATGTCGGTGTTAGGTTGATTTTCATTGATTTTAGATGTATTTGATAGAGCTGTTGTTTGATCCAGAAGTTGTTTATTATCTGTAGTAAGTTTATGTAAAAATTCCAAGTAAAGATCTCGGGTATTTCTGGAAATAATTAAGAGTACAGGTGAGTCCCAGTCCTGTAAGTCATCTTTAGTCATATGTGGTTGTGGAATTTGTTGTAGATCATCAATGGTATATACATCTTGAACAGCCGTAGCCGTGTAAGTAACATCTTGTGTTACTATGTCCTTGACTTTCTGTAGTTTAGTAGGATGGGAAATTATTTCGGGGGAATTATCTGATAATTCTACATCAGAAACCCCTCTCTTCTCTCCCGTGGCCATTTGTATTTTATAGAAGTATAAGTAAGTATGTAAGAGTTTTAACTGCCATTTTAATAACGAACAATCAGTACTAAAAAATATAACAACTCAGTCATGCAGTAGGTAAATAAGTCTGACTTTTGTAACAATCCTCTTCGGTGTTAATCTCAGACTTCAATATCGGTTATGTGTACACCTATTAGGAACTTCAAGTATAATCTTCGACACTTCTGTATAAGAACTCATTAAAACTTCGCAGTGTATATATGTAGTAACTTCGTAGTAAATATCTTCTGTAGTAACTTTCGAATTAATTTCAATGCTTCGTATAAGAGTTGCAAATATCCGGTACTGTTAATCTGTAAGGAAGATATTGATTCGAATTCTGTTGTATATTGTAGAAACTTCGATACTTCAGGTATGTATACTTCCGATATGTATATAGAAAAGATTTCCACCTCTATGGATACAGTACAGTAATTAGTAGAACTTTAATACTTCAAACCTTCAAGTGAGTAAGTAACGAATTCATCCACTATTTGTCCTGTAAAGTAAGTGAGTAATGTATAGCTGTCAAATATCTCAACTGAATGTTCATCAGCTAAGTCTGGTCTATAGTGTATATTCCCAAAGAGGAGCTCAATGTATATAGTGTAAGGAAATGGACTAATAATCTTTCATAACGGTGATGACGGTACCGGTTTCGTCCTGGTAAAGGACTCTTCAGCCGTATAGTATTAATAGATAATCTAAAAACATATTTTAACAGTTGTTACTACGTAAGAAAGTAAGTACATAAGTTAGTAAGTAATAATTGACTTATATAGTTTAAGTTACTTTGAGGATGGTTAAAGGATAGTAGTAAGACAGTAGTAGGCTTATTGATAAAATAGTATGATGAAAAAGCGTAATATAAAGGTAAGTGCGTAGTCATAAAACGGTGTGCATGAGTAAGAGTTTTAAATATATACCCGCAGTTATGTACTCAAACGAACAACATAGTATTACTGGTTTAAAAGCAATAATACATGAAATATTTTTCATGTATATACAGGTAAAATCAATAATGAAAGTAAACAAAGATATAATTTCCGGTATAAAATAAACACAGGTGAAGTTAGTGAGTGCAAAATTTAAAGGTGCAAGTGCATGTAATTTGCTAAAAGTTAAAAAATTCTCATATTTCATTAAATTGCTGTATTTGTATATGAAATATAGAAAGTTAGGTAGTATAATACTGATCTTTATGGTAAGTATTAAAGTGTATTTTTAACAAATGGCCACGGGTTAATTAAAATAAGAGATATTATGTGGAAGTTTTTATAAAATAATGTTAAATATTGTTATGATTAATAAGTTGGTGGTAAGTAATTATAATGAGGTGGGATCTGTGCAGATACTAACGTCCTTAATAGGGTTAGGGTATGTAATAATAGAAAAAAAGACAAACCACCTCTGGATTTTTTTGAGTGTTAATTTTATGATGTTAATGTTATGATGTAGTGGTGTAAGATTTAGCCCAGTGAAACTAGTATAGTTAGATGTCCGGTGGACAGGCCAGGAGAACGAATCAAGCACTACCCTGCCACTTATTACGGCTCATCTACTAGAGGTAAGGTTTAGGGTTAATGTGATATCTTCACATGGAAATATATAGGGTTAGGGTTAGGGTTAGGGTTAGTGTTAAAAATCCAACTGTGTCCGGGGAGACAGTGGGTCAGGGACGGACACAGACACTAGAAACACCCTCGCGATGCCTCCTTTGAGAACCCACGCCGGTTATGGGCGGCTAAATGTTCATAAAGTATGTTAAAAGATATTGTATGGAGTATGCATGGGTTAATGCAGCTAGCACAAGCAGAAGGGTTAAAGGTAGCCAGACAGCAGCTGGGCCGATGCAATGTAGCAGCTAGTTCAGTTGCTGCTAAGGTTTTGCTTGATTACAGACGTGCGTGATTAGCACTTCTTTCTTT
>Ga0209367_1005341_pt1 | contig 17804 bp, 7 predicted proteins | sample WorMetLIZISLAND2_FD_187412 | JGI IMG/M metagenome (GOLD analysis project Ga0209367, IMG submission 187412) | Marine gutless worms symbiont microbial communities from Max Planck institute for Marine Microbiology, Germany - Olavius geniculatus... ... | reverse complement strand
TTGGGACCGCAAGCTGACTTGCATGTAAGCGGAGCGTGCATTTAACCGTAGTTAGCTTATAGGACCATTGCAGTCATTTACAACATGCAGTTACAATAGGCGGTCATCCACGCCACAGGAAACAGTCGTCTGACTGATCTCCTTCGCGAACATCAGGCGCAGCATGTAGCAGCTGATAATGGTCACTCCAGTAGTGTCAGTTTACATGCTGCCCGCCCGTCTGTCGTCTTAATCACTCTCATAGACAGCAGGTGGCCTAGCACTATTAACCCGCAGACTGCCGTTTAAACTTCATTATGATGCTGCATGCTCATGGGGTGGGGAGATGCACTGTAGCCCACATGATGTGTGGTGCTCACATTATGCCTACCCGCATAATTCTGGGGTTTAGACGTCGTCACCGGCATTCCAGTGAGCGTTAAGTGGTGGACTACAGGTGGTCTTATGTGCACTGTGTTAAAAAAGTTGCTTATAACCGAAGTAAGTCATGGCGCTGGGACCAAACAGTGTGTGCTTATAGCTGAATCACGCATACATGGCTGATGCTTATAAGCGAAGTTAACTGCCATTGACATAGCATAAACTCAAACGGGACTAAACGCACGTTGTGCAAATAGGCGGAGTGTGCTTATAACCGACGTGCATACAAGTGGAGTCGACTGTACAACAGTTACTGATATCACCATACAGATACTTCACAGCATCTGATTTGCCGTAGTGATGCGGACCGAGTTTTAAGCACTACCAAGTTTTTCACATCAACCTATCAATCAATCAATCAAACAATCAATCTTTATTTGTCCAATAAAACAATTTAAAACATGCAAATGACAATGCAGTAGGACCGGACAGTGAGACTAAAAGTACTGAACACTGCCCTTAATACACAAGTACAGTCAGATAAATCCATAAGTTCTAAAGTTAGAACAAACAAATACCAAAGCAAGATAGTAAAAACAACGACCAGGACAGTTGAATAACAGGCTAAACAGAGCCAATACAGTAAGCAGAGAGATCCAAAGTATTTATTGATCGTTTGAATGCTATCAAGGTGGAAAAATTAACAATGTCAGGTGGCAAGCTATTCCAAACATTTATGACGCGTTCAGTAAAGAAAACAGACCTATTGGTATTACTACAATGGTGCTAGAATAACTTGTAAGGGTGCCCACGTGTACTGCTCACTCGGAACTCAAATAAATCTGACGAACACACTTTTACATGACCAAAAAGTATTTTATAACACCAGACGAGATCGTATCGCAAACGTCTAATCTCAAGTCTAGGCAGATGTAGTAGAAGCGTTTAACAACACAGATAAATAGTTTTAAGACAACGTAACCACAAAGTTTCGTACCGAGCACAAGAGTGTGTTTTAACTGAATTCACAGTTGCAGCAATTCTTAAAACAATATCTCGAAGTTTGTTTACATGCGCCATGTCGCAAATGACAATGTAAACAACGTCACGTGATCTGACTGCAAACGCAGACAGTGCAAAAAAATTAATCCGACCATTACGCACATCATCTTTTAAAGATGTGATGACAAAAATTAGCCAAGATAAATTGTTTAAAATAAATCAAGTAAACTAACTTTGTCCACGCCTAATGACCTCGAATCGTGAACAGCCAATCAGCGAGCAGTACTTGGCGTTGGTATTCGTTGCTGATTGTGTGAAATTTTGCTATAGTTTGGTGTAAATTTGATAAAATACAAGCTCATTATGGTACGATGTCAATAAAAATTGCTTGACGTGAAAGACAACAGTCTATTTTACAAAAATATATAGACATTTATATCGTTCTATTCCGTTTTTGTAGTTTTATTCGAGTGTTTAGATAACGCAACCCTATGCAAGAACAGAGGTCCTGCCTAAAAACCGCATCACTATGGCGGATCGCAGTGTAGAAAAGGATAACATTTTTCTCGAAATGTATGCTATAACATTACGCACACAACAAAGGTTGTAGCAGAGTGCATTTCTTTTCTGTTGTCATTGATTTTACGCCATTTACTGATTTTATATGTGTAGAATAGATGAGTTAATGGCGTATGATGTGTACTGTATAGATGGCGCTGGTCTATACTTGCAGACTTTGTAAAATTATCTTGTGTGATATGCTGTATTCAGGCTGGTGGCAAAGCTGGTAAGGACACTGGAAAGGCCAAAGCCAAAGCAGTTTCGAGGTCTGCAAGGGCTGGCCTTCAGGTAAAATTATTTCATGGCCAATTAATGTCTCGTTTGCTGAGTTTTCTGAAGCTTTGGACTTGGCTTACTTACAGTCGGAGTCGGGATAAGCCGATTTGTGGTTGTTGTAACTAAAACTGCGTTTATGTGGTAAAATGTGATTGTGTGACAGAAGCATTAAGGAGCAAATGGATTGATTGCTTCTATGTGGGGATTCAGTGCTTGCTTTTTGTACCATGTGGATGAATAACTGGAATATATTCGGGCTTCTGCCCCCAAATATAGAATCAAATTTTTGGCTCAAGTTCCCCCTTCTGCTTTCTTTTTCTTCCCCCTTTTTAATGCCCTTCTCCATTTTTTTCTCTATTTTATTCCCCTTTTTCTTTACTATTTCCCTTTCCTCTCTTCTTTTTTCTCCCCTTTGCATTCCATCATCCCTTCCCCTTCCTGTGGCCCCACACTCAGCTGTAAGTTCCTCCAGTGGGTTTTGGCAAAGCCCAACTGTGGTGCAGTTCGAGCTATAACAGGCTTCTGGTGATGAGCAACTTTTCGTACACCATTAACAACCCCCCCCTCCTATTTTTCACTGCTGTGCCCACCACATATAGAGATAGAAGCGCCTGAACATATTCTTCTCATTTTGATTGTAGTCCACTGTGGTAAGAAGTAACTTTGAAACAGCATCTTATTTTGCAAAATGTCATCATTGCTGTGTAGACATATGCTGTTGTGAATTCTGTGTGTAGTTTCCAGTCGGTCGCATTCACCGACATCTGAAGACACGTACAACCAGTCATGGACGTGTCGGTGCCACGGCAGCGGTCTACAGCGCCGCTATTCTCGAGTATCTGACGGCTGAGGTGCGTATGTACTAGTTAGAGCATTGCTGGAGTGGATCAGCAAGTATAAGGTCTGAGCTTATGCCATTACAGACAGTGCTGCCATCCTGGAGTACCTCACTGCTGAGGTTTACATGGTTTGCAGTGTTATCTTGACACCAAGATTATGGTTTCAAGACTCATCTTCATCTTGAGGCTGAAATTTGCTGGGCTTGGTCTCGATGTCTTGGTGATACGCGAGACCATCTCGAGACGAATTAATCTTGTCTCAGACAAAGTGCCCGCTGTCTAATTTGTCTTAGTTTCAGATGTGTGCGTCTTGGTCTCATGCTGAAATGTCTCGTGCATTCATGTTGTCTTGGTCCTGGTCTTGGATGTGAAGGACTTGGTTTTGATCTTGGTTGCGTTGTCGTTTTCAAACCGTTTTGTCAATCAGTCGGAATTGAATTTCTCCAATGTAATAGTGACTGCTGCCATGCCCACTGTTAATAGAGTAAGGGATAGTTATTGTATATCTCACTACTACATGTAACTCAGGTCTGCATCCAGTAACTTCATTGACTCGACCAATGATGTTATCAAGTGCTGCCATCTATTGCTATTTTCACTTGGCTTGGTAGCTTAGGCGTTGGATATATGGTCAAGAGGTCACGAGTTTAGCTCTCAGTCATATCCCTACCAAGTAACAATTTTGGGCAAGTTCTTTACACCTATGTGCGTGTGAAGGTGCAACTGGTTTAGTGGTTGGTGCTGATAGTGCCGACTCATAACTTTCAGGTTACGCTTCGATTCTCACCACAAATTGAGCAAGCTGCTAACTTACTGTGAGCTCAGATCAACTCAGCCTCCTACCCTTAGCGGGATGGGGAATGAGTAATAGATTTAGAGCCATGGAGTGAAAGCTTAGTGTGGCTGATTGGTGTGGTGGTGTGTCTGCTAGCTGCAGACCGCATGTCCATCTGTTCGCGGATGCGGGCAATGGATGGCTGCATAGTATGCTGTAGTATTATTAGCTCATGCCAATCAGCTGCCACTTCCAAGATTGTAAAATGTTTCTGGCCATGTGTGTCTAGTGTAAGAATCACTAGTTGCTACAGCATGTCTTGTACTTTATCTTGCTTTACCAAAATTACCGATGCTGTGATGGTAGTGCTGTGGTTGTGTGGTGTGTAGGTCCTGGAGCTGGCTGGCAATGCGAGTAAGGATCTCAAGGTGAAGCGCATCACTCCACGTCACCTCCAGCTGGCTATCCGTGGAGACGAGGAACTCGACAGTCTGATAAAAGCCACCATTGCTGGCGGAGGTATGTACATTTAGCAGTCTCAGACGTAGACTTGGGTCATCTCTTGTCATCAGAAAGTATAAGCCTGAACTAATGTATTAGCTTAGACATTACATTGCAGTAAAAAGCTTGAGACATTGTTGGCATAGAAATAAGTTACTTTTTATCAAAATTTTTTAACCTAATTTTAATTTTTACTATGTTAAGTGTGGCCATCATGTGCTCAACTTGAATGTCGTTGTGCAGCAGCCATTGTCAGCGAGCAGCGTCATTTCTGCAACATGCGTTAGCGTAGCGGTAGTGTACATTTGCAAAATAGTTGTTGACTCAGAATCTATTTAATAGCAAGTTTTGTCCCTGTTGCTGACAACTAAGGCAGCTACAGGCAAAAAAACTATTTTTCTGCATTTTTGTTTATTTTGGAATGGAGTAAAGTAAGAATACGAAGAGTGTTTTATTTTACACGGTAAAGTGGCATCAGTATTCGGACAAATTGGACTGTCAGTACACTGTCAGCTGCGTGTTACTTTTTCAATGTTGCGTACCAAAAATTATAAACATATGTTCAAATTCGCTAAAGTTATTAACCGAAACACTCTTAGCGTTTTTCACCTTGGATACAATAAAAATGGCATTTTCGATGACGTCATAATTACATCAGCTCTATGTAGTGACATGGCAATATAAAGAAAAATATCTCGACAGTTTTATCAAGTGAATATTCAGGATGACTCATGCCAAAAATTATGGAAGTACGTTTAAGTTTGTCAAAGATATGTCGAAAATACTGTAGGCTCTTTTTCAGACACGGTGTATATTAGGCAACAGAACTGAACTAAACTGGAAAAGGTTCGTACTGCACTCAGGACCCTGGAGGTGTGGGAACTTTGTTTGTTATCCAGTTAAATTTCTGTGATTTAAATCTTTGCTTGTGCACAATTTATTCTGCATCAGCTAGTGTACCATTACCTGTCTCAGCCCTGTTTGTAACAGATTTTTGTGGTATGATGGTAGCATGCCAAACTGGTGACCGCAAGGTCCCCAGTTTGACTTCAGCTCAGTGCACTGCCAGGTTACGACTCTGGGCAAGTTGTTCACAGACATGTGCTTCCGTCACGAAGCAGTATAATTTGGTACCGGTCAAAAGGTGGTGACGCTTTCTGGTTGGGAAGGTAAACGTGGCCTAGTGGAAAGTAATGGCAGGCTGTCACTGGGTTTATGACTATGTCACCTGCGGGCTGACTGCCTAGAGACTGGATGGACCCTACGCTTGTATCAAGTATGAATTATCTTTATTTTTTTACCTTAATGTTTACAATCAAAAGAATATAATAACATTAGTAATAATGTGCATTGTGTTTGTTTAGGTGTAATTCCACACATTCACAAGTCGCTGATCGGCAAGAAGGGCACTCCTCAGGCGCCGTGAATCAGTCGGACTCTCGGCATAAGAGTTGGCTGCTCTTCATGTCGTCATTCATTTCGGAAAGTCGGCATCAATAACTGGTTCTTCGTTTATGTGTGTGGTCTCTTGCAGTCTGTGTGTATGTTAATGTGTCCGTTATTATCGTTAGTCTAGTTGTTCTGGCTACATCTTGCATCTCGATAAATTTTGTGGTTTACTATATATGTCACGGACATGCGGTGTCATTTTCCATTGAACTGTTGGTCATATTGTCGGCTTAACTCATCTGGTCGGCGAATCCTTGCATATGTGCTGAAAAAAATTGGAAACACCTTGTTGGAACACAATTCCGTGAACATACAGTGTGGTCTGCTTAAACTCAGCAGATTGGCTTGGATCACAGAAATTGCTGAAGCTAGTAACCATGGATTAGTCTGTGGCACTGCAAATCTGCTGTAATCTGCTGTGTCAGAGACCGATCGCAGTCATTAGAAATTAGCAATTTCTCTGACCGTTGCTGACGTGTGTTTCATTTGCAGTAATCTGTGTTTTAACTGCGTTGATTACGGTGGTGTTAGGTAGACCCGACGTACTGGACCAAGCATCGAAATTGTCTTGCATTACAACTTTTGAATATGTGAAATCGACCCTGTGTTATGGACATGAACAGGTGTATTTCTGTGTTGAGATCTGTGTGGCTTCAGTTGAACTGAATGTAGCGTCGGACTGTAGAAGTCGGAATGACTATCGGAAGGATTGTAGAACATCATAGCTGGAACTAAGAATTTTCAATGGCGGCTGTTTCGTAGCCGGATGTCTTATTTGTATTCGTAGTTATCTAGCACGATAAACATTCGGACTGTGCAAGCATTTTTGTGTGCTGCAAGAAACATTGAAATTTTATCAGCAACTAGTTTTTGTGGATTTTTTTCTGATTTTTGTTGGATTAATTCGGTGACATGAAGCTGATGCTCTGCTAATTTTTTTTTAAACCGTGAACTTCCAAAATAGTACAAATTGCCCAAATATTCAAATGGCAACAATAAAGAGGCTTTCTGGAGGATTCGTTAAATGCACCATCGTACTCTGTGGCTGTTTTATGTTACCAGGATAAATCTCTATAAAGAGCAGTGATTTGGCAATTTTCAGTTCAGTTTACTTTAATCATTCTTGTGCTGGGACATTTTTTCCATTAGACGTAATTCACTTTTATGTCTTTTGATGTTTGTTGATTAAATGACATTGCACTTTGTTTGCATTATATGTTGTTGTCATCTTTGCATTGGCAGTTGTACACGTCGTTGGATTTTTGCGCATGAGAGCTAGCATAAAATAGCACGTATTAGCCATGGTAATTCTGTCTTGGTGTCTTGGTGTCTGTCTGTCACAACCCGGTACTGATTGAAGCCCAGGTGAGATAGAGACTTCTGGTTTTCACCATATGATAGCTTAGAGCCTCTAGTATTTTGTGACAAAATTTATGCCACTGGGTGAAGGGGGTCCCCACGAACGAGGGGAGAAAGAAGGGCACCCCCCTTAATAAGGCGTTATTCTACCGTTATTGGCTCGTGTAATGTGAAAATGGTTGCAGATAGGCACAGACATGCTGCATATCATAACAAGCACTGACGACGAGGGGTTTTAGTGAATTTTTCACGATTTTGGGCTGCAACACGCATTTCAAGAGTGAATTGCGCCAAAATGGCTGGAGATAGACCAAGACAACCTGCATATGAAATTTTTAGCATTGAATGTAGATTTTAGCAATTTAAGTCCGGACCTTCTAGGTTCAAAGAGGCCTGTGCATGCAGGTATCAAAGAGGGTTTCCCCTCTAAAAAGTGGTTATTTATCCACTGCTGGTTTGTCTAACGTGAAAATGGTTGCAGATAGGCACAGACATGCTGCTTTACATAACAAGCGCTGGCGACGAGCTTCTTAGGATTGTCAACATTGATGACCTTGATTCACCTTGAACTTTAGAAATAGGTGTTTTTAGTGATTTTTGGCTGCAAAAGAGTGAATTGCAATGAAATGGATGGAGATAGACCAAGATGACCTGCGAACAGGAACTGCTATAGGCTCTCGTACGTCTCATGAGCATTAGCTCAGATTTCTTGTTTATTCACCTATCAAAGTGGTATCCAAAACAACTAAGGCAGTAAGTGGTCAACTGTGCTAGACTCGTTGCAAATATGCTGCATAGTGTGATGAAGAAAGGATTTTGAAAATTTGAGCATTTTATGGACATATGAAGTTTGTGGCTTCTTTTTCATGGCTAACCTAGTTTAATATCATCAATTTAAGGACTTGTGCTATATTCATAAACATCTAGTAAAGCTTGACACTTATGTGAGTCAAGGTTTGTTAAAAATAGTGTTAAATAAATGCTTCTTTGTAGACTATCAGTTGGATGGTAGGTTTTCCGCGTTTTGATCTGCTGATTGGTGACTGTAAGGGTACTGGGTATGTGACATTTGGCACCACCGTTTGTGCTGTTCCAAGGAAATCTATCTCCATTTCAACAATTCTCAAAAGCTGAGTAGGGACAGGCCTAACCTGTAGTGACTAGCTGAAATAGGCTGGTTGGACAATGTTTGAGTATAGTTATGCTGATGAAACAGTCTTGAAATTATCAATTTTAGTCTTCAGATTATCGAATAAGGAGAGCAAAAAGGAATAAGAGAGAAAAGAGACGAGACGAAGAGGTAAGGAACGGGAAGTGGGCGTGCCCCCCCCCAGTTCACATTTTTGGCTCTGTCGCTGGTTACAGCGGTTTGATATTGCGATTCCTGAGTCGAGCTGTCAGGGTCAATATGGGACTGACTTGCTTCAGTCAGAGGGTGCCTGTCTATATACAGGGTGGTCCAAAAATGTCCCATTTGGAGCGTCTGCTTTTTACATGCTAGCGCGTTGACATAAATCAGATGAGGTGGACAGTGAGTGTACCTCACATAATTCTATCGTCTTGGCCATCTGTTTGCCAAAAGTTATCAAATTTAGTGGAGATTTGACGAAGTTCTGACAAAAACAAGTTGGGACATTTTTTGGATCACTCTGTACATGTATGTACGACAAAACGCCGCATGCAATGGTGTCTCGTGCGATGTCGCTGCCAAACCCGAGTTCACTGACGACTGCACTGTCCGTAACCCCGCCCTGTTTTTGTCTTATGCGACGTTTTGTCTCCGCACCCCTTCCGATAGAAATGGTTGCTGTCTGCTAACATTCAGCCTACGTCAAGTATCTGCATGGCGACTTTGTATTTCAGCAAGACTGTCGCATGCCATAAGTTAACTCAAAACTTTCATATGGATCCACTGTCGTTTACAGACTGGGCAACTTAGCAGGCTCGTTGTCGTTGCAGTGTTATTGCGAGAGTTGTGACGTCGCTGTAGGTTTATACCGGGGCCCGATAAATCCCCGCAGGCTGTTGCTTAGCCTGTTGACTTTATTTCCTGGTTGGTTCCTTATCTAGCCTTGGAAATTCATAGTTTGTAGGTCGTATAGTTCCTACTGCATATAACCACAGGCAGTTTAATTTATGTCCATTCGGATTCAATGGCGGATTCGAGGGGGGAGCGCCCCCCCTTTCTATTGACTGGAAGCATCTTGAAACAAGTTAAATTTTTTCATGGAAATGCATTATTTTCGCTTAAAATTTTACGCCCCTCCCCAAGCCTCACTCATACTCTTCCGCCCCCTCCTATTCCAAATTTTTGGATTTGTCACTGTTCGGAGTAAGTAGACAGCACATGACACATTTTCTTAATAGACATAATAAACTCGTTTGACGTCACGTCATGGACCGGTGCACGGCCAAAGTGACGGTTACACAATCATGTTGCAAAAAGCCACTGGGTGCGAGGCCTAAAACTGTACCGAGGTGAATCCCCATAAGGCGGGCTGCGGCCGGGCGCCAAGGCACGTGACGATGACATGTGACCCGGACATGCCGTGCCGGGGAATTACCGGTGACGGGCGTTTAGACGTTTAGGGCGTTGACGTTTCGACTTATCGGCTAGCGCAGTGGCCTAGGCCTGTAATAACGACGATGAAACAGCGGCGCTGACGCAAACGTTACTGTCTGCTAGTCGAAGCAACACACAGCTGTAGAGGGAGTCAGATTGTTAGTGCATGTTCTGACAGAAATAGTCATATCAGGCAGTGACGAATTAACTCACAACACATCGGAATTTGGCTGGACGTAAGATGACGTCTACGGGTCCTGCGAGCAGCGTCGACGATCCGGCGTCGACAAAGTGTGGGTCAGGCAGTGCACCGCCACCGCCACCATCACAGCAGCACAGCGTTCCCGTTGTCATATGGGATATCCGGTCCCTTACGACGCCAGTAGCAGTTGGACCGCTGGACGTTGCCGAGGGCGACGACGACGACCACCAGGGTGGACTGACTGCAGGGACTGGAGATCGAGACGAGAACCCGCACTGCGAGAGACACGCCGAGCGCATCGCAGAGCTGTACTGCCGTCGATGTGAGGTAGGATAACTATTGCATATTAAGAAAGTAGGGTTAAAGGTCGTGCAGAACATAACTCTTGAAGGAAATCCACCGCAGAGCTATCCGGAGCGTCACATGCCATATGGGATCACACAGTGATACCTGCCGTCACCCGACAAAGATGAACGCGCCCCGCTGCAACTCCAGCCAGGCAGGCCAGTATGCCTACACGATTTACCTACCACTGAGGAATAGAATGCTGAGTTGACCTTGGTGTTGGTTGTATGCTTAGCTTATAGGGTGTTTACACGATCCAGCAAACGTCCAGCATTACATTTGCTGGAAGTTTGCTGGATCGTGTAAACGCCCCATAAAGAGGGAAAGTCAATAATCACTTGGCAGCTTAATTTGTTAGTAGCCTATAAGCCACATACTTTGACTTCTGTGGTGTCCCTTTAACAATCTTGCTATACTTCTTTTGCAACCCCAGCTGTCGTTATGTGCATGCTACATGATTTTGTGCTAATAAATTCCACGAATTGATTGACTGACTTGATTGACAGGTGCCGATCTGCCTGGCGTGTGCAAGCACCAGACATCTGCCGGCATCGGGTCATCGTTGCTGGGACATCGCCGACGCGGTCGATCACTGCCGCGATAGACTGGCGGAGCGACACGGCGAGCTAACGGAACATTACACGACCTGCCTGCGACGTATTGAGGACACCAGTGCCGCCATCGACTCCATACGTTGTAAGTCTTGATGTACACGTGTTTCTTGCATATTTTCGTTAAATATGTCAAGTGGTGTGTTAACAGTGTGTACAGAGCGACGTAAATAACCTGAACTGACACGGTTTACTTTTTGACTAATAGGGTGTTTGCACGATCCAGCAAACGTCCAGCATTAGCACGTGTATTTTGAATACATTTGCTGGAAATTTGCTGGACGTTTGCTGGATCGTGCATGTAAACACCCTATAACTAACCAATGATCAACCAGGGCTAGCCTATTGGCCATTGGTTGACGTGTACGTGAACGTAGCCACGTAGGTTGACACTAGTAACCTTGCCTCTCTCTGCAGCGATTTGACATTTTTAGCGTTATTGGAGCGTTCGATATAGCAGCGTCTTCATAGCGTGTATGAAGATGTAGTCAATCTGGAAAATCGCTCTTTCTTTCCCTCATCGGAAGTCTAATGCTGGCCTTCGGATACAAGCGGTACGGTCGGCTCACTCAAGCAACAGCTGGGTTTCTTGATATCGTTCCAGATGAGACGGAGCAGCAGGAGACGTCGATTCGACGTCAGTTCGAGGAGCTGCGTCTGCGTCTGGAACAGGATCACCAGCAACTGATCCACGACCTGGAGATCGGTCGGAACGCCCGCATCAAAACGCTCAAGAAATACGTCTCAGAACTGCAGGCGACCGCCGTCAAGCTCGGCGGACAGACTCAGCAGCTCCAGCACATGGTTATCACTTATTTGATTGCTTTATTTATTTTGCTCCCAAGGTAGGGTGCGCCATTCCATATAGGGCTCAATATTAAATTACGGAAATTATGCTTGGAATAGTCGCGGTGCGGACTCAGAAATTGGGAACGTGTCTGCCACGTTAAAAAGTTTGGCAGCGAACGACGAGCGCTGGAACAGGAACAACGTTTCTCTCGGCTCAGTTGTCGCCTTAAGTGTGTTTCGATTTGCGCCAGGAACTGGTGGGCACTGACACTGATTACAGGGACAGGTGTTTCCACGGCTACTAGGTCTAGAAAGAAGTCATGTGTCTTGCTGGAAGAGCTGCCGCCTATTACGTTCTTTCTCTAGCAGGTGCTGTATTTATTGATAACAGCTTATGGTTTATATGCACGAAAAGTCATTCACTGTAACATAACGGTGTCACCGCAGGAAAACACGATAGCAGACCTGTAAATCTACCGGCGGTAGGCTAATAGTTAGGGCTAGGTTAAGTCAGAAATGACAGTCTGAGGTCGAGGAAGACTTTATAATTCCATACTGTGTGCAGGTGGCGTCTGGGACGGCAGTCGACGTGATCAGCGAGTGTGTCAGCTCATCGGCGGCTTCAGGGTTCAACCTGCTGTCACTCATAGAAGAACCAGGCGACTACACGCAGCCAAAGTTCACCCGATCAGCCCTACTTGAGCAAACAGACAACTTGGTCGGACAGTTCGTCGCCAACCCGGATGCCAGTAAGTCGAATAATTATTGCAATGCTGCAGTCTGCAGTGCCGTATACCGGTTTGGTTTAGTCGGTAACGTCGTTGGTAGCATCAGCGAAGTTGATCAACGCCGGGCTCGGTTATTACATAGATGGGTGACCGTCAGCAGACGGCTAAACCATCAATCTAAGTATGTAATTAGCCACCCAGGTCAACTCAGCCTGGCCATTCCTCCGTGGGTAGGCGCGATGAGTACCGGTGAAAGCTGGAACGCAAAACAAGCAAATCGCTAGCTCCGTGTCCGTGGTCTCGTAGTGTGAACTGGTGTCTGACTGAGAGCTAACAAAACTGAGATCAGCCCCGCCTCGTTATGAATTTATATATGGCTCGGAAAAGACTTGACTTTATGATCGTAAAGTTGCGTTGCGCAGCTTGATGCACGTTTTTTTCTGTTTTTGTGTTTCTGTATCTTGATTACGGGTTGTTTGCTATCCAGATACGCCGACTACGCCGACCACGTCGCCTTTGGCTGGTGGTCCCGCTACAGAACGCAAACGTGGTGTGGAATGGAAGTGCGACAATTGCACGCTTGTGAACCACGACACCGACATCGAGTGCCGTGCGTGCGGACACGCGCCGTGGAAACAGCAACTGGTCAGTCTGCGCTTGCCCGCGTCAGGCACCGCTCTCGCTCAGAAACAGTCCAAGACCGTCACTTGGGCCGGCGGCGAAGGGCCAGCAGGTAAGAACCGACCGAATTTCGTTTTCGTTTTCGTTCTCGGCGCAGAAAAAAATGATGGTTTATGGCGATTTTGTGGTCATTTTTGTTTTCTTCCGAACCTAAGCAGGATATGCATGTAACACGCATGGTGACAACAACGTGATAGGCCTGCCAGTGAAAAACAAATAAATCATTCCTGTAGAATTTCGTCGTTTTCGTTCTGATTCTTTACCGACAACAAAAACGAAAACAAAAAGCAGAGTTTATGTTTTCGGTTTCGTTTTCGGCGGAGAATTTTGCTTAATGCCGCAGAGCAGCTGTAATCAGACCAACGAAGCAACTTGACAGGCGAAAACGCAGAAAACACAATGTAGAATTCGGCCATTTTATTTTGACTAATGTAGCCTACTGAGCATTTCCGAACACTGGCGGATATCAATTTCGTATGCAAAAATTACAATTATATGTAGCCTAAATGATGTGATTGAACTGGTCAACTGCAGTGAGTCTGAATGTTGATGTGCTTTAATTACTTAGAAATTTTGGCTTCGTTTTCGGTTTCGTCCTCGGCCGAAAACGTAGGTCGTCTACGTGTAAACCGGTTCATGTATCTGTAGGGCTGGACCAGCATGGACGCATTGCGAAATGGACATGCAGTGTTTGTACTTTAGTCAACGACTGGAACACTACTCAGTGTGCCACGTGCGACACTCCATTGATAGGTAAATTAATCTTACTGATCATCTAATTATTTTTGAATGTTAGTTATAATTAGCAAATTTGTATGCAAAATGTGCTCGAACTTAGATTTGTTATTTTGCATTTCTGTAAGAGCAGTTTATGCCTGTTGGTGTAATGCCAAATAGCAGTGTCTCGTGTAATATGTTTTACTGACGAATAAACAGTCCCGTAGCCAGAAATGTGAATTAAGTTGCCTTCCCCGCTCTCACCTCCCTTTCTTTCCCTTCGCTCCCCTTCCCTCCTTTTCCGTCGATTTTTTCTCTCTTTTTTCCTTTTTTGTTAGATATAAGACCCTTAACTTTTAGGCAGGGAATTTGGGGGGGGCGCTATGAGTACCCCTGGCGGACTCTGGCGCGGAGCCCCAGCTGAAATAAAATTTAGTACAATTATAGTCCTCAAATATGAGATTTGGTTGCAGCAATTTCAGTCATTTTCCTGAGTCCCTAATATCTGTTTTTAACCAAAATTTAGATTCGAGGTCTGGGCCCCTCGACCCTCCCTTGTCTACGCCACTGCAAATAAATGATTGACTAATTGATTTCTAGCTGACCGACGTCGACACCACCGGTCGACAGATGAAGCGTTTACTACAGCGATGCAGCACCAGTCACGTCTGCACACCTCCCCCTCCGCCGTACAGGTCTCGGGTCGCAGGACGCCCAGCCCGGGCATAATCATTGGAACGATGAACCAGGGGACGCAGACTGAGCCAAGCGTCGACCGTCTCCAGTCAGCGCAGAAGGTAATCTATTCCTATACCCGACGGGCGCAAGAAATAGAAAAAGAGGTTTTGTTAAGGGTGTAGATCAAAACTTTTCCCTTCTTAAAGATGGAAAGGAGCCCAAAGGAGAAGGTACTTGAGCCCGTAAGTAAGGGGGAAGGGGAGTTGCGCCCGAGTTTGATTTTAGATTTGAGGGGATAGAAGCCACTGACAATTTAGCCTATTGATATTTTTACATAATGTGTAGGCTATTAGTTGAGGCTACCGTATTGGTGACTAGACACTAGAGTAAAATCCGAATGGCCACTAGGCCATTTGGCTATAGCTCGGTCCGCCGTAGCCAGGATTCGCCATAGCCAATGTGCATGGTCCACGCCAAAGTCAAGATGTAATATATTTCTGTTTCTAATTCTATTACTAACGCTAACCATAGGGGGCCTAAACACCGCGCTGTTCAAACTAATCCCCCTTTGGACTATTGAACCGTCTTCTACCGTAAGGTCTGTTTTAAGCTTGCTGTGTCTTTCCGGCTGTGTTTCATAATTTTTGACGCGCTACAGCTATGCTGTAGGCGTCTTTGGTACGAATTGTTATCTGGTCTGTCTGTCTGTATGTCACGGATGTATTGTGGCTAAACGGTGCAAGATAGGGCCTAGTATACTATTAATCACAGGAAGTGGCATATTGGTTTTCAAATGACTGAAAATCATTGACCTTAGATAAACTTGAAGATCAGTACTGCAACAGGAATTGTATAGGCTGTAGCGCATTTTCCCTAGCGACAGCTGGGCTTCTTGTATAGTTTTAAGGTACTTGTATTTTTGGTAAGAAAATAACGACGATGTTGACTGATTGAAGGTGTTCGGTCGACTGTGCCAAGCAGTGAAGCGGGTGGGTGGCAGGACTCCTACGTCCAGTCGAGAGGGAAGTCCGCAGCCGTCACCGCTAGGTGGCGCCACTGCCGCAGAGTCAACAGCCACTGACCCAACGACCACCACCAGCAGCTGGTCGGCGCTGGACAACGCGATGGCACGCTGGCACTGCAGCCAGTGCGGTGCGGACGACAACACGGACATCGAGTGCGAATGGTGCGGATTCGCCGAGGACCGTCCTGCCGTCAGGTTCTCCCGCTGCACCAGGGATTCGCTGGCGACGGCCATCTTCGGCAACCACCCCTGCGCGCCCTCCCTGCAGTAAATAGGCCTACGGATTCGCTCAGCCAGTGGCGTACGTCGCGAGGGAGTGGGAGTGAAAGCGCGAAGCGCTCGATCCTCCCCTAATTTTTTGACAATTTTCTGACATTCACGAAACCAATTAACTTTCAAAGTCGTGTGACTGTGACATTTGACGTATTATCTAGCTATCTATAGTATACGGGTACACTTAGCTTGCATGTCGTGTTGTAGCAGTTTATCCATTCCCATAGAATATCGTTGATTTCACTTATGGATTTTTTTGGCGATTTCGGGCTGCGACACAAGTATATATCATTCACAAGGTGGCGCCACGCTACTATCGTTATGCGATTTAGATAGAGAATTTGGTATTTGTATATTAACTTAGCGTGAACACCCCAATTTTCAGCTAAACTATTGAACCGGAACAGCGATAGGCTTTCACGCGTCTTGTGAGCATTAGCTCAAGTTTCTTGTTCTATTTCGCTGCCTTTATGTACATGTAGCTGAGCTTTTTCACGATTTCGGATATATTATTTTGTTATGGATTGCGATTTTGCCGGCAGTTATTAGAATAGCCGTATCGTAATACTAGCCTGTTATTAATTGGAGTCGCTTTTTGCAGCACAAACGATTCTGTCTATTGCTGTACACATTTCTCTGTAGAGTAGTCTGTCTGTCTGTGGTCTGACGGTCACATTCGTGCGCCCTGCTTAAACCATTTGACGGATTTGGATGCCATTTAAAAGCAGGTAGCCTACACTTGTGGGGTTTAATGATACACTGTGCTAGATAGGGTCCCTGACCGTTTAAGAGAAGAACAATTTTTGGGTCGACTCCCAGCCAAAACATGCAATTGCAAATTGCAGCCAAACCGTTAATTTTATGTTGCCATCTGGCGAATACAAACGAGAAGTTAGCGATTTCGCCTTTTACCAAATTACTTCGGTTTTTGTCTAACGTGTACGTAGTTTCCGTTTAACATGTTTTCCTGCTGTCGCTTTAAATTCTGTAGTAGGCCTACTGTTGTTAAGGAAACACACGCTCATTGATTGATTAAACTGGCAAACATTTCGCTGAATTTGCGTTGAAACAAACTCTCCAAGGTAAAATCTTTGTTGCATAACTTTTCATAGGTCGAATGTCTTTTTTTGTACTGTTTTTGTCGTCGCCAATCACCAGTCGTTGTCGTTGCCCATTGTCCTGTCAAGGACTGGAGGATCTAAGTGTTAAGTAAGTAATCATCAACGAAGCAGCGATTACTGCACCGTGTACGAATAAAAAAATCATCCGCAAATTATTCTGCGCGGTTCTTAGTTTTATTTTTGAGACGCAGATAACTCACGCAACGCTGAATCGGATTTTTACGCACATTAATTGTCGACACGCCTATTTTCCCGACAAGACGACTAGGCTACGCTAAAATTTAGCGCGTATAACCATAACCAAATTATTCTTACTGAAATAAAACTGAACATTCACGAATCCGCCTCTAGCCGTAACAGTATCAACAACATGACACTCCTATAATTCGTTGGTCATTTTATACCATGGCTGATGCCTGCAGTTTATTATTCATCACATGACTGTTAATCACCCAGCTCACGAATGATTGTTAGCCATTTTCGACTGAGAATAGTAACAGTCTTTGGAGCACTTTAGCTGCAACATTGTTACCGTGACTGAAATTACTTTATATTTTCGCTAGATAATAGTCGATTTTCAAAAGTTTGCCGGCACTTGTAGTATAAAATATACGATAGAGGATAGAGTAGAAAGCAACTAAACTGAACCGAAATAAGTTCCTGCCGACGAATTGCTAAAGCGACATGTAGGCAATGGTTAAACTGTTGTTGCGCAATTGGCAGCAGCGCAACTCGAACTGAACTGAGGTATCAGTTCAGTTCAGTTCACTTTTATTGTTTTGTACATTCTCATTAAGGGATTACTAATCGTTCTCGCATTTAAAGGATATTAACTACGTCAGCCATCCGTCACGCACGAATTAGGCCTATAAGTCGCCTGAATAGGCCCAAGCTTACACAATGTAGAGGCCTATTGTCAGTAATTGTAGGCCTATAGTCATGCGTGCCAG
>Ga0209367_1005340_pt1 | contig 17812 bp, 13 predicted proteins | sample WorMetLIZISLAND2_FD_187412 | JGI IMG/M metagenome (GOLD analysis project Ga0209367, IMG submission 187412) | Marine gutless worms symbiont microbial communities from Max Planck institute for Marine Microbiology, Germany - Olavius geniculatus... ... | reverse complement strand
CCCCACCCCCTGTGATCCACTTCCCCCCAGCTAGTACCACTGTTTCACCCGCTGTGACCACAGTGACTACCAAGTCTGGTGTCACAGCCGCAGAGACTAGCAAGTCGTCATCGACAGTTGCCAGTTTGAAGATGGAGCTGTCAAAACGTCGATTCACTGAAGAGAAGGAAGAAGACTATTTGCCGGAGAACTTGCTCGGATATCAGGTGACTTCTGTTAACCTCCACAAGATAGGTAGCACGTTCTTATCAAGGTTTACTCAGCCTTCTGTCGCTCCGAGGCACAGCGAAATGAGTATCTCCTATCAGCTTTAGTGGTACTAATAAAATGGTAGTGGCATGCATTGTGGACAGCCCCAGTCAATTGGTTTGTTACGACGGTCAACATTTCTTGGCAATTTTGTGCTATTCTGCATTTGTAAGATAAATATATCTCACAGTGGCTGTCGTCTGACTATTTTGGTTAAATTGTTATTGTAATTTGATTAAGTAATAGACATTTTCATGTGAACATTTATGTTTAGAGTTCATATTGATACTGAAATTGCATTCAATTAGCCATTCATACTTTTAAATTTTGAATCTTAAATGAAACCTTTTACTGCATGCTTCAGGTTGTTAACATGTTTCGGCCAAATTCATTACTTTGTTTTGCTGATTATTCTTTACTTATAAATGTTTTTTTGTGTGTTAGCTATATAATTGTTGTCCACTGTGATACTGTGTTATAAACATGCTTGGTCATTTCAGACATTTATTAGCTGCTGTAATACATTGCATTTGTTCTCGTGCTTTTTTATGAGTTTTATGCGTGTGTGTCTTTTTACTGTTTTTTATATGGAAAACAAGTAAATTGAGTGATGCAGTTACTTATTTGTTGTGCAGCATGGACCAATGCATCTGCAGCTGGCTTCGGCCTCCACGTCGGCTTCTAATTCACCGCATCGCTTGTCTGAATCTGGTTCATCCAGTCCACCGACTTCCACACATTCCAGTGGAAAACAGTTATCTCGTCCGACAAACCACCATCGGCCTGCAAGTTCGACCTCGGCTCAGGTTTCTGATCTCAAACCATGCTCCAGTAACGGACCAGAACTGCACAGGTGAGGCCTTGAGACATTTGCAGAAATGTTTAGACATGTTTACCTGTAAAACATTTTTGTAAGTTTTTTTTAGATGTTACATTAACATACAACATAACATTTCCATAATATTTTTATGTTTTGTTTTTACATGCCATGGTGGGAAGCTATTACAGATACTATAGAGCTAAGCTATAGTAGTGCACAAAATGTGGTTATATCATTGGATGTAGTTGGCTTGTGCAGGTGAAAATGGGAATTGTGAGTATGGTATCGAGTATTGAATTTTGATCTGCGATTTTTTCATTTTTGTTATTAAACTTTCTGCTGTCATTTTCTGTCAGTCCCATTAGCGTAGGTTTTTACATTTCAGCTTTTGCATTGCATTTTTGAAATGTAACTATTTATGCAGATTTCAGTAACATAATAGCGCTGCAGTTTGATAGTCATTGTGCACCTTCTTTTTAGCATGCAGGTAGCTTTATTAGCAGATAGATTTCTTCAGACTTTCGACTAAGTTCATGTCTTAGCACTCAAAACTTTACTTGCAGTAGTACAGTAGTAATAGTGACAGTTAGTGGTTCTGCTTTGGCTGTGTGAAAAGCTGCAGCTTGTTGATGTGTTTGGGATTTTTGCACCACATTTGGTTCTAGAACCGAAACACTGTATTGTGTAATGTTCATAGGTCGGTGACAACCGGTGTTGACCCATTTATGCCTCCGCCAGCATTGCGGCCTGTGACCTCATTATCAAGACCACCCGCGGATGACTCATTTGCTGCACCACTGGCGCCAGGTTGGTTGTAATTCGCACTCACAGCACTCATAGATAGCGGCTAACAAATGTGTCCATAGAAATGATTGCATGCTGGAAGAGTTTGCTCATTGTTTGGTCTACGTTGGCAGTATCCATTTATTTCTGACCTGTAGTAGGCAACTAAAGTTTGCAGTCACCTACGCATGCTAATGGTCACTGATGCTGTGTTTGCCGTTGAAGGCCACGATCCAAACGTGATGTTAGGTTTTGACTGTGGCTGCCGCAGTTTTCACCTTTAGCATTGCTAAGCCTTTCATTCTCCTGTTTTCTGGCTTTGTTAACACATCATGTGACTGTTTATGAAGTCTTTCATGCTGCTGTTTCATTATGTCATCATATGTATGATTTTGGTTGGTCACACTGGTCACCATATGCATATAATCAATCTAACTGCTCCAAAAATTTCTTTCAAATTTGTCGTTGGGATTTGGCCTAGTATGCAGAATTCATTAAAAAATCCACTTAAATGAAATTTGTGCAGTCTGTAGTTTTTATGTGGATAGCAGGTAAGTTAATGAGCTGTTTTGTGGCGATTTTTGCTCGCTTTTGATTATTAGCTTAAGCATCCAATCTCTCAAAAGCTATCTATCATAGCTGCAGCAGTCTCCGCAGATTCTCCCTTGTATAGCATGCCTGACCTGTAGTAACTGTGGAAGTGTAGACAGAAACTCTGTAGTAGTATCAGTAGAATGTCTCAACAATCTGCTTTTGTCTCTCCCATTATTGCTCGTATACAAAACAAATTTGCTCTGAACAGTGCAGATATGCTGTAAAACTACATTAATGGCTGCTGAAGATTGACTACTTACATAATTGCAGCTTTTCAGCTTTCTTATGTAAACTTGGCTTATCGCGTCCATTTTGGGGTGGTGAGATGATGACTCAAGACTGTGGTATGGTGACATGTGAATCCTTGTTGCAATGACACTTATCAGATTTTCATGTCGTTTTTTTATGTTATGTATGATTGCATTTTGTCAATCTGTTTTATTAAAGAGATGATGATGATGATGATGTTTTCAGTGATTCATCAGCATGTTTCAGGCAGCAGTAGTCAGCAGCCTAAGCGTGTTAGCAGCAGCAGCAGCAGCCGCAAACAACCGTCGGATAAGAAGAGGCTTAAAGGAGCTCTTGTGTCTGTTGCCAGTAAGAATTGGCTCAGTTTCGGATGTTGTATTAGCTCGTTAAATTATGATATTCTATATTTATTTGTTTTTTTTTGTATTGTTATCACTTAGAAATCGTTTGTTGAGTCTATTGTCTTTCTCAGATTTGTTGCATTGATACATGCTTTTCATAGTTCTTTTACAGCAAAACAACAATGTTAGCTGTAATTTAGTTTATGCACTCTGGTAGTTCTTTGTGTCATGGCACCGTTAAGAGCTGTGGTCTTCACAGCTGATCAACTAATTATTGCAGGTTACAGCTGTTTGTTAATCCTTCGTGTTTTCATGTACATCTGCTTGGGAGGGATTATGAATTTTCGTGATTGAAATGATGTGATTTTGACTTTGAAGATTTTAGTTGGGCGTTGGTAATGGCATTCTCAAAAGTTAGCTTTTAAGACATCCACCTTAAAGGTTAACTGAGTGTATAGCTCTTTGCGGAAAACCCATCTCAGAGCTGCTAAGCATCACCTGCCATATGGAGTCAGTCACACATTCAGGGCAGTAGCTACATTTAGACACGAGGAGGCATTTGCCTCCTCGTTTTCGGATGCTTGCAAAAATTGTATCACAAATTAAGAGTTTCAGCTAAGTGAATTTTTAAAGTTTTTCAGTTTCTGGGGGGCTTCGCCTTCAGACCCTCAACCAGAAGCATTAATTTTTCGTTTGCAATAGATCCCTAAGCCGGCTAGCCCTGAATTTCACGTTCGGAATAGCATTTTCGCGGCTAGAGTCCCGCCTTAGCTGCGATTTTCGTGGCGGCGGCAGCTTCGCAAAAAATTTTGCTGGCTGGCGGCCGGCTGTATAAGTGGGTGGCTTCAGGGCAGTGACGGATCTAAGGACAATTAAGGGGGAGTTCACGTGCAGCCGCCCCCTGCATATTTTGCCAAATTCCGCATATTTTTCTGCATATTTTGCCGCAAAAAGTTCCGCATATTTTAAGAAAATTCTCCGCTATGAACTAACATCTTTACCTTCAGTGTTTTACTGTCAAGAATGTAGGCCTCTATATAAAAAACAAGAGTTTCAGCTAAGTGAATTTTGAAAGCTTTTCAGTTTCTGGGGGGGGGCTTCACCAGACTCCTCACCGTGGCTCCGCCCCTGGACCCCACTGGGGGACATTGTCCCCCAGACCCACTGCGCTGCCTCCTCGTTTTTCACATCCTGGCTACGGCCCTGGCAGTTTTACCTGCCATCCAACACAGGTGAACGTGACTTGTTCAAGCAAGCCAGGCTGGTATTTGATTTACCTACCCCAGAGGGATGTAAGGCTGAGTTAGCATTAACCTTGAGTAGTTTTTGAGTAATTTCTGAAAAGTTAGACATCATTGATGGTATTTTGGTACTAATGATGATAGATTCAGTTTATATTTGGGATTTAGAATTTAGATTTAATCGATGTGATTTAATTCATTTTAGTGTAATGTGATTGACATAGTATTGTACCGGAGTTGTAAAGTAGTGATTTAATTTCAGTAGGTAGATGCTGCTACACCAATGTATAAAAAGGTTCATCACATAGCTTTTGTTATCCATGTTTTATTGTAGCTAATTGTCTTGATTGTTTGCATTAGTTTTTTATTATCTAGTCGCTTTTCTGTTCATGTGTTCTCAGATCTAACTGAAATGACGTTTTGCGTCATTAAGGGACTACTCGTTCACTCTCACGTATTATTTCAAGTCATCGCATGTCACTCGTGACGCTGACTCCTGCTTGTTGTTGTTGTCTGTGTTTCTGTACAGTGTCCTACGACAGTGGCTCGGAATCCGATAATTCCACTGACTGAGTGATCCGCAGATCTCACCCACAGTTCGCACAACTAAGTATATATTGATGTGTTGATAGATGCCTGGTTTGTATACGTGTGCTGGCCACTTTGCCCTTTCCTCCAGCCCTCTCCCTCCATGTTTGGCCGAATGTGTATTTCAGCAGATTACTTCGAACAAGGAAGCAACGGTGCATCTCCGAGAGTTGAAGTAAGTTGGATCCATGTCTGGTGACCTTCTGACTGTTAGTCATCTCATTATTTTGTGTCGAAGAGTCACGTGTTTGGAACAATCAAGAAGCACTCAACCTCCGCCGGGATGTCCGTCTTATTTCATTCTAACTGCAGCATGGTTGTGATATCAAGCTGCATAAACTCCTTGCCACCATAGTGCAACCATGCATGGTGAATATAAGGTTGCGTTCACATAAACACGAGTACAAGTCCAGCACTGTACGGGTTCCCATATACGAGTTCCGGCAAACACAAATTTGGATGTATTTCAATGGCGGCCGTTCACATACATACGAGTATGGGTTACCTGTAAATTTCACTCGTACAAGTAGTTTCTGTGCAGGTCGTGTTTTTATCCATCTCATAGAAAGTAAGCTACTCGTAAATAGCATTAATATATTTTCTAAAAACTGTGGCACACATTTGACATCAGAACTGACATCATCGTAAAATTGTTTATTGTTAGAGATCTGCGGTGTGTAAAAATAGTAACTTTGTAGTGGAATATTGTTGTTTTAATGGCGAAGCATTTCATCGATTCAGTTTTATTCAATATGGCCGACACGCGTTTAGTTGTGTGCTTGTACAAGTGACCGTGAACGCTTCTATGATCCATAAACGGAAACTCATACTCGTACTCTTGTCTGTGTGAATGCAGCCTAACTACCCCATTGAAAATGTATTGCACATGAAAATTTGCGGAGAATAGGGGTAGGACTTGTTGAATTGACACCATGATTAACAGCCGAATTTCTACTTTTTGGGCCCCTTACATAGACCAAAATGCACTTGTATATTTTTTACATGATGTGGTGGAAATATGGACAGATATGGCGGAGGTAGTACCAGTACTGATCATGTCGATTTTTGGTACTGTTAGGCTTTGCATATTATCGTTGATACTGTGATTAGTTTATACAACTTGAACTGTGAGTGCAGCTTGTTGACATTTTGTCAACTTGTTCAGCTGATAGTCTAGTAAATATTTGTTTGTATTCGCTGCTTTTTGTTGTGAAGCTTCTTTCAGTAGCTTCATATTTAGTTCACAAGCAAATAATGTAATGTTGGTAGATATTGGCATATACAGCTGTAGGGGAGCTTTGCAGGTTCGGTCCCTCCACTGAGCTAAATAAAAAAAACAGAACAAAAGTTATGTGCAGCATTTTGCTAAAACATGTCAGTATGTCTGATTTTTCTGCTAATATCATTTTTCTGTGAAAAGATTTGTCTGTTTTTTGTAGGATGAAATGTTTTTGCTACAAAATCTTCCAAATATATTTTGACCCAGAAGTATTTGGAAGCTCAAAACCTTCGCCATTGTGGTATGCTGCATATGCCACTGTTGTAGCAGACCTCTTGGATTAGTTGAATACTGTATACATGTAGATGTAGGTGATGTTTTCAGGGGCTAGGAACTTGGGTCTGTAGACAGCCTGGGTATCTGAAAGCCATTGGCCTAAGTCTGTTGCCCCATTTCACAAGATTATAAATTTCACAGCATTGGCATTGTGGCATGGGCAGCAGGGTATCTGTCCCCTCCTGTAAATTTTGGACTGTTGGTAAATTGTGTGTCCAGAAAATTTTGTCCGCAAATGAAAAACTGGGGCCAAAAGATTTTGGGAAAAATTAGGGCTGAAATTAAAATCTTTAGCACCCAGAATTTCCTCTGTTGGAAATTTGCTGCTGCGGCTGTCAGGAAATTGAAACTTTCTGCTCTGCCTACGTTTTAGCGCATGATGACACTGGATCAGAGCCGTGGGTTTTTAAAAGAATGGGTGAATGGAAAGGTATGTAAAAAAGAAAGGGAGCAGATATAATGATCAAGCTCCCTTAATTTTTAGACCCTACGTCTGCTTATGGTTTCGCTTTCCCCAGGTAGAATTTTTGTGGTTGAGTCAAGAGTGGTACGATTGCGTAAAGGCTGGCTTATCATCACCATACCATCACAATAGCATCAGGCTCCACACAAAATTCTGAGAATTCTTTCATCTGAAGGGCCACCATTTCAAAACTTAGTGTTGGGTTTTGATCTGATAGGGTTAGTGCACTACATTGTGTTAGTAGGAAAGGCTGTTTTTGATGTACTGGACGTAGTACTACATAGGTTTAAAAAATGGTGAAACTACATCGTGTCAGGGAAAAAGTAACCCCCTAGACATTGTGCAATAAAAATATCAAATCTAAAGAAATCTGCATAAAATTTTGTACATTTAATTACCAATAAATTGCTGGAGCGACCACCAAATTTCGTTGAAGAATATTAGGCCTATCTACTAACAGAGTTATAATTATTGAATATGGATAACAAAATATCTGCGTTACCAGTATGGCGTTACATACTGCAGTCGCTCCATTGGGAGTGATATTTGTTGATGCAATCAACGTAAAGAATAACAAATGGCATTTTTTACAGACGAGTGTGTTTTCTGTTTTAATTAAACTGTTGAGACAAGAGAAAGGCTTTTGTGCTATAGTTTATCGTGTACTGTTTGACAGTTAGGCCCACATGTCCATGCGGTTGCTTAATATCGGACTGTTCACTTTTTGATGTCACCTCACAAAAACTGCTGTAACTATTGTTAGCGTTGGCAGATTTAACTAAAATTTGGCACTTTGACTGCCAGTGGGCGATGCATTGTTGATGTAGAATTTTGTGAAAACCAGATGTTTGTTGGAGTTACGCAAATGTGCAGACTACTGAGGGGTTTACTTATGAATGCCATGCTGGTAATGCAGATATTTTGTTATCGATAATCAACAATTAATAACTTTGCTAATAAGTGATATTTTTAAACAAAATTTGGTGCTCACTTAGAGCAATTTATTAGGGATTATGTGTACAAAATTTTATTTAAATTCGTTCAGATTTGACATTTTTATTGTACAGTGTCTATGGGTTACTTTTTTCCGGACACAGTGTAGTAGCTGTATCGCACAGCAGCTGTGGTGTACAGGGTGCGGCAAAAAGAAGTGGACCCCTAAAGTTTATCGCTGTTTTCTCAGCAACCATTTGGAATTTTAATTTGACATTTTACCGATTTATTTACTGAAACCTATTACATCTAATTGTCGAGTAAAATGTGATTCTGTTGAAAAAAAAAACGACAAAGTTACAGACTTTTTAACATGACCGCCTACCAATTTTTCTGCATTCAAAAATGTTCGGCTACAACGCCAGTTTAATAACATTGTTGAAACAAAACAGTTAAATAATGATCAGATGCCAGAATTCCATTGTCACTGCGAATGTTCAAAATGTTCACTGCCAGCTCCAGGCTACAACACTATCCTCCAGTCGCCTTATTTGAGAAATCTTTTACAACCTTGTCAATCGGTCCCTGTGGCAGGTTGCCCCAGGTAACCTTAAGCGCTTCCTTGAGTTTGGCGCTTGTTTTCGGCTTTGTTTTAAGCTTGCGATAAACCTCCAACGTTGCACCCCATACGAGATGGTCCATTCGGTTTATATTTGGCGAATTTGGAGGCCACTGGTCTTTTGTGATATCTGGACAGCTGGCCCGCAGCCAGTTCTATGCGCTGCGTGGCGTTGCGCGCTGTGTGTGCTAACGCGCCATCCTGCTGAAAGATGAATCCAGTGGGCAGCCGGCGATTGCTTTAAAGGAACGATAATTTACTGATAATTTATAAACAATATAAATTACTGTTTATCAAAATGTCACTGTGACGTCATTGGCAGTTACACGTAACCAGTTTTTGAAAATTAAATAGCATTTTTACCTCAAACATTTTTTGATGCTAAAAATCGGTAGGCGGTTATGTTTAAAAATCTATAACTTCGTCGTTTTTCAACAGGATCACATTTTACTTGGCGCTTAGATGTAGAAGGTTTCGCTAAATAAAGCTGTAAAATTTCATAATAAAATCCCAAACGGTTGCTGAGAAAATGGCGAAAAACTTTAGGGGTCCACTTTTTTGCTGCACCCTGTACATGACTACATAAATACTATATTGAAAGTCAGCCGAGTTTGCACAGGCGATGTATTACAGTTACGTTGGATTGTGAAAACTTGTGTTGGTGTTCTGTAACAGTTAGAAAGACCTGTTATGCCAAAACAATACACAAATTTACAGTACAAAAACCTTTACTGCAACAGAGAAATAATGCCAAATGAACAAGGAGATGAAGACAAGGTACATGTGTGCATTGCTACACGACTAGTTCGAAACAAAGTATCAGCAATTGCCAGGGTGGCCATATGGCTCAAATAACTTCTGGGAATTCTGTGCAACCTCTGGAAAATTGTAATAAAATGCTGTCAGCAGATGCGGTCTGCAGACCCCACTATGGTAGCTAACTGCTACACAGGTTGTCAGTATTACAGTTACTTTTTGTTGTGATAACCTATGGTAAAGTAAGTTTGTGGCTCTGGAAAAATCGGGGAATTTTTGTCCTACTCTGTGGCCACCCTGAACTTTGCTCACATTGACGAAAATGCAATTCACAAACTGCTACTATCATATTGACGATGTGTTCTAGATAGAACTGAACAGAATATAAGCTCAGTTAGACAAAAGCTCAATATCTTGGTATTTTTGCAGTTGGAATTATCAAAACAGTTTGTTGCTGGACAGGCCACTTGCCCTGGCCACCAAAACAAATTTTTGGAGGAGCTTGCCTCTTGACAGAAACATCAACATAGTGCTTTGCATTTTAGAGTTATGAATCGGTTGCATGTAGTATGAGGGAAAAAATTGCACCATAATGAAAATGCCAACAATTTAATGCCAATATCACCCATTCAATGATTGTACAGCTGCAAAACGTCTAATACTGAATCAGCAATGAAGAACAAACATGATACTTGTCTTATATAGCCAATTATGTATAAACACGCACAATAACTTGTGTTAACATACCAACAACAGTTGAAAATGAGCCGCGCAGAAGTATCAACAGCTGCTGAAATCTCTGAATCTTAAGGTTCAAACCTTCGAAATGCAGTCAGTCATCATGCAGAAAGTACAGCACACAAACAGATTAAAGCTGATTAATGAGACTCATGCCACTGATGAAATATGTATAACAAATGCAGGCAAAAACCAAACATACGCCGGTGGAGAAAGTGGATGAAGGTATTAACACGCTGAGGATGCAGAGTCTAGACGAGCATAAGGCCAGTTAAACAGCGCCAAGTTCACGGGATGGTAGCAGTGGGGTTCAGTGTGCAACTTCCAGCCGGATCAATGCATCGAGAATGCCGCTCCACTCCAGGTCACCGTAATCACATGCCTGGAACTCTTTGCCAACTCCGACCAGCGTCTTCTTGAGTGCATCCTTGCTGCTTGTATACAGCATCTTCTGCTTGATAGTTGAGCACTCTGGACACCTGATTAGACGTGACAAAAACCACTCAATGCAGGCATGTAAATAAAACCACAATCTTTAGCAACCAAGTCACGAAAGTTGCCCCCTTGAGAGCAGTAACATGCTTGAGCATAGTCCTCAATGGACGTAGACACCCCTGACTTGTACTACTATAAATGTGCCCACTTTTATTTGATAAAATGTTGTTAGTTACTCTTCATCTAGGCACTTACCCATGCTGCAGTTATCTACTTCATGCGCAGTTAGCAACTAAGTTACTAGTGGTTACAGTACAAACATGACACAAAAATCCATCTAAACTGTTGTATTACTGCCATGTTACAATCAAACAGAATAAAATGGATACATGGATCTTCAGACTAAAATGACACCCACCAAGCACAAGCTTTTAGAACCACAGACACACAGTAACACAATAAATGGTATATGGCCTACAAAAATACTAGAGCAGCATACCACAAAAGAAAGAATATTTTATTGCGGTGCTGGCCATCTGTTAGTGTATACTGTGCATCATAAACGCCATATCGGCATTGCCGCAGTGCTTCTGCCTCCTTTAGGTCATCGACAAAGTTGTTGTAACTTGCACCTGCAAATATTTACACACTTTCACTTGAAACGTTACAAGTGGAATAATGCACATGCATGTTTAATTCCACAGCTCACTTGTAGCTAAAAGGTTTATCCACTTAGGTACTTGCAACAAGATTCAGTATTGCATGTACAGGGTGTGCCAAAAAATGACCCAACTTGTTTTTGTCAGAACTTCGTCAAATCTGCATCAAATTTGATAATTTTTGGTGCACAGATAGCCATGACGATAAAATTATGTAAGGTACACCGACTATGCTCATTGTTCACCTCACGTAATTTATGTCAACGCACTACCATGTAAAACGCAGATGCTCTGAATTGCTACATTATGCAGTGATTATCAGTATCAGATTGCTCACTTGAGCAATATCAATTCCACAAAGGGCACCAAGGGATTTAATAGTTTTGTGGTATTAAACATTTTACACTGAAAACAGCAGACAACAAAATAACTGACTGATGAGGTTGAAACACATTTTATCCATGAATGAGTGCTGTGCATTTTGATCAGTTGATCGTTAATGCCGCTGTCAGCCATGGTGTCACGTCAGTGGCATCATTTCAGTAAATCATTGAAGGTCTCGGTGATCTTTGGGGGTTTAAGTCTGCGTAACGTATTGTTTTTGCAGCTGTAACACTGTTTCAAAGGCACGGTTTACAAGGAAAAACTAAAATCCTTGGGGGTCCATAGGGGTCCCTTCTAGTTCCCCACCCCCTAAATGATGCTCCTGCATCACGTCTAAGCCACTGTGTACACTTTGGGCATAAATTCTGATTATTTGGAAGCAAGTTGTTACAAAAACTTATAAATCTGCTAAATAAATCACATTTTAATTTATTGTGTGCTTAATTAAGTCGTTAGAACTTTTACAGAGGCAACAACTGAGCATTATGCAACAATGTGAAGCATTTGCATTTTACATGGTAGTGCACTGACATAAACTAGGTTAGGTGGACAGTGAGTGTACCTTACATATTTCTATCATCTTGGCTATCTGTATGCCAAAAATTATCAAATTTGGTGGAGATTTGACAAAGTTCTGACAAAAACAAGTTGGGTTATTTTTATGGCACACCCTGTACTTAAATTTACTGCAGCTGCAGATGAAGTTCAAAGAAAAATGTTATTCAGTTCATTTGCTTTCAGTGATTTAGCTCGGCAACACGAAGGGGCCTGAATCGCATTTGGTCTGAAAATGTGCCACAATTCCCAAAGCATTCTTTGTAAGTATACACTTTGAGGTATAAAATAACACCAAAATTTATCGATCATTAACTTGAAGTCAGATTATCGGATTTTAATAATTTTTGGCACAGCAATTCCTGACACAACTTGCCATCAAACGGTTATTCAAGCTTTTACTTCACCCAACGTATGTTTCTGCACTACCTGGGGAAATCAAAACACATGAAAGTGGCATTAAAATGAACAAAAAATGCCAAAAACCATCTGCAACATTGCTGATAGTAACTTGGAGAAGGATAGCGTAATTTTAATTGGTTTTGGTACAAACATTTCTGACATAACTGGCCATCAAATGGCCGTTCAGATTCCCAACTCACCTACTGTCTGTTGCTGCATTACCTGGGGAAACAGAACAAATGCAACATGAGATGAAAAAAGAAAGAACTAGAAATTTGGGGCAAAGCCCAATGTGAGTCTGCCCGGCGCCCTAGGTCCGATTGGGGGAAATTAAGGGGCGTAAAGAGGGGGGGAGAATTTCCCCGGCATCAAAGTCACGTGGCCCGAACTCAAATGCATTGGCATACGCCGAACGCGCTTTGTCGACTCAGGGTAGGTCAACATTAGCGCTTATAACTTGGTTCCCGGTGGAACGGAATTTCACAAAATTTTTTTTTGTTCAACGCCGAATGGATCGCTCTCGTCAACGCCGTTTAGATTATGTCGTTATCTTAATCGGTTCCAGAGATATTTGCACTCAAACTCGAAAGTTGTCGTAAATCGCACCAATTTTTGAACGTTTTTTGCCCTCCCAAATTTTAAGGGGGGCGCTGCCCCCAAAATTTGTACTTGCATTAACACTCCAACATAAAGGCACGTCAAGTGCCAAAGTTTCGTCAGGCTACACCCTCTAACTCCGAAGTTATAAGCGCTAATTTATTACATTTTAAGCCAATTTTTGACCCTCCTTTGAAAAAAGTTGTAAGGAGGGCCGCTGTCCCCAGTGGGGGGTGTGCTAGTAAGACTTGGTCATTCTCTAGCGCGTGTAAAAATTTGGGGGCGCAGCATCCTCTAGGGGCCGAAATATAGTCTTGCGAAAAATGCGACTTAGGGTAGGTCAACATTAGCGCTTATAACTTGGTTCGTAGTGGACGGAATTTCACAAATTTTTTTTTTCAATGCGGAATTAACCGTGTTTGATAACGCCGTTTACCGCTTGTCGATATCTCTATACAGTTTAGAGATATTTGCGGTCAAACTCAAAAGTTGTCGTAAAACGTACAAAATTTTTGGACGTTTTTTGCCCTCCCAAATTTTAAGGAGGGCGGTGCCCCCAAAAGTTGTACTTGCATTAACACCCCAACATAGAGACACGTCAAGTGCCAAAGTTTCGTCAGGCTACACTCCCTAACTCCGAAGTTATAAGCGCTAATTTATTGCATTTTAAGCCAGTTTTTGACTCCCCTTTGAAAAAAGTTGTAAGGGGGGCCACCGCCCCCGGTGGGGGGTGTGCTAGTAAGACTTGGTCATTCTCTAGCACGTGTAAAAATTTGGGGGCGCAGCACCCCCTGGGGGCTGAAATATGTTCTTCCGAAAAATGCGCTTTAGGTGGGTACAATTCAACATCTAAATCTCCAAGGTCACTGGACCAAACTTCACTGTACTTGTTCGCCTAACGCAGGAGGAATCGCGATAGACGGAATGATTATCCGATTTTGAATATCTTCATCCGTTTCGGAGATATTCACTGCCGAACTTCGAAGTCGTCCGAAATCGGGCCAAATTTTGCATGTTTTTCGCCCCTGAAATTTTTTTGGGGTGTGCCCCTCAAAATTTTGGACCGGCATTATAAAATTGGGCATAGTACTGACCATCTTGCAAAATTTCACGCCGGTTGGCCCACGCATCTCGGAGATCTCGCATTGAAAAAAAGAATTTAAAAAAACATCTGGGCTAAAACTTAAGTCCGCTCCGCAAACTATCACTTTCGGGCGGACTAAAAACATCAGTAAATTTAATCATTCAAGATATGTAGCCCTTAACAGCCCTGATCACAGTACATTTGACAGTATTTGCAGTGTTATGCAGCAGCGAATTTATGGGACTGTTTAGGAATACCAATGAACTCAAGAAGGGACTGGTTGAAGTCTGAAGCAGAACATTAATATCAACACTGCTATCAATGCATAGAGAATTCATCTCCCCGCCTGTGTTTATACAGTTGGCCAATAATTCGAACATTTACTGTCAGCAGTTGCACAACTAGACAATTGGATAAACTGTCAACGAAAGTGCCAGAAAATTTGGACAAAATGTGCCAAGTGTGCGTTATTTTAATGATATTGCATTTAATAAAATTGTAATATTTTGCCTTTTTGTTTTCCCCGCGTAGCGCAAAAACACATGTTCGGTGAGACGGGAACATAAATGGTCATTTATTAGCCTGTTGTGTCTGGAATATTTATACCAAAAATTATTAAAATCTGATCATCCGTCTTTAAGTTACAATCAATAAATTTTGCTGTGTTTTTTATGCCTCACAGTGTACAAACTCTGTTTTTGTTCAACTGTCCATAATCAGGAGTTACTCCAGTGTATGCATTGCCAGTATCCAGGAGAACTTGTAATATCAGTAACTATAATGTAAGGTCGTAGAAACAATATACCAAAAAAAATTTTAAATGTAGTTACATCTTTGAGCAATTTACTGAATTCCCAATGCTGAAATCATGATTTTATAACTTAAGTTTTATAATTTATTATACAACTTATAATAACACTCCATTTTTTTAACTGATGAAATATTTAAAGACAACTGAGCACACATTAGCTGCATTTTGGATGGCCTAACAACCATGAACAAGTTTAGTGCACCACGGACAATTAGATACTCTATGCCGAAGCACGAAAAACAAATTTACTAGTATATTGCATCAATACAACAAAAAACTCTTTCGAATTTTCCACCTGCCATGTCGTCAAACAGAAATTAAAACTATTAGCTAAAAGCATTAAAACTATCAACAGTATTATCATTAGCATATTTGTAATATATTCATCTGTGGTGCACTAAACTTCTTCATAGTTGTTAGGCCATCCAAAATGCAGCTATTAACAACAGCTCTGCAGAACAGATGACAGCTGACTAAGCTGAATACAAGTAATATTTATGAGTGACAGTCTTGGCCATGCTATAAATTGATGAGCATACTCGGTGGAGCTGTTTTGAGCACTCGGATCTGTTCCAGATTGTCTGTCATAGAGTAGACGATGTATCGAAATTTGTGTTTGAGTTTCAATTCTTGAAACGTTGTGACACAGTCCTGCTGTACTGTCACACCGGATGCCTGCAACACAGCAACATTCACTAAAACAGACACAGTGAAAATATGCTGAAACTTATTTTTGTTTTTTTTCTGTGAAGCAAGTGGTACTCCACCGATTCTGGTGAAAGGTAGTCGCAACCCTTCCGTGAGGAGCCAGAGACACATCTCTACTTTAGTTAGCACTTAGTTCTGCACCTTAACATCCTTCATGGTTTTTTACGCACTCAGCACTGCCGGCATGTCCACAACCACTACTGGTCACGAGTCTTCAACTTGATGAAGTTCGACCATACGCCGAAGAAGAAGAAGGGCATGAAATAACTGAAGTGAAAGAAAGTGATGATACATGAATTGATCGTCCACATGCCAAGAGTGAGAAAATATCCGTTTTTATTACACAAATTCATGAGCTTACGCTATAGGTCCTTCATCTATGTTTTAGATCAAAAAGTAGTGTATGAAAATATAACATTTAAAGTCAGATCAGTTTTTTTCACACAATGGACAGCATTCCAGTCTGCGCAATTCCTCAGCAATGCACGCGATCCTACGGCATTACGTGTTGCTCTGATCACTTCACAGACCAGAACAGAACTTGCTAACAATGAGGAGTTGAAACTTGCTTTTCTGCAAATATGACGGCTGTAATATTTCCTATTCTTGACCCGCTTGTTAACTTACCATGTCGCTGCTTTAGATGTTAGAAACGAGAAAATTAATACTTCTAAATACCAAGGGCACGCACTAACGCACTTCTAGGCACTGACCCAGTTTGTCGACGCGCTATTGGTGGCTGCGTGTCCTACTTCTAGGCATTTCTAAAAATAACTTAAAGTTCGCCCTAGGGTGTAAATAAATAAGTAAACGACAAATGCTCGACGTCGACGAGCGCTTGCCAATTGTCATGGCTCGTCGAGCTAGCTTCATCGTGCATAAACGGGGTGTTAGTGGTTTTCACGCCACAGTGACGTAGCCCCTACATTATCGGTTTGTCACTCAAATGTCGCGCCCAAAAGTCCGGGTACCCAAATGGTATGCGCTCAAACAGTGGCGCCCAAACGGCGGCGCTCAAATTTCCTCCTACTTTCTAACACGGAAACGGCGCGACGTCCGTTGCCATTGAGCTTTGTTGCTCTTGATCCTTTTATCATTATAGTAGGCCTCACTGGCCTAACAGACTGACACATAATTTCTGCTCAGAGTCATACGTGTGAAAACCATATTTTAGGCCTTTGCCTACATCGCACTGAGCGCGACGTAATTGATCGAGCCTCGGCTATCAAATGGAGCTGGGCAAATAAACTGCATGGAAATCGATTAGTCTATATTCGATCAAAATATCAACAGCCTACAACCCTATCACAGCAAAAATAATGCAAACGTAGCTATGACGAGTCCTCGTCTCTGTCTATAGGGTGGGCCAAAAAAAACTGGCACAATGTTTTTATACGCCAATAACTACATCAAATATTAACTTATTTTCAAAATTTTTTCACTTCCTGGATCAGGAAAAAAATTGTAACAATATTAAAAATCTCATCACACTTCAAGTGTGTAGCTACTCTACCTAGTGAAATATCGGTGTCTTAATTCTTAAAAGCAACAATTGAAAACCAAGCGATATCTGTAATTGTAAAAAATAACAACAGAAAACAATCTGTTTATTGTCTCGGTCATTGTCTAAAGCAAATGTCACATCTCGCAGTTTTCTCATCAAATGTTTGATGCGTTCGCCTTGCTGCTGGACGACGCACTTAAACCGGCGACGCCACTGACCAATGGCGTGATCAACCAAAACGCTGCAACAGTTTGCCCCACTCGGTGATTTAGCAGGTTGATTGTCATGAATTGTTGACGTTGATAGACCATCTGTTGAAGGGTCCCTAAATAGCATAATCGACCGGATTTTAGAGCCAGGCAGGCTTGATCAACGTTGATCACGCAATCGGTCAGTGTCGTCGCCGACTTGTGTTATGTCTGACATTTCACAAGGTTGTGCAGCGACATATATAAAATGTAATGGGATCTTTATTAACAGTTTTACTACAATTTTTTTCTGATTCCGACAGTGAAAGATTTTTGAAAATCGTTCAATATTTGGTGAAGTTATTGGCGTATAAACATATCGTGTCAGTTTTTTTTGCCCACCCTGTATATGGTGGTCTAAAAACAAAGCTGTATTCATCATCATCATCATCATATTCGTTTAATACATTAACTTGACAAAACGCAAGCATGTGCACAATGTAGACCTGACATACAGTAAATATAGAGTTTTAAAAAAAAGTCCACAAAACTATAT
>Ga0209367_1005339_pt1 | contig 17812 bp, 10 predicted proteins | sample WorMetLIZISLAND2_FD_187412 | JGI IMG/M metagenome (GOLD analysis project Ga0209367, IMG submission 187412) | Marine gutless worms symbiont microbial communities from Max Planck institute for Marine Microbiology, Germany - Olavius geniculatus... ... | reverse complement strand
GCAGAAACAGGTAGTTATTCCCAAAGATATTATTTTAAAAGCAAAGGCTAACAAATACCAGCAAAACCAGACGATTTTACCATAGAATTTTATTAAGTTCGTCAAAACGTAAAATTATCGGCCTATGCGAGTAAGTCAGTAAAATGAGAGATGTAACAAGGGAGAAAATACCTAACCTGGTTACGCCATCTGACGAACAACATTAAATTTTTATGATTCCCAATGTGTGTGTCTGAACTGTTATCACATTTGCAAAAAATCATTGAATTTTACCCATGCATTCAAATGTTACCAGCAAAAATGTAAGTTGGCCTCACTTTAGCTGGCCCACCCTGTACATGCGAGACAAGTAATAACTTAACAATGGAAATTACGATTTACGGGTAAGCAGTGAAATGAAAGCGCAAATACAGGCTTTTGAGAAACGCGTGATGACGTGACGCACTTTGATCCGTAAGACTTAAGTTCAATGCCATGCAGAGTGTCCTGCAGTGAGCTGATGAGGATGCGGCAACGATCGTCGTTGGCGATCTTACTCTGCTTGATCAGTGACACTGCCGTCACCAGCGTCTCAATAGCGCTTCCGTAATCACCTGCAACATTTCATTCCACGACAATCAACCCCAACCCAGCAGTCGTTTAGTGCCACTTATAGTAAGTAAATTCACAGACCAGTATGTGAGTAAGTAATGAGGTAATTTACTCAGCAAGTTCACCGTACACAATAAAACCTTGAATATGCTAGACATGCTAGTAAAAGAGAAGTAAACTAAATATATTCTGATATTATCTAAAAGCAGAGAGTGAGTGTGTTGTTACAAATATACACAAGTGTTCAGGACAAAACGTGAGTGGGTGTTTTTTAACACAGAGTAGCTCAGAACAGTGTTTCAAGTAGATGGACCAGCACTTCTAAACGCGGCCTTTCAGAAGCCGGCGTTCAGATGGACAGAACTGTAGCTGTCCATGTTGAGCGGAGGTCTGAGGCTGTTGATGGAAGAGACGTGTCAGCAAACATCAGCCAAATATTGAGAAACCATGTTGTGATACGGAAGCAGGCATACCAATAAGCAGCTATGTACAAAAGGAAGTAGGTCGGTAAAAAGAGCCCAACTGAACTGTTCAGTGCCATGTACAAAACGTACGAACAAAAGCACGGTCAGATTGTACGACACAAACGTGTCATCGTGATTTGCTCACTGAAGCCAAATGGCGTAGTTGATGCAAACAGAGCTCTGGAAGGCAAACATATACGACATCAAAATGTCCTTAAAATGCTACAGATTCCCCCATTGTTATCCCATCTCACTCCCATTAATACGGTTCAAATGCGCCTACAAGATGGCGCAGCATAAGGGACTGGAGTAATTATGCTTCGTAGGGCTAAATGTGACGTGTCATTTGAGGCAAAAATTGACAAAATGCTAAAACCAGGGAAAAGGCCAGACATATGCTAACAATGGTGAACACAAACAATCAACCCGTGTCATTCTGGAAATTATAACAAAATCTGTATTACTAGATTGTACGTTGTACACTAAATGGCGTAACAGGCCGCAAAGTAAAGTCGTCGTAGCATACCGGAACTGGCATCCTGCACGGCACGCGAGATAGCGCTGCTTGAGACGGTCTTGTTCCTCTGAAGTATTTCCTCAAACTCTGTCTCAGACAAGTGAGATGGCCCTGACTCACGTCTTGACATACAATCACATCACTCACACGATCAATCCATTTGTTTAGAAAATACGAGGTAAGGCCCTGTCTCGAGGCATCACATCAATGGCCCAAGTGCTGCAGTTTCACCAGTAAAAACTAGGCTAATACAGAATGCATAAGAAACTAAAGTCAATACTGAAATAAATACTACAGTACTGTATTGTGCACAGTTTAAGACCGGGAAAGCAGGTAACACCTGCAACAGGTAACCAACCGATAGTTATTGAGAGTAATTGGACTAAATGATTATGAAATCCAGAAGCTTTTAATGCATGCCATGCCAGAAATCGATTCTCAAAGGCAATCAAATAGAACTGCAGTCAACATGATAACGTACTGCAACTCCATCAGACTATTTAACAATTTCTCCATTTACTCAGCATTATACACAGTTCAACTGCTAACAAACTTTCAGTTATAACCAAGAACTGGTTTTTCAAGAACATGAAAAAGAACAACGACTGTCATCAAAGAGAACCAAAACGCTGGCTGAATGCGTAACAATATGAAAACAATCGAATAAATTTCAGCAAGACCAGCTCTGAACAGTTAAAATATATAAATGGATATCAAAAAGCCGGCATTCTTATAAGAAACAAAACACACCTATAACCAAACTAACCTTTCAGGAGATGATCTTCTATATGAATCTCCTGGCGATCTACAGCGTAACATTAATGATGCACAGTGACTGCTATTAACTTGGCTCTATCGAATAACGCACTTCACAGATGGTCAGACACTGCCCCTACTATTTGGAACTCTCTTCCTTTAGACATCTGCAATAGCTGTTCATTAGCTTCCTTCCGTCGTATAAAACTCAAAACATTCTATTTTTCAACGTCTAGCCATGTTTAGTGGCCCGCCTCACTCCTTACCTCAGCGCATCAGATTCAGTGAGTTTCTCGCTGACATTGTCCGCTTTATAAATTAAATTTACTTACGGTACTTACTTGCTCACAACGGTATAGATGACTGCTAAGCTGGTTCACTGCGACTCTCTCTCATAAAATATTGAAATCACTGAACTTTTGAACAACTTACATTCAATAAAGAAAATATGTAAGAACTTCATCAGCAACATATTAGGTTGATGGTTAAAAGGATGCACGGCAGCAGATACAACAACTGACCACAAACAGCCAGTCAAACAACAAAATAATCAAAGTGTAAATGGTTGATATGAATAGTATAAACAGTAAAAAAACTTCTTAGATACACAGTGTGGCACAAAACAAAATGAAATAAAAAGGGAGTGCCAGTGACATGAGATATTACTTAATCAGCTGGAAAATCTATCTCATTAATATTCACGAAGTCTGTGCATGTGGTGAGCGACTACCATGCGACCAGCATTGTCCGATGATAAATAAACGTAAACCTGTGATTAGCTAACAAAATAGTTGACAGAAACAATAAGGGACTGGCTGGCCCTGAGAGAGAAAGAGCAGTTGCTAACCGATCCATGAAAGGAGCCGGTCGATGCTTGTGGCTGTCCATGTGCTGCGCTGGTGGATAGCTAGATGACGGTGGCGCACGTCCAAAAGGATCTGCAGCGAACGGCGGCTGCAAACAAACGCTCATCGACATCAATAACCAAAATATCACCACAACAACAATTCCACTCGCACAAAAGAACAAAACAAGAACTAAGCCCACTGGAACCAGATGCCAACATCAATCAATATTACTAACAATTAGCTGCAGAAAATTGAAACGATTTTCAGATGGCACTACAGTATGTTCACAAAGTGGTTTTTAAACTTTACTTAAACCAATCAGTAGATATTAAAGATGTCCACCAATGCTGGGAAAACAACTGCATATACACATATAGCGCAGCATTACTGCTGCAAGTCTGCACGACTGGCTTTCATTAAGTACATCCATGACTTTCATTAAGCTTCATGTATTCAATCTCCAATCTCGAAATGACTCAATCTGCTGAGCACAAATATCGTTATTATTTGGCTATCGTCATAAATCACATGACGGGACTTTCCCATCCACCCATCTGTCCCAAAAATGATACTGGGAAAAACATAAGGTGCACAAAAGCCAAAATTGGCATCAATGTTTCTCCAATGTGCCAATTTTCAGCTCATAAAAAGACAAGTGATCTGCTAACACAAACAGAAACGCGCAACAGCCGGGGTCCATGTTTGAAACGCAGTAGAACAAAGTCTAATTCATTCACCAGAGGGCGCCAAGCGCCAGACGACCCACGGCTATAGTGTCTATAGTGTTTTATTTACTTGTACTCACCAGAGGTCGCCTCTGTCGCTCTGCTAACGTCGTATCGGCTGGATATGGCAAATTTTGCCTACCCCCCTCTCATTTAATGCCCTCGTTCGGGGTGACCCTTCGAATTTATGGAAAAGCTTTATGGTTCCTGAAACTAAAGTCTTCCAGGCAGCCGACGGTAAAGATTTGGTGATTCTAGCTTAGTGTTTTTGACTGATCCACCTGTGTGACACACAGACAGACAGACGGACAGACAGAAGGACGGATAGAATTGCGATGGCAAGGACGCGCTACAGCAGTAGTTGCTGTTGCGCGTAAAAAGTGAGCAGAGAATAAACTATGGGTAGATGGCTGCAAAACATGCATTCAACAGAGTTTTCTGGCAACTATTGTTACGAGAACACTATGTCAAAGATACCCACAGCGCCTCCTGGTGGCGGCAAAGCCGCAGCAGATGAAGCCGAAACAAACGCTGGGTTGATGTGAGGTGCTGAGACTGGCAATGGATGATGTCCAGCAGACGGAGGCAATCCAGCTGCAATCACTTGGACTGGTCCCCCCGGGGGTCCACCAGCCAACGGCAGCATTGCACCTAGCCAGCAACCACATCGGTTGGTCGGTCGCCCGTTATTAACACTCAACACAAATTTCATTAGTAAATTCTGATGTAAGTTAAACTGTTAAAAAGTGTGAACAACTCATAAGTTTTCCAATAAACTCACAGGCTGAAACAGTAAATAACAATAAATATAATTGATATGCAAAACCTTTATTTAACAGATTTGCTGATGCTTCGACGAAGGCAGCACTGACTGCTAAATCATCAACAAATCTGTTAAACGGAAGCTGAATTCTGACAAACTTATATAACTTATTAACTACTCGGTGGTCTGTCAGCAAAACAGTGTCAGCCAGATATCAAACTGAACAAATTCTTCTCAACGGCTACTGAACACGCTTTTGTTTACGTGACTCATGGGCACAATGGTGACTTATTTTCACATGCTATAAAAATATTCTCCTCCACCTCCTTGTACCACTACTTGTTGAGCCCGATATATCACTGTAATCATCTAGAGCTCCTTCCAGACTCCAGAGAACATTACAATGCGTCTACTAAAATAAACAAAAAACTTTCAATAATAAAGTGTCTCAATGGAAGCCTCACAGCTGATGACTATATAACTATTAAAGATGATAAACAAACTGTGTGCCTATTTTAAACTAATATCGCTTGCTAGCAATTGGTTTTAATTGGAATTTAGGATCAATTGACTGTTCACTAACAGACCTGGTGGTGGAACATTGATAGGAGGTGGCCCAGCAAAACCAGGACCAGATGGCAGAGGTTGTGGAAATGCTGCCTCTGAAAATGCACACATGTACAAATATTATCTGTCCCACTGCTATAGCATCGCATGCGACAGATTATAAAATCACTTCTGTCATTCTGTCTGTAAACGCTCCTATGGCCGCAATTTTGATTCGATCTTGATGAAATTTTGCACAGTGATTCAGGAGCCGGAAAAGTAAGATTGAGTTTGTTTGGGATAAAAATCTGACAACTCCTTTCCCTATTTTACCCCAATTTTTTAAAATTTTGCATTACAGCTATGGGGACTTCAAAGCGGTTTAACTCAGTCCCCGTAAAAGATAATTGCACACTGTTTTCACCTACCCCCCTATTTTCAGGGTCGGGCAATCTAACAATGTCATTTAAATTTACCCCCTAACGACAACTGTTGCCACAGCAACCATTCAAAAGTTGCAAAATTTTGCATTACAGCCAATGGAGATTTCAAAGCCGTATAACTTGGTCCCCGTAAAAGATAATTGCACCCTGTTTGCACCTACCGCCCTATTTTTGGGCCCAGGCTATCAGATGGTGTCATTTAAATTTCTTGCCTGCCAACCCCTGTTGCCATGGCACGAATTTAGCGACAAAACTGACTACAACTCGGCCCCCGTGAAAGATAATTGCGCCCTGTTTGCATTTACCCCCTTATACGCAGCTGCTAGGCTATATAGCGTGGCAATGAGACAAATACCTTGTTCCAGAGAACGTATTTCTAGTTTACATTTCAATCTAGTTTAATTTAACTTCACTTTTCAAGTGAACAACAAAAATATGCATAGCAGCGGCATAATTTGACGAATTTTTACGGTTTGTTAGCTAGCACATCTTGCATGAAACAATCAGTAACTCCCCTTTCATCATTAGTTTACCACAATCACCATTAACGCTCTCCACACAAACTAAACATGTATCACAGCCACCTAATGGCTATACACTATTCAGACCATCGGTTACCATTACAAGTGAAACTGCACCGAATGGCTTATTTTATTCTGACGTGCCAATACGAAAGTACTCAGTCATTCATTCATTCGTATTAGGCTGGCTAAACACTACAATCACTATTAGCTACAGCTCTATAATTAAGTCATGATGAAGCTGGTACCTGGTCTGAAAAGACCCCGTGGAGGAGGAAGTCGTGGGTCGACCAAAATCACACCCGGTGGCCCGCCAGGCTGAACTAAGCGCGCTGGCGGCGGCTAGACACACCAACCATACAATACATGATCTGTCACACTTACACTACACTTACAATCACACCCCGTGGTCCAACAGGCCGACCTATTCATCTCATCTCAGGTTCTGGTGGAGTCGCCTTTTTGTGGTGGAACCAACAACCAGCTGGTTCACCTGCCGCTGACAACAAGCAGCTTTGGCATCGCATGTTGACGTCTGTACTCGACGGCTGCAAATGACTCCATATCCCCCTTTCTCCCTCACTCTTGTTGCATCGTCAAGGATCACTTCCTCAAACTAGATGATGCCTGACGAGAAAAAGAGGAGTTGGTGGGCTAAACCAGGTGTGTTGGATTGGTGGCTATATCTATTTTGTTGCCAACAAGTTGCTAAGTATTCGGCGTAATTACAGCCAGTGAATGAATGAGCGACATTTTCGGATCTGTTCATTTTTAACTTACCTCAAAACAGCTATGAACACATTTTGATCTATTTCCGAAAGGGTTGCAGTTGGAGTCATTTTTTCCAGCCAAAGTTTGTCTAGCATACTAGCAGCGGAAATGATGACATGAACTGAATGTAATACATTAATGACAAAGAAACTAAAGAATAAACATGTGACCAAACTCCACTGATAGCAAATTATCTGGGCACATTGCTGTTGCTGGAACAGCAGTAAGGACAAGCGATATCTGAAACATATCAACCGTTTCAAGGTACAACCACAACGTCAATTATCCAATCTCCAGAAAAATGGCCAAGTGCTTCAAAAGAAACATGCAACACAAGTGCTGAGACGCTGAAAAGGATTCGGAGGAAAAAGAAACAAAAAAGTTTCTCACGACGTTGATGACCATCGGAGGAGCCGGTTCCCTGAGTGGAGGAGCAGGGACAATGGCAGGTGGTAAGCCTGGCCCTGGCGGTGGCGGTCCAACACTCATTGGTGGCCGCACACCCGGCATTCCTACATACACATGATACTTCATGTTGACAATGACCACACACAGTACCTTTTACATGCCAATCAAATCATGCCTATAATATAGGAGAATATATTATATATGAGAATATAATATATATATAATATATGAGAATGTTGATTAGAACTTTGAGACATGTTACATCATGCCCACAGATGTACAAATTACGGAAATGCACACGAATTCCATTTCTGCTTCTCCGACTCACTTTTCTACGGCTACTCCAAGCTAGGCCGTGGTGCAGCCCACAAAAAACTGTTCAAACTTCTGGTGCCTGATGTGGAGGAGAAACGTTTGCAGGCCATCCATCCATCCAACAGAATCAAACTGCTAAATAATGCTGAAAAATATGAAAACGCAGGAAAACGTGACTAAGTTTTCGGCAGAGAACCATGGGGCTCTAGCCAGCCTACTAATAATAAGCAGCACCATGGGCGTTAACAGATCAACGGCTGGAAAGCAACCAGACAGCCTGACTGGTCGATAATACATAATGTGCCACTAGGCCCTGAATGTATAATAGCATTGCTGCACTAACGTTGACGAAGACATTACGTACAACAGTTTTGGTCGCTAACGTAAAACGTATAGGTGTTAATGTTGCTAACGGAGCACATTCAGCGTAATTGTGCTATAGAAATAACGATACTGAACTGAACTAAGTGAAGTGAAGTGTGTGTACCTGGCAGAAGATGTCTTGGAGGAGGAGGACCTCCGTTGGCTGGCGGAGGTGGTCCCAGAGGTGGTGGACCAAGAGATACTCCAGGTGGCGGGGGTCCTGGTAACCTAGTGCCATGTGGTGAGGAGTGTGTCATGAATGGCGGAGGTGGAGCGGACTGACCTGCGCCACCCGGCGGACCACGACTCATTCCACCACCCGACTTACCCGCAGCACCTGAATATCAGACACTTTTCGCAGCTACGAAAAACATTTCTGTTTGGGTGTTGACCGTTGAGATCACTGCGCACTGTGGCCAACTGTTAAACTGCACCTCCTAAAATATCTTACTTACTTACAGACAACTAACAGGGACGAACTCCCTACCACCGCACAGTTACGTAAGACCACACAAGGTCAACATTCGGACTGGGATCAGCAACATCTGTCACTTGCTCAAATTTCATGTCTCAACAAAAACGACAAATTAGATATACATCTGTAGCACACTATAATAAGGAAATTAGGCCTACTGATGTCTACACGTTTCTAAGCACCACTGCCTACCGAAACGAAAACTTCCTTCACAGTTGGGAAAATCAACTCCTCCACATGTGGTCTCCGTTAAACCAGGTTCAATCCACACGTAGGCCAGTTAACGTCTGTCTGTCTGCAGTATAAGTGTCCATGTTTCGACATTAGATTCGTGGTCTCGGCAGTGAGGGTTTGACAATATTTCCTATAACTGTAGCGCAACCATTAGCATCTTAAAATTTCCCAAGTTGCAACTTCTGGTGCTGCAAATATCCGAACAACGCAATCAACAACAACGGCAGTACAACAATGCAAATCAATGACAATGCTTAGTCAAATATGTATGCTGCAACTCAGTACAGACCACCAGCAGGAGGCGCGTCCTTCTTAGCCGATGGGTCGAGTCGCGCGAGCGATGCCGACGTGTAATACGACACGCTCGGCAGCATGCCGTGAATGTCCTTCTGAACGAGCTTATCAAATATCAGCCTCATACTGTTCTCAGATCCAACGGTCACTGTCGCAAACCTACAGCAATTACGACGAGCAGCGATCAGAAGATTTCGCACCTCCACTGAGAACAGTGCTGCCACCTAGTGCATACAATGGCTTGATACTACTGATATGCTATATCCTTTTACAAACATTTCTGGAACCATATTCTGAAACACTTGATCCAAACGGTCGAAGGATTGACGCAATGAAACCTGAAGGTAGGTAACTAGCAAACTACAGTAAACTAAACTCACAAAGGAAATGTCACAGACAACATTCAAGGTGTATTTCTATTAACTGCATATGTGACCCAATGATATGGATCATGCGTCGCCTTGTTAACAAATGAAATTCTCACCAACTTTGAAATCAATGTGGCCAGCACTGTCATTAATGGTGATAGAAATGTTGTTTGCAATACACTGTTGTTTGCATAGCATATTTGTCCATAAAAGAATCAAATATCTATGACATCTAATCTATACAATATCTAAGAAACATCCGAAGTTTTTAACATCACGATTAACAAGTTCAAATTTATACCAACAGATGAACTCAACATATCTATGATCAATTCAGTTAAAGTCAGATGCCAATTTTCACATAGTCGTTTATCATGACTAGCAGCTCGGGCAGCTGTCTTAATCTCATTCCGTCTACTTTCCAGGTCTGCCAGAAATGACTAAATTCCACAACTTTCCATCGCTGTGGAATCATCACAACATCATGCAACAAACTATACATACCTGATAGTAAAATAAAAATAAAACTATCACAATTTTGAGTATCTCCACTGAAAATAACAGAACAGAATAATAACTTAGCATAAAAACAGCAATGAAGACTAACTAACCCTTTAGACTGTCCGTTAGTTCGGTTTTCATGGAACTTCATGTTAAGTAGATCTGTCACACCGATGCTTGCGAGTGCATCCTGAAGGTCTTGGTCCGTGGTCCACTAAAGTGCAATTAACATCACCAATTAATCAACACATTCTTGCCAAAAATGCACACAGAGAACAGACAGTTCTACAGCACAGCGAGCATTTTCAAGTACAAATAATATGCTAATGTCAATAACACAATAGTGATTACTACATATCAAATCATTTCTGGATTTCTAAATATGTAGCATATTACAGTAAAAAAATACCTGCAAATTTTTACAATCAAATAATCAATCAATCAATTAAGTACTAAATAATAAATATAATTAAAAATAAAAAAATCAATTAACCAATTAGTAGGCAAGCAAGTAAAGAAAAAGTCAGTAAATTACTAGCTAATGCTTGTTAAATTGCACAGTTTGCCATACAGCTGTCGGTTGCATCTCACGCTAACCCACATTTCCATGTCATTTGCATATCAACAGGTAAGCTTACAAACATGAACAACGAACAAATAAAAACGGATATATACCCATGTGAGATTTCCAACATACAAGTTAACTCTTCTGCCACTGGTACTTGAGCCAGTACTTGATGCTGTCATTGTCTGAACAGGTGCTTTTGGCAACTACGGTATAAACATTCACACAAACACATTAACTCTACATGTAGATGCCAAGTCTACAGGAGGATAGCTTTGGCTCAGTGGTTAGAACATCAAGTAACAACCTAGGGCAACAGGCAACTGGCTCACAGACATGCATCGGTCGACCAACAAAAAGGCGATGATCCTCTCTGGCTGGGAAGGCAACCATAGGTCTGACATTGCACTGGCCATATGCATTATGCAACTTGGTGGTCTATGGTGCTATCGGCTCAATGAACATCACTGGCAGATAAGCACTGTGTTGTGAGTCATGCCCAGGGCGATGTACAGTGTTCAGTCTCAACACCCCCTGGAGCATGACCCACTTTTATTATGCCAGCAAGCAACGCTCCAATACAATATCCAATATATTCAAACATTCCAGCAGCATATTAAATTTTTATCACATAGTCATACATCACTGATAAATCACAAATTTACACTTCGTAAATGTCCTTAATAACAACAAAAAAGCATAGCTAATGCAGAAAGAACGCACAACAGCGGTACTTATCAAGGCCCACTGCAAACCAATCTATGCTCATCAATCCCCCCGGCAATCAACATTCGACACGATGATGATATAGTCCCAGGCTGCTGCTTCAAGCGCGTCTGGATAACCTCTGCTAGGCGTTGGTCAAGTTCAAACAAGTGAGAAACCAAAGGCTGAGTTCATTCTTCTGGTCTGGACTAATATTCAGTTCTGCTGTTTAGCCAAGCCATGGTCTGCAGTTTCACTATACACTGGATGCATCACTGAGTGATTCTAACCTGCATTAAGTCTTTTTGCCCACAAAAAATAACAACAGTAAAGTTAGTAAACTGTTCGTTACGAGACAATTTCAGTGCAAATATCACCGTATTCATCGTTTATAAATGACATCAAAGTGACGTCATCTTCTTAAAGCTCACAACTTATACTCAGAATTAAATTCCTATAAAACATATATTTTGGATTTTTCCTATGTTAAGAATTGATAAATAAAAAAATTAAATAAATAAAAATAATTTTTTTAAATTAATAAAAGTTGTCCTAATTCACGACAAATTTTGGATGTTTTCACCCTCCCAAATTTTAACGGGTGGTGCCCCCCAATAGTTGTACCCACATTATCACCTCTACAAAAACATAACCTCCTTGGCGGAGGTAATTACTGTCGTTAGTTGTGAATGTTTGGTCAAATTCTGTCAACAAATACCCTAAATATATTGCTAACAATGTTTGTTCCGGACTCAAGCACACACACCACACATGAACACTCTGAAACATAATGCCTCCCTCCAACCACTACGTTGTCAGAGACATAATAAGTGGGGTGCGAAAGTGGATACTTAATATCACCATGGAATTGATCCAATACTATAATTACAACAATACATGACAAATGCAATCTAATTATTAGTCACAGTTAATATAGATAAAATGGACAAAAATACAGACAGTTTAAGACAAATATTTGTTTACAACAACGGAGCAATTACTATTAATAGTGATGATAATTTCCCCAAACATGTCAAACACGCCTTTCCAGGGTTGGACTGTGCCAAAAGAACTATCAGGACGTCGTATGACAACAATTAACATGTGGTTGAAAGTTATTGACTATATGAAAGTGTTTTAGGTGAATTAAGTAATAATTGTGTTGCAATATGGTGACGGAAAAGCAGACGACAACTGAGCCATTGCAAAGGTTACGACGGAATGACCATTCACCGGCAACTGATAACAGAATGCAGCAAGTAACGGTAAGCCGTCATGACTCCACAAATATATTGGCTAGTATTTATAGCACTGCATCAACAATTGATAGAGGGCGTAACCGGTCCCGTGCATCAGTTAATGTTTGAGCGACCGAAGTGCAAATTTTGATGCCCCGTACATATGCCCCTAGCGCCGAATCGTCCCAGCGCTGAAATGGTGAGCGCTGTAACGGTAGCGCCAAAACGGTGGCATTGTAATGTCACGTACCGTGAAAAGAAACTATGTTTAATGCTGAAAATTTCATACGCAGGTTGTCGCTCTAGTGAGTTTGGTGCAATTCGCTCAGATTGTGTGTCACAGCCCGAAATTGCACAAAAATTCAATAAAACCCCTATTTTAGCAATCAAGGTTATCCAGATATTGCTTTTGCCCAACTGAAAGCAGGCATACGACTTATTAGTGAATTATATTAACCTTGGCCCTATCTTGCACCGTTTCTGAGATAGAGTAACTTGGTTGCATAAACTCGCAAATTCTCCCTACCCCCATTTCATTCAACACTTCGCTCAGAATGACTTCTTTCAAATTTTTGGAAAAACTTAATGGATCCTGAAACTAGTGTTTTCAAGGCAACCGACAGTGAAGATTTGGAGCACCGTTTTTGACTGATCCACCCATGTAACGAACAGACATACGAACAGATAGATAGAAACTGCAATAGCTGAGACGAGCTACAGCACTACCTGTCGCACATAATAATAAACAAACCTCTTCATTAGCATCATCCCGAGAAGTTATCACATCGTCATACAGATCACCATCATGTGCACTTTCTGACTGGTCCTGAAATCATTACACAGTTTAGTTTGATTCAACCAAATTCCATTAGATCCATCAACACAATGTCTCAAAAAACATAGCTACCAGTATTTTTATGTAAAGCACACACCAATTTTAATAATTTGTGGCATGAAACATTGCAAAGAAACTTGACATAAACAATTATAGTTTTGCCCACCTCATTTGCATATCATGGTAATTTCTTTACATATTTTGGTAACTGACAGTTAATCCTATGACCTAACCCAAACCCAAAACCCTAAACGATACGCAACCAAACCTATTCACTGCACAATTCTAGGGTACAAAAAACATGGATGCTATTCGCACACTATAATACTCATCTGCTGCCCTGTAGCCAATAACATGTTTCCAGAATCTCACAGTGTCAGCAATATTTGCACCTTAACAACATTGTCATTAGCATACTAAAAAGCTGTGTAACTATGAGAGTGTCAGTATTTTCAGACACAGTAGACCTCTGGATGACAGCCAATTTTATATATTATATATATTATATATATATATATTAAAAAAACTGCAAGCAATTCATTTAATGTTGTATAAGTGCTAATGTAAAACGGCAAAAATCAAAAAGTATAAGCACGAATTAATGTATTAGCTTAGACATTTAATCTGTTCTCAGTAGCCAGATATAAATGTCTAAGCTAATGCATAATGTTCGTGCTTATTAGTCCGCCCATAAGCGATAGCTTGCGGAAGCGGACTTAAGTTTTGCTGTGGTTTATTTCTTTTTTTTCCCCTCGCATAATCTCCGAGCTCCGTGGGCCGATCGCTGCGAAATTTTGCACAACGCTCCTAAGTATGTTCAATTTTATAATCCCGGGCCAAAATTTTGGGGGAGCCTCCCCAAAAAATTTTTAGGGGCCAAAAACATGCAAAATTTGGCCTGATTTCGGTCGACTTTAAAGTTTGGCAGCCAATTTCTCTGGAACGAATGAAGATATTCAAAATTGGTGAGTTACTTGTTCGACATCAATTCCTCCCGCGTTAGGCGAAACAAGTCCGGTGCAGTTTGGTCCAGTAACCTTGGAGATCTCGATGTTGAATTAAACCCACTGAAAGCGCATTTTTCAGAAGACCATATTTCGGCCCCTAAGGGGTGCTGCGCCCCCAAATTTTTACACGCGCTAGAGAATGACCAAGTCTTACTAGCGCACCCCCACCGGGGACGAGGGCCCCCCTTACAACTTTTTTCGAAAGGGGGTCAAAAATTGGCTTAAAATGTAGCGTATTAGACGAAGGATCTTTGGAGCCAAAGGGAGTAGCTTCATGAGACTTTGCCACGTGATGTGCTGCTAGATGGGGGTGATAACGCGGGTACAACTTTAGGGGGCACCGCCCCCTTAAAATTTGGGAGTGCAAAAAACGTGCAAAATTTAGTACATTTTATGACAACTTTCGAGTTTGACCGCAAATATCTCTGAAATGAATAGATATATCGACAAGCGGTAAACGGCGTTATCAAACAGAGTTAATTCCGCGTTGAATAAAAAAAATTTCGTGAACTTTGGTCCACTAACACCAGAGATTACGTGGCTAATGTTTACCTACCCTAAGTCAATAGTGCGCGTTGTGCGTATGCTAATGCATTTGTGTGCATGCCACGTGACTTTGCTACCGGGGGAATTTCACCCCTCTAAATTTCCCCCAATTGGACTTAAGGCGCCGGGCGAACTCACGTTGGGCTCTGCCCCAAATTTCTAGTACTTTTTGATTTTTGCCGTTTTACATCAGTGCTTATACAACATTAAATAAAGTGCTTGCATTTTTTATATATAATATTTGCGGTTTTATTAAAGTTTGAAAGGTCACTGAACAGTTACTTTATACACAACAACAACTACTACTACTAACCTCCAGCATCTTGGATTTTGTTATTTGTTTAATATAATGGCAAGCCTGTATGTGGGACCGCAAATTTAGTCTACATACCAAATTTCATGCAGATGGGTGAAAAAGCAGTTATAAGTGATGAACGACATTTAAAATGGTGACCACCGCCATCTTGAATTTACTGCTTTTCTCGATTGTGGTCACGTGATTTATTACCAGTAGCAACTAACCACATTCCTGCAAAATTTTATGAACCTTTTTCAGTCAGCAGCTGATTTGTTATGATTTGTGTTAAAATACAAAATGGCGGCCGTCGCCATGTTAAATTTCATTTTGTTCGACTTTAGGGCATAACAACATGTAGAATGTCAAACTTAGCTCGCATATGAAATTTTGTGCAAGTACGTGCAATAGCAACTAAGTTATGAGCGATAAACAGAATTCAAAATGGCGGCAGCCACCATCTTGAATTTTTTTGTCAATTTTGGTCACACGATCTACTGCAGCCGACAACATTACTGCAAAATTTCATTCATCTACGTCAATCAGCAGCCAAGTCATTCATCATCATCATCATCACGACGCGAAGCGTTCAGCCGTAGCATTCCCCGTTGCGATTTGTCGCCAAAACGAGCGGTCTTCTGCCAGCTGCAGAGCGTCGGTCACTGATATTCCTGTGTCCCGGCAGATCTGATGGATCCAGGTGATGGGAGGTCGACCACGAGCGCGTTTCCAATCAGGAGGTGGTCGGGCACCATCTTGGGCTTCGCAGCAAGTCCAAAGGATCAAGTCATTGCTGTTTGTGCAAAAATTCAAGATGGCGCTCGCCGCCATCTTGGACTTTATTTTTGTTCAATATTTTGGCATAGGTGCACGTAGAACCTCCAGCGTAATACACATGCCAAATTTCGTGCAGATATGTGCAACAGTAAACGAGTTATGAGCAATAAATAAAATACAAAATGACGGCCGCCGCCATCTTGATTTATTATTTTTGACTATTTTGGTCAAATTGTCTATTTTCGGTGATAGCCATCTACATTTCTGCAAAATTTCATTCATCTACATCAATCAGTGGCTGAGTTATTGCTGTTTGTGCAAAAATCCAAGATGGTGACCACCGCCATCTTGGATTTTATTTTTGTTCAATATTTTAGCATGCGTGTATGTAGGACCTCAAACGCAATACACATGCCAAATTTCGTGCAAATATGTGCAACAATTAACAAGTTATAAGCGATGGATGAAATTCAAAATGGCGGCCGCCGCCATCTTAAATTAATTATTTTTGTCCATTTGGTCAAATGTTCTATTTCCGGTGGCAGCTGTCTACATTACTGCAAAATTTCATTCACCTACGTCAATCAGCGGCTGAGTTATTGTTGTTTGTGCAAAAATCCAAGGTGGTGGCTGCCACCATCTTGGATTTTATTTATGTTCAATATTTTGGCATTCATGTATTTAGGACCTCCAACATAATACACACGGCCGCCGCCATCTTGAATTATAATTTTGTAAGGTCAGTGCTAGGGGTAGATCGGCGATCTTGCACTAGTGAGCAGAAAATTACTAGTGGTAGATCGCCACTTTATCTAATTACATTTATCACATTATTAATGTAAGAATGCAGCCATATTTTTTCACTGCATTACCAAGACTGTGGTTGGGACTGAAATATCAGTCACTTTGTTATCAATTACCAAATTTATTCAAAAACAATATATTTTTAAGTCTGTGTTACAAAGAAACAGATATGGCGCTTGAGATGGACTCTGATATAATATTGAATAAGCCTGATTTAAATACGTGACAGTGTCGTGGCATGGTCCTATGACTACCAGGAACATAAGTTCTACCATGTACCTAATAATGTGCCTACGCGATCTATCTCTAGCAATTTTCCAGTGCTAACAGCAAGATCGCCGATCTACCGCTATAATTACTGATTTTGTAATGCTGGACCACCCACGAAGTCTATTTGTGCACCTGAAATTCCCCTTTAAATTTCGTGTTGATCGAGTGCGTATTTTTCGAGATATCGCGATTCAAAAGTTTTGCAAATTTGGCTTAAAATGCCTATTCAGGCTCCACCTGTGGGCGTGAGTAAGAATACAAAAAAATAGAACACAAAAAGAACGGAAAATGCCCTCTCTACACAGACCCCCTTCCTGTTGTCCCACATCAACCAAATTTTGCAAGTGGGTTCATATCCCGGATATCTTTCTTGGTTTCAAGTGTTGTTAAGATTGGTTGAAAAATGTGGGAGCTGTGGGGGTCGAAATTTCAGCCTTCCCATTGACTTGGCACATTACACTAGGGCTAGAATTTAACAGCTTGTTGCGGGTGCGACGAAACACCACACCAGTCTCACCGACCGCACCGGCGCCTAAAACGACCAGTTAGAGCATGGCGGCAGCTGCAGACGATTGTACGCTAGCCCTAGCGCTAACCCTAACCCTAACCCTCAAACTGGTCGTTTTAGGCGCCGGTGCGGTAATTTCCTGCCGGTTCGATCGGTGTGGTCGGTGAGGCCGGTGCGGTGTTTCGTCACACCGGCTTGTTCGGTTGGTGGCGTGGCGTAGTTGGTAACGCGTTTCGCCTGAAACGAAGTTACTCTACGCCAGGCCCGGTTAGTACTGCGATGGGTGACTGCCTGCGGGCAGGTAAACCATCTCGGTGCGAAGCCTGCCAGCTAGGTCGACTCAGCCTTCTACCCTCCGT
>Ga0209367_1005338_pt1 | contig 17815 bp, 3 predicted proteins | sample WorMetLIZISLAND2_FD_187412 | JGI IMG/M metagenome (GOLD analysis project Ga0209367, IMG submission 187412) | Marine gutless worms symbiont microbial communities from Max Planck institute for Marine Microbiology, Germany - Olavius geniculatus... ... | reverse complement strand
TTCGAAGTTCGGTGAAAGGGCGTTTTCATACTCCGGACCCACTGCTTGGAACAGACTGCCCGCTAACATTCGTCATCAAGCCACCAAAGCCAGTTTCAAGACACATCTCAAAACATTTTTATTCTCCGAGTTTTTAGCACGTTTTTAATTTTAATTTTGATTTTATTTGTCTATTGTCGAACACTGTAATTCCACTGTTCATTGTGTAAGCGGACACTAAGCCCACGGTATGATGATGATGATGATGATGATGTTTTCTCAAGTAAACGCTGTAACGAGTTAAATAGGCACAAAATACACTAAAATGTGAATTATTTAACAGAATTATAAGTTTGTATAACAACCCGCTTGCAAATTAAAATTTATGCCAAAATGTGCTCCGCATACAAAGACGCAATGGCTTAGATGCAATGCCAATGCCTGATAGCAGAATCAATGATCGACTGATCAAGTGCATTCACTCATCGATTATACATGTTTTAAACTCATCAGCCAGCTATTTTGTGTTGTCTGCTGTTTTCAGCATAAAATATTTAATACTTCAAAATTATTAAACCACGTTGCATCCTCTGTCGAATTGATGATGCAAAGGTGAGCCATCTGATACATATAATTGCCGCGTAATGTTACAATTTGAAGCATCTCTGTTTCACACGGTAATGCGTTGACATAAATTACGTGAGGTGGTAATTGAGTGCACCTTACATAATAATAGCCTATCGTCTTAGCCATCTTTGTGCCAAAAATTATCAAAGTGGGTGGAAATTTGACTAAGTTATGCCAAAAAAAATTTTGACTGTTTTTAGACACGGTGTAGCCTATATCCGGCAGCCGGACAAATAGTCCACAAAACGAAAACAAGGCTCGTCGTACCACCGCAGAGACACGGCCTTAGCCGGTACGATGCTCGTACGTATCGCCTAAGACTGTCCAAAACAGCTTCCGGTCGTGCCGGATAAATATCCGGCCTGGATAGGACCGGATATTTATCCCATAACCGTATAAATAGCCGCTAGTCTATTGATATGGCTGTCGGAAAAATATATTGTGCCTTTATTTTATTGCATAAGTGCAAACCCATTAACGCGAATATTGCACAATTCGTGTATTTCCAGGGGTGGAGTCAATAAGATGTTCGATGTGTAACTCGTCATCATCATCATCTTCTTCTTCAGTTGCTGCTGAAGACAGCGACTGTCACAAAAGACCTCCCGCACCAAGACCGTGTTCGCCAGACTTCAGCTATTGCATCACCGTCAGCAAGTACAGCAAACACGGTACAGTCACACGACCTTCGTCTTTTACTCCAAACTCCACTTGGTCACTAGTGAATAAAGTATAGTTCTCTGGACTCTGGCGGCTCTGGTAAGTTATAAGACATTATGACAGTGAAATGCCTGGGAGAGCTGTGCGACGGAACACTATTAACTCTGCAACGTGCGATGTTGAGCGCGCGACAGAAACGCATTTGGGATTAAAGGCGTGTACAGATCGACGTAGCTGAACGAAACTGAACTGAACTAAACTAAACTGACATGGTGTAGTTTTTAACAGGCGAGCAGGGTGAGCTCATTGGTCATTGGCTGACGCGTACGTGCGCGTAATCACGTAATCACCGACGCTGTAGACGGTGTTTACTGTAATTTTAGGTCTACTACAGGTCAGCCCGCCAAGAGTTGAAACAAAGGCCAAGGACTAACACACTGATATGTTGTAAACCTATGATAAGCTGTAGGCCCCTACAACAACTCGAAAGTCTGCAGCAAACGCACAACGGAAAATCGAAGACAGCTCAAATCAGCGGGAGATTCAAACTTTAAAACTATGTGACTGTTGGTACTGGCTGCATGCACGTTACTAGCAGTTCACAGTATCTGATGTCATGTTTGTACTTCACGAGACGAAGCGCTAATGAAAATGACCGGAAGGCTGTGATGATGACAGTTAACTCACGCCGTGAAAATGACGCTTAATTCGCGCTGACCGTGGCACTCGCAGCGACGCCCATTTGTTGAATACTCAGTCTTCTGTTATTATTTTTGGCCCTTGACATATGGGCAGAAGGACGACCACCATTCTGGGCTATTTTAACAGTCTTCACCAGTATTTAAACAAAAAATTTGAGCTAATGCTCACGAGACGCGCGAAAGCCTATAGCAGTTCCGGTTCAGTAGTTTAGCTGAAGATTGGGGTGTTCACGCCAAGTTAGTACCGTGGCGCCACCTTGTGCTTGTGAATGATACAGACTTGTGTCGCAGCCCGAAATCGCCAAAAATCCATAAAACCTTTTATTTTGGCGTTCAAGGTCATTCAAGGTCATTGAATTCGGCGCCAATCGAAAGCCAGTATACGACTTCGACGGACAGACAGACAGACGGACAGAATTGCGATGGCTAAGACGCGCTGAAAGCAGTAGCTGCTTTCGCGCGTAAAAAACGACCAATGGGTAGAAATCCAAAAAGGTTCCAAAATTTAGTACGCTGATGTACGACATTGAAACTTTCTGTGTCCATCTATCTGTTTACAAGCATGGGTGCTTAAAATCTGAAGCTAGGGGGTAACGGGGGGCAAGGACCAGGGCACAGTTTTTGTGTGCGTGAGCCCAATGTTGACCTTATTTGGTTGTTGTGTGCATCGAAAAGATGTAGCGGGGATCAGGGGTCGAAACCCCCCTGAAGCTGAAACACTTTTAGCTTTTGGACGTGCAATGGAAGCCGCAAATTTTCTTGCTTTGTAATATTTAATAACACAAAAACTCACAGACATCTGTGTTGTCTTGCAAAAATGACGTTTATTAAGTCACACTTTATCATGATAAAGTGCCCAAATGGCATTTTAGCACCATTAAAATTTATCCAGAAAGGCAGCCGGGAGTGGGCAAGGGCCAGGCACGAGAGGCAGTTGTCCCTTTTCCTTCCCCCTCTGGCGCCGTCCATGTTTACAAAACTTGTCAATCGTTATTCTGCAATATATCCCTCAATCAAAAGCTGTAACAGAAAAGTTTTCGCAGCACTCTTGCATTCACTATGTAGGCCTACATTTTTTTGCATAGGCTTTATTTCTCTTGGTAGTTCTGGAGGATTTCATATTCTGCATTCTTGCTTTCTTCGAAGCCTGCCATAACTTGTGTCCTGATGCTCTGTCAAAAGCCTTTTCAAAAACAAGATCTAAGTAACTAAATTATGTATTCCCAGGTATTCCCAGGTCCCAAGACAGACTGACCAGTCTACATTAATTTTCTGCATGGTGCGGGTCCTAGCCAGCGATTAACTTGCACATCTTGCTGTACAAACTTAAATAGTGTTGCATCGCACTTGAGCGAACGCGATTAGTGATTTTAGAGCACGTGAAACGCCAAGTACTTGTTACTTTTAATTGTTCGCTGTAGCAGCCTATGCAGTCTAGTGCACAGTTTGCACTGCTGCCGTGTTAATTGCAACGCCTCGCTCATCCGCAATCAGTTACTCTCGCAGCGTCTTTAGTGCAGAGTCGTAAGTTTAATGACAGTTATCCAGTTTTTTCTTATTTAAATTTTTACTGAAGCTAGGCCTAAACTCCCTATTAGTACAGACAAGATACGGGTCAACATATTGCGGCTGGCGGGTGGCAACGGTCAACAATCTCAGGAGTAGGTCCTCACGCCGCTATTAAATTGATCTGGCTGTGTTTCGCTGCATTGACAATGACATATGTTGCAAGACAAGCAGCCTAACATATGCATATCCACTGTAGGCTATCGCTTGTTGTATGAGTTGTTGCAACTAAACAGCAAATCGAAAAAGCAGAGTTTGAGCTTTGATTAGTTAGTTGCTTGACTATAGGTGTGCTAAAGGCAACGATGCGAAGCTGCAGTCGATATGACCTACAACCTGCCTGCAAGGCGGGAGTCGACCGTGCCAGTGGACGTGCCGTTATGCTTTGCTACGGCACGTGCAACAAGAACGGTTGTAACGGATTCACGTCACTACATCATCTGCTGGAACTCCTGCGCCGTCGATAACACGTACAACGTCCATGCCATCGGCTGGGCTGAATACGCTGGCTACATGGGCTATACTTACAGAGAGTAGCGTCGTGCTCCCCCGGAAGGCAAGAAGACAATTGCCCCCTTCCCTTTTTCTAAATTTTTGGCTGTCAGAAAATTGTCGTAAAATTATTTTATCGAAAAATTGTTGTCCAAAATGCTAAATTTGGAGCCAAAAAACCATTTCGAGAAAAATTTAAGAGCAAAATCGAAATTTTAAGCACGCGTAATCTCTTTTGTCAGAAATTTGAATGTTTGTCGGAAATTCGCAGTGTCTGTCGGAAAAATGCAACTTCTTGCCCGCCTATTTTTTAATTTACGACGCCGCTGCTTACAGCCACCGATAGATGCTGGGCTCTAGCTACAAACTTGGTTAGACCTAATTGTACAATTTTGGTGCACAAATTGTTTTAACGGTTCAACCAAAAGGCACTAAACATGGTCTTGAAGCCGCTGCGAGAAACATCACAAAACACTAACCATGCAGCCCCTGGCCAGTTGAAACTCATCATACTGCAACGCGCCAATATCACGACAATATAAAAAATACTGTCAAATTTCGCTATTAGCAGACGTTATCAGACGTGAGTTAACCTCTTGAGTTTAACAGTTGTAACATTAAACTTTCGATGTATAACTGCAAAGGAGCAGGCCTAAGTAACTAAATTATATATGATGCAAAAATACGTGGGTCATCCCCAAAGTTTCCGGTCTCGACATAGACAATAGTATTTTCTACAATCTATACATCAGTGAAACGTATATCATTTACGAACTCTAATGATGCTGTTGCAGATATGACGTCATTATAATTTATGACGTCATACAATTCTAAACCGAAACGACTTAGAGCGCCAACGCAAACAGCATAGAATCAGGCTCACTGCTGCATGACAATTTTTACGCGCGAGACCTGACGCTGTTTGCGTTGACGCTGTGAATCGCTTTTACTTAATGCTCTGTGACGTCATAAATGACAATAACGTTATATTCGCAACAGATGCATCAGTGTCCGTAGAGGATGTACGTTTCACTGATGTATAGATTGTGAAAAATATTATTGTTTAATATGTCGAAACCAAAAACTTTTGGGATGACCCTCATACATATAGTTCATGTTTTTGTCGTTTTTTTCTTTTTTTTCCTGCATGTCAACTAAGCACCGCTGTTGTACACCATACCAGACTTTCGTCCATCGACCCATAATTGTCACATACTGAGTATAGATGTAAAAAAACGTTCCAGAAAATTTTTTTAAAACGCTAAAAACGTAACAAACGTAACAAAAATAAAAACGTTTAAAAACGTTGAATAAAAAAAACGTTCGCCATAATTTGTTTAACCTCTTGCCTAATGCCTAATGCTGCAAGTGCAGTTTACCTACAACTATAGCTTAGATAAAGAGAACTTTATTTCATTTTAATTAAACCGTGTAGGCATAAGACTGCAGCACTAGACTAACCAAATATACTAGATAAAAACTTATTCAGTATATTTGGACTAAAAAAACCACCATCACTAGGCCCCTCTGACATAGGCCTATTAAATCGTTTCTGTGGTTCCAAAATTGCTTCGCAAAGTTCTTGATAAAAATTTTATGCACGTTTTTTAAAATAAAAAAGTTGGTGAAAATTTTTAAAAAACGTTAAAAAAGTGGCAAAAATATAAAAAAAACGTTTTTTACATCTATGATACTGAGCGATTTAAAAATGTCACTGGTACATTTTCTGAAAAATGTAACTATTATTTGATTATTAGAACATAATGTCCGTCCGTAGATATGGCTGAAATGACCAACAGTTCATCAGCCGACTATTACTGAATGGTATAGCAAGTATCCTAAATTACCAGGGCCAAATTTTAACATTAATTTTGAGCTATCGTTCTCGGTTTTATGACGTCTTGTTCTTGTGCATTCTGGCTTCAATGCAGCGTAAGTTGCTGGTAGTTATTAACGCTGGCTGTTATTAATCGAACGAGTTAAAATAACATGAAAATATTGACCATTTTACAGCTTCTATTTATCTTGTAAATTGTTTATAATTTGAATAACGGTTACGTGAGCATGATGAATGTTTAATGTAGGCCATTTCACAAAGTAGGCCTACAGTTTGACAAAAACGTTTACTTAAGCATAAGCTTATGGCCCACTCTGTAGGCTGTATAAACTAAAATTTTTGTAGCAAAGGGTGGTCCAAAAATAAAGTTTTCTTTCAAATGATACCTGTGCTACTGTTTCTTGGCAACCCCACACGAAAACGGTGGCAGAATGAAGGAATCGACTAACCAATCTTTAATGCACAAAACGAAACGTATGTGAAACCATGACAATAAAATACCAATACCGTTAATTTGTTACAACATTAAAAACCTAAAAACGCTCGACTTAAATTAGTCCACTATTAATATATACACATATAGCAAGAATGAACACAACATAAAACTGATACGGTCAAAACCTATATTGTATAATACTGGCAAGTATATGCCAAATCGAACCAACAAGGCTAAAAATAGCGTCGACGATGATAATTCTGTAGCACCCAACAGCTCAAAATAAACGCGTGTTTATACGCGTTACAGCACGTAGCGCGTCCTATCGTAATTTTATTCGTCCCCCTCAAACGATGTCAAAGAAGTGTACCCTTAAGAATACACTGTGGGGCATAAAAACACACCAAATTTTTTTGGCCATAACTTGAAGAAGGGTTATCCAATTTTAATAATTTTTGGTACACATATTCATGATACAACTGGCCGTTCAGTTTACCACCTCACCCAACATCTGCTTCTGCACTACCTGGCAAAACAGGCAAAATATGCATTAAAATCAACAACAACACTTTATAAAATTTCATCTTTCCGGATATGTGGCCACCAACAGCCAATCAATTGCAAGGTTTGACTGTTGTGCAGCAGCATGTCTATGAAATAGGCATAACATTCAGGAATATTGATGAATTCAAGAAGTGACTGGTGTAGTCTGGATTGGTCTGGAGCAGAACGTTATCAACGCTGCTATCAACGAATGGAGAAAGTGTCTACGAGCCGAGCCCATGTTCGTGGGCCAACATTTTAAACATTTTTGTACGCAGTTAAAAAATGAACAATTAGATAAACTATTAGCTAAAATGATGAAATTATGGACAAAATGTGTGTTTTGTGTGTTCTTTTGATTAAGCAATAATACCAAAGTGGTTAAAATGCAATATTTTGTTCGTTTTCTTTTCCCACGTAGTGCAGAAACAGACATTGGGTGACGTGGGAAATTAAACAGTCATTTGATGGCCAGTTGTATCAGAAATATTCGTACCACAACTTATTGAAATTGGATCACTTTTTTTCAAGTTATGATAAAAAAAATTTTGGTGTGTTTTTATGCCCCACAGTGTAGTTATTTTACCCCTAGTATAACTCGTCCAACGCGAGATAGGCATCATGATTAAAAGATAATCATGATAGGCACAACCGTGTTGCTTATCATAACAAGCACTGTTGACGAGCTTTCCGGGGTACCAATATCGATGACCTTGAACCACCATGAACCCCAAAATAGCGAGGTTTTAGTGAATTTTTCGCGATTTCAGACTGCGAAACATATTTCAAGAATGAACTGGCCCAAAATTAAGCTTGAAGAGTGAACTGTCAAAAATTAGGCCTTGAACCTACATCAAACTGATGCTGTCACGCGTCTTGTGAGCATTAGCTCAGATTCCTTGCCATGCGTCTTATCGTTAATGTTAACATAAATCGACGTCTGAAATACAATAAAATATGAGTACTGCAAATAAAATACAACAAGCAGCAATCGCACAAATGGTGACTTACCTAAAAGCCACTATTTACCACAGTATAATAAACAGACATTCGATGATAAGTAAAGTTTAGTGTATTCCTTCCGTGAACACTTGGAGCAAACTCCCCAACAATCGACGGTTCAAAATTATCGAGTCAATTATCGAATCAGAGTTCACTTTGATTTACTTGGTGATGTTATTCGATCGGCGAGAACGAAAGGTGATGCATTCTCGAATTGCGCAATCCACGATGCATCATCCATTGTTGCCATTGCTGTGCTTCGGTTTGTGCAATTTTTGAACATTTATATTTCACAAGGTAATGGAGCGACGCCGTTTGGGTGTGGCAAAATCTTTAATAACAACTTCATCGCAAATTTTCCGCAAAGTGTGGGAGAAATCACAAAATTGGTTAATAGTTAACAAAGGCATGGACAACGGTTTGGATACAGTTTTAATGGTTCACAGTGTATACGGTATAATAATGGTAGGCGATTTGCATTTGCTCCAAGGTTTATACGGTTACAACGACTATACAATCGACAAAAAATCATGCCAGCCTATATATCACACGTATGATTTACGATTTGTGACACTTTGAACGAACTGCAACAGCAAAAATTCATTCCAAACTCTGCTCGACAAGCTACTTAACCTAGAACTCGGTGATAAATGCTTAAAATGTCAGCCAAGACGGGGGCTGGATCTAGGCGGAGAGGCGTGGGCAACTTTCTGTACCTACCAGCAGCACCTGAAACCAGCGAAAAGTTGTAGCAAACGCACAAAACAACGAACATGAACGTCATCTAGGAAACAAGTGGCGTAGCCAGAAATGTGAATTGGACGGAGGGGGCTCTCCTCCCTTTTCCTTCTTTTTTCCTCCCCTTTTTTCGTACTATCCTATCCCCTACACTCCCCTTCCCCTTCCTTTTCCTCCATCTGCTGCCTCTTCGTCTCCTATCCTCATTTCCTCTTTTTCACTTTCCTTTCCTCTTTTTTCCCCAAAAGTAAGACCCTGAAATCCAGCTGGGAGGTTTGGGGGAGTGCTATGCTTCCCCAGCAGGGGCGGAGTGCCAGGCAAAATCAAATTTAGTGTATTATAGCCTAAAAATATGATCCGGTGGCAACAATTTTCATTAATTATTTTTCCAACTCCCGAATATGTATTTTTAATCACAAATGTGCCTGGTCGTTGGTAGGGTATGGGCCCCTGGGCTCCCTTTCGCTACGCCACTGCGAGAAACGACCAAACAAAGAAACGAACAGACAAACGGAACGTCGGACGGACAAACAAAACGATCCGGAATCTGTAATGCCGCATATTAATTGCAAAAAACAAACCGTAAAAAACAAATTAATTAGAAAACAAAACTATCAAACGTCACTTAGCTAAGTACAGTAGTATGATGCCATCGCGTCCCTAACTAGAACCAACAACAGGGTGTCACAGAAAAATTCCCCTTTCCCACAGTCACTCATGTTGACAAACTGAGCACAGTGCACCAGTGTTTGAACAGTCTGTCAGAAATAAATCTGTTGAAACTGGGAAAAAATATTACAATCACAATATTGCTATCATAGATGTTTGATGTCACGCAAATTACATACACACAAGTCCTTCAAGCTGTATGACCTTGACCGTGACCTTGGCTAACCTCAAAAAACTTATGAGCAGTAACTGCATAGGTAATACGTTCATAATGGTGCAGCAGTGAAAGCCAGAAACTGTTCAGATACCCCTCCCCATAGTAAACTGATTTCAACTGACTAATTTCAAAAGACTTGTACATACCAAGTAAGAAAATAATGGTTGAGAGAATTTATTTTCAACTTTTGAATGGTAACGAAAATGTAAAAGTTTTACTGCAAAATATATGCTGTAGGGGTTTTTGCTATACATGTATGCAGAATGAAATGGTATAATTCAGAAAAGGATCTAGCTGTGACAGCTAGTTTCGCTCTAGAATGTGGTAAGACGAATACACGAATACAAGAAAGCTGCGCTATACCATGCACTCAGAGTGACAGCATAATTCTAACCGATTTTACGGCTATATGCTACCGGTAATTCACAAAAAAAATGAAGCCTAGTTGTTTGCAGCGAACGGTGGAGTCGTCGATGGAAAAACAAGTCAGCTGGGCAGGAAGTACACTGCAATTTTTCGCCAGACATCTGACAATTTCTGACAGAGGAGATTCAAGGTGCTCAAACTTCCAATTTTGCCCGAAAATTCAACTCAAACTTGGGTTTTTAGAACCGAATTTGGCATTCGTGGACATGCATTTTCTGAATAGAAAAACAATTTTCCAGCATTTTTTGGACAGCCAAAAATTTAGGGTGGGCAATTACTGCCCCCACTCCTGCCCCTGCCGTGACGTCACTGGCAGTGAAACATAATAGATATATACGAGTTACTCCTACTTTTACATCAGGATAATTCACCTCTTTAAAAGCAGCACATTACTGGCACACCCTGCATAATCGCTGCTCGTAGGCAACAAGGGAGGCAGCAGTTTCAACTTTCAACCTCGACTTTAATGCGCGATGGGGTGAGAAGTTTGAACGACGGCGACGAACAAATAGAACGTCGGGTCTCTGAAGGCGGCGTAGCACTGGACAATACACCTGCTGTAGACGCCTGCTGCTGCGCCTGCTGGCGACGCTTGAGCATGCTTCTAGTGACGAATGTCGGACTGCCAGGCCACCACTGTGGACGCTTTGACTTGCGACCACCCACAGAGGCCGTCAAATGTCGTGGCTTCACGTCTGCATCCACCTAACAGCCAGCCACACAGACCAGGCATGCGTTCAAGGCTAGCATTTTCAACGCCAAGGTCACTAATCTTCAAGGCCAAGGCCAAAGCAAAAGACAAAGCCAGGCCAGTTTGCCAGGCACGTGGCTTTTGAGGTCAAGGCCAAGGTAACTAAGTAAGTAAATAGGTGAAATAGTTATGGCCATTTTATACTGCACGTCATCTTATTCAAACCGTAATAAACCATAAAAGTGGTCAGACAAATGTAGTTGTTCAATAATTCAGTGAATATATTATACAAATATCAGAAACTCATTGCACAAAGCACATTCACTACAAGTGACTAGAGGCCAAAGCGTCAAGGCCAAGGCCAAAGTCATACCTCTTCAAGGCCAAGACCACGATTTTTTTGTCCTCGAGCTGTCCAAGACCAGCCCTTGAGAACCCCATCCCTGGCGCAGATAACTGAATATTTTATCAATCACGACCCTACACATAGGGAGCGGTGTAGCAGAGGTGAACACGTGGGAACCCTCATTCCAAAATATTATTGGCCCTCTTTCTCTTTACATATCTAAATATAAAAAATAATACAAAGACAAAACTTGGTGTCATGAAATGCGGTTTCCAGGGTGCAAAATGATCCAAAATATGCCACAGTCCCCAACGTGGAAACTTACAGCACTACCCCAGATCTTTTAGCTAGATTAAAGAGAAACCTACTTCTAGAAAGATAGTAGAAAAAAGGTTAAAATGACGATTCTATGTGGCAAAAAATGCAAAAATTTGTTGATACTGAACAAGAATTGTTAAGTTCTTTGAAAATGTAACAGAGGTTCGTTTTTTGAGACACCGTGCAGAAAACAGAATAAATAGACTTGTTTCTGAGTTTTAGCAGTCTTACCTTAATTTCGGTACAAGTCATCTGGCCGTCAACTTCAACATTCTTTGTTCCACCACCAGGTTGCTTTCTGTGACACTTTTTTGACTCCTTCGGTGGCTTTCTACCGGTTCTCTTTCTCTCAAGTATGCCGATGATGTTTGGTTTGACATCAGTATTGTCTCCACTGGCGGTAAGCACTGTTGTCAGACTAGCACTCTGCTGCCCCGTAGTAGAAGCAGATGAACTCATGACTGTTTTCACGCCCTGCTCGGCGTCGTCCCCATTATTTTTCTTTCTCTTCCTGTCCCCTTCCAGTCTCGACTCTTTTGATGAAAGTTTTCTGCCTTTTCTGCCGCAAACGACGTTGGCTGGCGGTGTGGTGTCGTTGCATTTATTGTTTCTCCGACTCTGTTGGCGCTGACTGTTGGCTATCACGAGTTTCACATCAAGTGATGCTACCGGGCTGCTAGCATCAACAGACTTTTTCGGAGGTCCTTTGGCCAGTTTCTTTGCTGACATCACGTTGGGTTTGATGTCTTCCTGTTCTTCATCATGTTGACAGTTTTTCAAGCCTTTTCGGCATCTTTTCGCCGCTGTCACCGCATCATGAGATTCAACTGCAGCCAACAGCGAGGCTGCATCATTGTCATCATCATCATGTTTTCTGCGTTGAGGTTTACGTCGATCACTGGCGCCACAATCCAGATCTTTCACTCTCTTCTTAATAGCAGCCGGTTTATCCACATGCCCACGGCTGCGACCGGACCCCTTGAATGTTTGTTTACAGTCACTACTAGCCAGATCAATGAGATAAGGATGGATAGCTGTAGTTGCTCGTTCTAGCTGAGTCGGTAATCTGTCGGTCGTATCTGTGATTGTAGACTGTCTGCTGGTTGAATTAGGTCTAGCCTCAAGACCACCTGGCTGAACTGCGAGACTGCCATCATCATCATCATCATCAATGTCATCATCATTGTTGTGTCTTCCAGGTCGTTGTCGTAGTCTGTATCCATCACTCGGCTCTGACAGTGATCGCCCAATGCTGTACATAGCTGCATGGCTCTCATCTCTGTCGTCTATGTCACCATCACAGTCCAGACCTAGGTATGGGTCTATGTGACCATCATTAGAGTCCTCGAAGACTGGCAGCAGCTTCCCGTGTGTACAGCTCTGAGATGTTTGTCTGTTGCTGGCTGTACGCTGCAGTGTGCATCTGTTGTCGTTTGCACCTATACACACATCCACATACTCTCCCTCACGCACAGACTCAGGTTAGGCCAACTCAGCCTTCTATCCTCCACTTTAGGCTCAATTTCCCTCCCCCACTTTCGGGCTCAAGCCCCTCTTGCCTTTCAAGTTTCTTGTTAAGGGTGTTGATTGCCCAGTGGAAAATAGGGAGGGGGAGTTTTGTTAAGAGTGAAGATAACCCAGTGTAAAACAGTGGAAGAGAGCTTTGTTAAGAGTATTGATTGTCCAGTGAAAAATAAGATGGAGTTTTGATCTACATCCTTAACAACCCCCCCTATTTTTTACTCGGTGCAAGCTGCGAACATCAGGTATAGAGATGAAAGTTACTGCATACACGTACACCATGCCTCATGCACCCAATGTGGTCCAGCGCAGCAGCGTCATAAGTTCAACAAGAAATTTGAGCTAATGCTCACGAGACGCGTGAAAGTCTATAGCAGTTCCGGTTCACGCTAAGTTAATATACAAATACCAAATTCTCTATCTGGATCGCATAACGATAGCAGCGTGGCGCCACGATGTGAATGATATAGACTTGTGTCGCAGCCCGAAATCGCCAAAAAATCTATAAAACCCCCTATTTTGGCGTTCAAGGTCGTTCAAGGTCATTGAATTCAGTGCTAATCGAGAGCCAGTGTACGGCTTCCTATTAGTGATTAACAGTAACCTAGGCCCTATCTCGCATCGTTACCGAGATACAGCAACTTATTGGCCAAAAATCGCAAATTTTGCCCACCCCCCTCTCATTTAGTGCCCTCGTTCGGGGTGACCCCCTTTGAATTTATGGAAAAGCTTTACGGTTCCTGAAACTAGAGTCTTCCAGGCAGCCGATGGTGAAGATTTGGTGATCCTAGCTTGCACCATTTTTGACTGATCCACCCGTGTGACAGACGGACAGACAGACAAAAAACGGACAGATAGAATCGCGATGGCTAAGACGCACTGAAAGCAGTAGCTGCTTTCGCGCATAAAAAGTAGACGGGGCAAGTAGCTGCAATTTTCTGATAAAGATTACACATGAACAAATTTTGATTATGCCCCAAATTTTCCCAATGTGGGGCTTTTAGCCTTAAATTTTGCATTTTTAGACGACAATTTTCCAACAAGAAGAAGATTTTCTGACAGCCAAGAATTGGGAGGGGCTAATTGCCACTAGCCAAGACTCCACTGGTACAGCACACGTCCACCAAACAGCAAGCAATGCTAAATACTGGGAAAACGACTAAACTATTCAAATAAGTAGTTAAATTCACAAAAAGTAACAATTAATCAATCATCAATTTTGATGATAGTTGCATAAAAAACATATATGTATTATGTATTTTTCGTTTAGCAAGTTCATGCAGCTAACAGCTGCCACAACTGCACTAAGACACAATTAGGGAGTTTTTTATTCAACCTTGTAGACAGACGTAAATGCTGACAGATTATATTAAATTATATCAAATGTTTAGAGGCCCATGCCCAATATCTCTAAAATTTGGGGGACAAAGACTTCCAAATATCACCGCGATTTCAGACATGTGACTTTCATTGGGAATATGTCGGGAACAAATCAATCAAGGTACGAACAATCAGAAAATGGCATTATCAACTATGATCCCTCCCACGTTTGATGAAAAATACGGTAAACTTTGGTCTAACAAAAAGTTCAAGCATCTAATGTTTACCCACCCAAAATCAACTTCGCACACGCCAAAGCTATCTGTACAGCGTTGGCCATATGTGTTCTTATCGTTGCTATGAGCAAAATATTAAACCTCTAAATCACCTCCATGGTGGTCTAATAGAGCACAGAGCACTGGGTGGTTTCATGCTGGGTTCTGCTCCAAATTTCTGGTCTCAATTTGTTTCGCTACGACACTGAAAGTCTGCAGCAAATAGCAACATCTCAAGACGCTGTACAGCTTGTTGTATGACTTGCTGTGAGACAAATCAGGAGAAATAAAGTTTGGACCTGCAGGGTGAGCTCGGTGACTGGTCGTTGGCGGATAGAAGTGCGCCATGAAGCGGTCCCAGTGTGAATAGAGCCGGTGGTAATAGTCAGTCAACCCAGCCAGCTCAGGATGTCTCCGCATTAACCTGTTCACCTGAGGAGTGGCGCCAGCGTCCAGTTGACAACAACGATGCATAGACACCTGACCAGCAGTCAATTACTCAACCAATCACACAAACACATGCGTGTATAGGTTATAGATCTTTATGGGAAACCTATCGCAAAGCTACATATGGGTCACACAGTATTACTTGTCACCTGACACAGATCTGCCCCATCTTAACCCCAGTCAGACAGGTCAGTACTCAATTTACCTACCGCAAAGGGATGGAAAGCTGAGTTGACCCTGATACTGGTGTTATACTATGGATGGCTTACCTGTGACAACCTGTCCATCCTAGTATTAACAACTTGTTAGTGACCAGACTGCGAGCTGAACCCATGACCTTCCGATCGTTAAGTTACACTACCAAGTCACATACGTTGGTGGTCCAGTACACTTCTCTCAAACGCTAATGCTAAACGCTTAAAATTATCACAAGTTAGATATTCAGGACCACATAATGCAAAAAAAAACTAAACTATAGCTGAAAGTAGAGAGCTAGATAAATACCTGACCTAACACTAACAACTAAACACTGCCATAAACCAGCAAAATAAGCTGTACACGTGTACACTGATATGCAAAAAAACTAATTTCTCAACTTATTTTCAGCCTGTTTTAAGTAGGCTAATCTACTACAATATAATGCCAGTGCGAGTTTACAGTCTGCCAAACTTTAAAATGGTCGAACATAATGATGATCATAATGATCATGCTGCTTCTACACAGTGTTTCAAAAGAACAGTCAAAATTGTTTTTCTCATAACTTTGTTAATTTTTCACCAACTTTGATAATTTTTGGCACAAAGATGGCCAAAATGATAGAATTATGTAATCTTGTGGACTTATTTTCCACCTCACCTAATTTTTATGTCAATGCACTACCATGTGAAACACAGATGCGCCAAATTGTAACATTTCGTGGCTGATTATCTGTATCCGATTAGGCCTACTTAACTTTGCATCATCAATTCGATAGAAAGCGCCACATGATTTATTAATTTTGTGGTATTAAATATTTTAACGTGAAAATAGCAAACAACAAAATAACTGACTGATAAGCTTAGAACATGTCTAATCGATGAGTGAATGCAGTTTGATCAGTCAACCTTTGATTCTGATATCAGCCAGTGGCGTTGCAATTAAGCCATTGCGTCCATGTATGTTGGGCAGACTTTGCGCATTAATTTTGATAATCTGCAACCGAGTTGTTACAGAACTTGCAATTCTGCCAAATGATGTACATTTCACTTATTCTGCGCTTAATTAAGTCGTTACAACGTTTACTGGATATGACAGCTCAGCGTTATGCATATGCAAAATTGGAGCATCTGTGTTTCACATGGTAGTGCGTTGACACAAATTAAGTGAAATGGAAAATGAGTGCATCTTACACAATTCTATCGTCTTGGCCATATTTGTGCCAAAAATTATCAAAATTGGTGGAAATTTGACATAGTTATGACAAAAACAATTTTGACTGTTTTTTTGAAACATAGTGTACTGCTCAACTATTACAGACAGACCTGTTGGTCGATGGTAGTGATAAAGGGCTCGTTGACGTGTTTGCGCACATACATCGCCATCATGACAACTCTCAGTCGATGTGCCGACTTGAACAGCCCATCAGCCTGATGTCCGACAGCCCAACGACAGCACAAATCCACGGTTCCGGCGAAGAACGGGTACTGCATACAATACACAATGCAATACAAATACTTACAGATTTGAGCTAAAAAACTGATAAACAACCTGCCAGCTTAATCTGGCACTAAACTGAAACGAACTGAAAATGTTTAAAATGAAAATGAAATGAGTGACTAAGTAGTGAAATAGAAGTTCTGTTATGTAAAGCATAAAAATGTTCAATAAAACAAAGCAGTCCAACAACAGCAACAAAATATGCAGAGAGCAAGACATCAAAATACTTAGGCTTATATATTATTACGTGCGAAAGCAGCTACTGCTATCAGCGTGTCTTAGCCATCGCATTTCTGTCTGTCTGTCTGTCTGTCCGTCACACGGGTGGATTAGTCAAAAATGGTCCAAGCTAGAATCACCAAGTTTTTACCGTCAGGAAGACTCTAGTTTCAAAAACTGTAAAGCTTTTTCATAAATTTGAAGAGGGTCACTTTGAATGAGGGTGCTAAATGAGAGGTGGGTGGAAAAAATTTGCGATTTTTAGCCAATAAGTCGCTGTATCTCAATAATGGTGCAAGACAGGGCCTAATTGCCACAGAATTCAATGACTGTGGATGACCTTGAACGCTAAAATAGGGGTTTTTATGGATTTTTTGGCGATTTCGGGCTACATGACACATTTCAAGAATGAATTGTGCTGTAACCAATTGAGATAGACACAGAAAAGCTGCGTATGAAATTTTCAGCATTGAACGTAGATTTCGACGGTCCAAGTCTCCATTTTCTAGGTTTAAGAAAACCTGCGCACGAGGGCATCAAAAAGCGTTACCACCGTAAAAGTTGTTATTTTACCGTTGTTGGCCAGTCTTTCATGAAAATGGTTGCAGATGCATGGGCATGCTGACTATCACAACAAGCACTAGTGATGAACTTTTCAGTCGTATCAACATCAATGACTTTGAAAGATCCTATACTTCCGAAATAAAGGGTTTTTATTGATTTTTATGATCTTCAGCTGCACTGCGATGAAATGGCTGGAGATACAGACTGACAGTTTGCGAACAGGAACTGCTATAGGCTTTCGCGCATCTTGTGAGCATTAGCTCAAATTTCTTGTTTACTATACACAAAGCGAGTCGCAATGTTCTACTGTAAGAACATAGCAGCCTTACATTAAGCTCAAATAAGTAACAGAACAACTCATGAGACGATAAAAATGTGCATTTTGTATTTGTTTAAGAAAATACACTTTCAGAAATTAATATGTAGAGCCAGTAGTGTAGCCAGAAATTTCAAATGGGGAACCTCGTCTCCCTTCACCTCCTCCCTTCCCTTTTTGTCCTTTCCCTTCTTGCCCTCTCCGTTACCC
>Ga0209367_1005337_pt1 | contig 17818 bp, 9 predicted proteins | sample WorMetLIZISLAND2_FD_187412 | JGI IMG/M metagenome (GOLD analysis project Ga0209367, IMG submission 187412) | Marine gutless worms symbiont microbial communities from Max Planck institute for Marine Microbiology, Germany - Olavius geniculatus... ... | reverse complement strand
CCGTCACCCATGCGCTCCGAATTACCGTATCGTATATCCTAGCGTTGATTGTATAGCGATCGATCGGTATAGCAGCGTCAACATAACGTGTAATATATGGCATGATATATGACTGCAATCACTTTGCAGGGAATCGCTTTCTTTCCGCGACCGGAAGTCGGACGCTGGCCTTCAGATATCGACGGTGCGATCGGCCCGCGCCCTACCGACAGCTAGACTTTTTGCATAGTAACTTAGCACTGCTGCTACTACTGTAATAGTTGTGATATAATCAAAGTTGTAGAAAAAGGGATTATGGAAATTTTTCACAATGGGGAGGAAATTTTTTCGCATCCAAAACCAGGTCTACCCCAAAACGTCATTTTCCGTATACATGATAGACCTATTCGCCAAATATTGTACTAACCAATTTTCAAAATTTTATGAATCGCACGCTTTGTGAACATTTTGCATTAAAGTGTTATTTAACAAATATCTCACTACATATATATGAACTGCAGCGTCGGCCTACTTTGTGAAACATAAAAATGTTAGAAACGAGTAATCTGAGCATAAAAGGTCACGCGACGCGCGACAGTATCAGGGTACCCTTACCTTACCTTTCCTTACCTTACCTCCGGGGTGAACAGGCTCTTACACATGCCCAGCGCTGATGCCGTATCAGCTCGGCCCGATGCGCGTCCCCGAATGTAACCACAAGGTTACAAATAACGGCTATAAAACCGTAGTCGGCTGTGAAGCCGAAACCACCACAAAAACACTGGTAACGTGTAGCAATCTGCTTTCACGAGTTTGGTCAGCTCTTTGTTGGCTCCTCACCTCCAGATTTTAGAAATCTTTCGGATCATCGGTGCAAAGCCCCACCACCACGGCAAGGTGGCTGACCACGGTGGGGAGTATCAGGGTACATCTGCAATAGAATAATAATGCATTTTGAAAGAGTAGCCTACCAAAATTATGACATCTTAATGGGACCACAGCATAAATAAGCTTAACACAAGCTATGCACGCTGTGATACGACTCCTTGAATTGACAGCCATATATTTAAAAGAGTTTGGCCAACGCGGTTTCATTTAGTTGATTGGCTGTGACGGTCACGTGGTTCCTGGGCGCCATTTTCATTGCAACTCTACTCAGCCGACTGGCCTGTTTTCGCTGACAACGTAGCCTAACAGCATACCATGCCATTTGCAGCTAGTATATAGTCGAAAGTTTAAACATTTAGCCCACACTTCACAAGGTAGTGTAGCAACACAGCTAATTTTATTGCAAATTGTCCAGCGAGTGTGCCAGTTGTTTTATTTTGTTATTCATGCGCGAGCATCTTTCGTGTTGAAATATTCAACGTGAATTAATCTAGAAACGGAAGATTCAGTAATTTCTGTTGACTTACTGACGCACAATGGACGAATTGAACCCTCATGGACACTTGCGCAAAGCATCAGGACACGGAGCCTTCAAGAGGTGGATTCGACAGCTGCATCCAAATGATGTGGTTGCAAAGTCCGTCGACACTCTCCCCCCTCTATCCCACCATTGGGTTTTCGACTGTGTACCAGCCGAGGCCCACGGGTCTGGAGCCCACGGGTCTGGAGGGCGGACTACTACAACAACTACATCAGGATACGAAACATCTCGTGGAACATCGGTTTGCAGCTAGCAGACATACCACCGCCCCAATCACGCACACTAGGACTTCGCCCCGTAGCCCGTAAGCCACTACTCATTTCCCGTCCTACAGAGGGTAGGAGGCTGAGTTGGCCTGAGCACACCGTAGGTTAGCAACTTGCTCAAAGTTGCTTGCAAATGACGGCAGTGAGAATCAAACCGCAACCTGAAAGTTACGAGTCGACACTAACCACTAGACACTTGCACTTCACAGGCAGGTAGGTGTGAAGAACTTGCCCAAGGCTGTTACTTGGCAGCGCATCGGCTGGCATTGAACCGTGGACCTTTCGGTCTCGTATCCAACGCCCTAACCACTGCTGCTAATAAAACTATTTTGATTTGATTTGATTTGAACCACTGAGCCACCAAGCCACCGTACACTAGTACAAGTTGTACCGTACACTGTACTATATTCGCTAATGTGCGCGGTGTACCGTGTCAGAAGCTAATTTTGGTCCAAGAGCGCAGCCACTGACCGACAGCTTCGTTAGACTGACAGCCGCGCAACCAAGTGAAGAAGCACTCAATGGCTTTGACAACAGCGCAACGGCGGACGGACCACGTCTGATGTGATGGAAGACCGACCCCGCAAACAAACGAAAGGTCGACTAGGTATAATAGTCATCGGAGCTGCACGGAATCGAGAAATATCTAGCGCCAATAATTCTGTTGTCGATCAAAATAGCGACTGTAATTGATATATTGCGGTGGTGGTGTTTCCTTTGTATGAACAATGCTTCTTAAAACAGTGAACCACAAATAAGAGCAACTGTGCACAGTGGCTTTATTTCAGTAAATCATTTGGGGAGTCGCAGTAATCTTTGAGGGTCTAAGTCTTCTTAACGTATTGTTTTTGCACCAACGGTACGATTTATACGGGAAAAAAAATTAAAATCATAAATCCTTCAGGGGTCCGCAGACCCTCCAACCCTTCTAAAATTTCCCAAATGACGCCCCTGACTCTGTATGTCTTTTTACACCTACCATGAATTCCAGTTGTGCAATCGGTAGGTGCAATAGCTTATCAGTGCAATGCTATATGCCTATGCCTATAGCATTCGCCAGATTTCGCAATGAGAGTTCATCTTTCTAGCTCCATTTCAATTTCTGCCCTGTCTTTCGCCCCTTTCTTGCATGCCTTTTTATTTTATCGCAAACAGTCCCTTCGTATTCCTTTTCCTTTAATTCAGCAAGCGGGCTGTGATAGATTAGAATGCCTATAGCACTAGCATCACGTTGCTCGAGTACACCACTACAATAGCTGCTGCTGCTGCTGCTGCTGCAGCTGCTGACTGGGATGACTGATGATGACGACCAGAGTTCTGACGATGCTAGAATAGTATAGCCACTGCCGCCGCCGCGCTGTGTTGCATAGTCAAGTGTTCTTGGCATGAGAATACACGCCGGCACTAAAAACAGACCTGTGTTCAAAAATTTTAACGTCGAGCAATTAGCACGTGTATTTTGAATACATTTGCTGGAAGTTTGCTGGACGTTTGTTGGATCGTGTAAACGGGGTATAATGAAACAGGAACTGTATAGGCTGTAGCACGTCTTCCCTAGCGACAGCTGGGTTTTTATGTTGAATATTAATTTTTTACTTGGCTGTGACCGTATGTAGCGACGCGTCTGAGTGGGATTGGGATGAACGTCAATCCTGGGGGCGTGGAGGGGGTGTCCCTTTACATATTTGGACCCAATTTAAGACAAATGTCTTGGTTTTTTTTTACTGAAAATCCTATTAAAGACGAAGGTAGAAAATGCAAAACATTGCCTCTATTGCTTGCCACGCTATCTTTCCACTAGAAGTGTCTGTGAGGCTAAAAAGATGCACCAAATTTATTTTCGGCAAGGCTCCGCCCGGACTGATATGGAAAGCTTAGGACGACCCCCAGACCTTTTAGTAAACCGGGCGAAGGGGATACGTCACTCCGCCCCTTCCATGGGGTCTCGTTCTCGATGCTTACGTTGCCTCGACCCCTCCCCAACACTGATGACGGATCGACGCTGCTGCGTTTGATGTGCGCTATAACTCTGACATAAAGCGCGCATAAAGCGACGAAACTGAACTGAACTGAACTGACATGGTTTAGGCTGGCAAGTAGTAATGCATTACAGTAGGTACCGTCTAACGGCGTCCGTGACACTGTGACTACGCTTACGTACGCGTCAGCCAATGGCCAATGGGCTCGCCCTGCATGTTTATTGGCCAGTTCGTCAAAAACTAACCGTGTCAGTTCAGTTCAGTTCAGTCAAGTCGCTCTTTACGCGTCTTATCAGTTGCTGTATCTATAGGCCTGCAGCAGATTTGAGCTATATAGTGAGAGGATACCGGTAATTCTGGCGGAAAGCGATCGATCTGATGACGCTATAAAGTGACGAAACATATTCTTAGCGTGTTTTCTGGACCACCCTGTAGGCGTGTGCTCGGTAATGGGCGCACAGTGGATAAGTCAACACGTCGTCTTCGGACCGTATTTCGACAGAGCTTCAAATATTAATCGCGCGAAAGCGAGCGTCGGGGAGCATTTCTGGGACAAGAAACGCGCCCATATCCGGTCTGCAGCGTGTGCGCTGTCGAATGGCGTTCGTATAAGATTATGCAAAGTTGCTGCTATGCAATGAACGATCGATTAAGCTTACTGCGAATTCGTCGCCAGCGTTAAAATATTTCAATAATCAGTCGTCAGCCAAGTCGAAACTGCTATCATGTGGATACTCAACGCCCTGGTACGTAGGCCCTATTATTGTACGCATTTTATGCATCAGTGTATTTGATAGGCCTACTGTTATAATTACTATGTTTCATCAAAGCACCATCACCATAATGACTGAAAGGTTTCGTGGTCTAAGCAACAACATTAGACCTATTTTTAGCTTTCTAGGACTACGTCAACATTATAGCGAGAACTGGAAAAACAAAAAATTTTTAAATCAAAATTTTGCATATTTTAGGTTTGTACGGTTTTAAACTTTTTAAAAAGTTTATTAAAGTTTTCAATTTTTTTAATGTTTTAGATGTTTAAAAAAGTTTTAAAAGCTTTTTAAAGGTTTTAAAGGTTTTTTAAAATTAGTGTTTAACTGAAAACAGCACACAACATTACGATTCAGGAAGAACATCTTATACACCCTGTCCGTCACATGATTACATTGTTTTCTATAACAAGATGAACTGATCGTGTGGTGGACTCATAAATTAAAAATCGCGATTAAAATATGGAATAGGCCTAAATTACGACACGTAAAAACCTAAAATTGGACTTTTAAGGTTTTAAACCTAAAAACTCAAGTTGTTGGATCAGTATACTTTTTTTCAGCCCTGATTATAGCACACCGGATGCATGTCAATTTATGCACGCCGATGGGGTGATTATTATTTTATATGTTGGTGTTATCATGACAGGTGGTAATGATTGGAGCGTTCGCCGGTAGAAGTCATCAGGTGGAGCTTGGGTTCTTGATTCAGCGACAGGCGTGTTCCAGCATCCATGCTCACCTGGACTTGTTGTTTAATTGCCTGCCAGGTAAGTTACCATAGCAACGCCACGCAGCCGACATAACTGCCTGATTCACAAATTTGTCTATACTAACTGTATAGTGTGAATTTCTGTGGCTTTTTCCTGCTAGATGAAATCGCCGAAACATCACAGCGTGCGAAATATTATGCAAACTGTTAACCAAGAATTCGAAAGTTTGACTTTAGTTTGCCGGGTTGCTGTAGTTTACGTTGTGCAAAACTCGCTAACATGACTTTGTACTTAAGCTAGTGAATCGAAACGTTTCTGACGGACGACCCTAGATATTTTTGGCTAAAATGTTATTTGAATTTCGAGCTGGGCTGTGGTGGAAATACAGCTACGGTGTCTGCTGGAAATGTGTCATGAACTCATGATTAATAAAACATTATTATAGTTGTTTATCGCAGCTGTTAAACAACTGTGTATTATAGTTGTGTCGATGTAGAAGGTCGGATGCTATCTTTAAACGCATCGGCCCGTGCGTTCAGCTCTCGGGGATAACAGTCCCGAGCCACGATAGCAAATATCGGATTAATTCCCTGCTGTATATCGAGTGCAGCAGAGAAACGTGTTTATTGAAAACAAATTAATGTTTCTAGGAGTTTTTTTCGTAGGCCTATTAAAGTTACATTGCAGCTGCAGCAGTTGTTGCCATGGCAATACGCCGAAAATTAGAACCATTGATAACAGCAAGATTTTTCCGAGTGAAACTCCTATTGGCGATTTCGTTAATTAATAGTTCTACGAAAGCTTCATTAGTTTTTAAAATATTTGTTACGTTTTCACATTTAACTTTTTCAGGTTTTAACCATTTACATTAAATAGTCACCAATGGTGTGAAATTTTTGAAATTGAGATAAAATTGTCGAAAGTTTTCAAACATGAAATTTTCACCGTTTATCTTCAATGACGCCGGTCGGTATCGATGTCAGAAACAAGACGCGTTATCAGCACGTGGCGTTACGTGAAGACCTATAGGCTGAACGCTGTTGCTGTACTATACGTAACAAGTCACAACAGATGGTTAGTTGTCGGCGGCGATCGGTCTTCACAGACGCCGACAGAACGACAGATATATGCCTCCTGTGTACTCAACCTACCGCCCACCAGAGGTCTATTGACTCAGACGGTACGCTAGCGATAATTCTCTGAGATTAGCGAAACCTCGCCGGATTGTTTAAAAGAGCGCACAGAGCGACGGATCTAAACTGAAACGAAACTAAATGAAATTTATTTATTTATTTCAATTCATCAACCAGCACAACTAGCACGGCATGGGAGTAGCAAACAATATGAGAATATAGGCTACTAGCCGAATGGCCAACATAGGGTCATAAAACCACCTAGGCCTATATGTAGCCAATAAAATATAAAATAAAATCATACACAACATCAGCACAAAACACATTGGAACTACGTAGGCCTATGTTTTAAACTTAAAACCTCGTGACAATCTATGACTTGCCTAGTAGAGCATATAAAAAATCAAAAGATCGCCACCTTGTCTTAAATGCGGATATATTTTTGTCTTGTAGCAAAGCAGCAGGCAAAAGATTCCACGGTGAGATAATACGAACACAGAAAAAATGAGCACGTACATTAATGATATTACCTGAGATAAAAGTTTTGGCACGCAGCTTTTATTTTAGTTTAGTTCATTTCATTACTATCTGTTTGAACACCCTTTGAGGGGTCTGCATACAGTACCGTAAGCATTAATTTTGGCGAAGATGCAGCCGTTGCTCTTCCGGACTGCATGGTAAATAGTGCAAATAGGGGCTATGAAAAAGAGATAAGACTGCCGCCACGAAAAAGGTAAACTAAGTGAGTAAGACGATCAGTGATGAAGACGAGCTAGAACGTAAAAGAAAATTAAAAGATGGTTGTAGCTTCTCACGTGAATCTGTCTTAGAGCAGCTGGGGAGCGTAATTAGCTATTTGAGATAACGTGGGTGTTCGTTACCTGCCACCCGAGCTAGAAGGTAGTCGCTGAAGAGGCACGACATCTGACAGAGCTTGTCGATGAGGTATAAAGTTGCAGACCCGCGAAGACAATTATTTTGCACGGTACAGCAGGACTGCACAGCGTACACTTTATTATAGCGATCCGCTCCGAAGCTTTTAGCCAGTAAAGCTGGTTTACCAGAGCGGAGTAATGTAATGATGCTCATCAAGCCGTTCTCAATACCAAAAGGCAATACAGTCTTGGTCTCTTGGAAGTGACAGCTGATTGGCAGTGATAGCGAAGTAGCGAACAATCTGTACTGCAAGCAGAATATGTACCACCGCCCCAATTGGTCACAAAAAAAACCTGGACGCCGTAGCCAGTAGTGTACGTAGCTACCACTTATTTCCGATCTCGCAGAGGGTGGAGGGGGCTGAGTTGACCTGGGCGCTCAGTAGGTTAGCAACTTGCTTTAGAGGTTGTCTGCAAATGACCCGCGACGGTGAGATTCGAATTGCCACCTGAAAGTTACAGAAAATGTTCTCAGCTCCTACGCGAACTGCATTTAGTTGAACATCTAGTTGCATGAAGCGCAAAGCTGGAAAATCTAGGTTTTCAAAAAAAGTTGTAGGTTTTTGGATGTTTTAAAGGTTTAGTGCCCAATGAACACCGAAGTGACCGTACACATAATTAATTATACGACTGATGAAAAAAATTTTATTATACAAGTGAACGAATAATGACGTGATTGACGTCATAACTCAAGAATTGCGATTAAACTATGAAATAAAATATCATATGTGACAAATTTTACAAAAAAAAACAGAAAAATTTCTTTAAAATTTAAAATTAAACATCTGAGGTTTTTACAGTTTCTTAAAAACCTAAAAAAACTTAGGTGTTTTTCGGACCAGTTTTTCACCTCTGATGCAGCGATAGGTCTAGTTAGTTTCAGCGACTATTCGCAACATTCTGTCGCAGTTCACCGGACCAACATCGGACCAAAATTTCAAGTGAGTGTAGCCTATGCTGGGGGATGCTATGGGCTACTGTGTGGATTCCTGGTCGACAAAAGACTGGGCGTGCGCTAGGGCGGGCTGGCTCGTGCTCTAAAATACCTACGCCGGCGGCGCAATAGACCAGTTAGTCGTTCTTACGTCGGTGTTTCGTTTTGATGTGGAGCGGACGGGCGGACGTCTCCCTAGCTGACCGCTTGAGCGCCGTACGTCTCGGGCGATGGATAGCCCTTTGCCGTACTAACTCGTTTCACTGGGCACTGCCCAGTCCGGACCGAAAACACAATAACAGCGTACGAGTGCGTACGGGCCTACGGTACGAGACGTACGGTACATAGTATGGGACTAGATGGATGTTCTTCGCATTACTGCATGTACGACTAGTCTAGAGATGTGCACGGGAACGGAAAAGACCGGGATTTTGGGTCCAATGGGCTTCCCGCGGAAATAGAAATTAGATGCATGGAAATTGGAATTGAGACATTACGGTGGGACTAATTTTATTACAAGCGATTGCAACCTAGCTGTATGCGCATAGTATAAAGTAAAATTTCCACATGTTTTCATTATTGCTTAGTTATCGTTCTTTTCAGTTAACATTTGATATTTTGCAGGTTGTCGTTTGATAGTTCGCCTGCTTTTTAAAACTTGTCTAACGCTGTCGGTTGGGGAGTGCAGTAAAGGGCACGCCGCCCACAGAAAAATCTTAAAAAATACCCAGACGTCTCGGTTGAGGCAGCTGCAGAATGGGAATAGAACTGGGAGGGAATTTGGAATTCCTTGCTGGGAAAATGGAAATGGAACTTTAATTTTAAACGGAAATGGAACGGAAATAGAAATAAGGTCGCTGAAATGGAAGGGATTTGGTACGAAAAAATCTTATCTGTTTCCGCACAACTCTAGACCAGACCTGCACGGCCACGACTAGGCTAACGGAAGCTCGTAAAACCTAACTAGTCGGCACGTGTCGACAACTGGTTGGCTGCAGTGACTGACTGGTCAGACAGACTGGTGCGTGGTCAAGTGAAGAATGACCGTTCACTTGCGTACGTTTCTGGTCAGTGGGTCAACCCACCCTTTCATGCAGCTGTCGAGCTGCACTTGACGTACATCAACTGAAACCCGAATTCCATTACGCCTTCGCTCATTTGCAAGCAACCTTGAGCAAGTTGCTAACATGTTGCTACTGTGTGCACACAGTAGCAACATGTTAGCAACTTGCTCAAGCCTCTTACCCTACGTGGGACGGGAAATGAGTAGTAGCTTACGGGCTACGGGGTGAAGGTCTAGTGTGGCTGATTGGGGCGATGGTATGTCTGCTAGCTGCAAACCGCCGATCCAATTGTTCGTTAACGGGGGCAATGGCTGGCCGCATAGTGCGCTGCGGTATCATTAGCTCATGTCAATCAGCTGCCACTTCCGAGATTGTCGCCACGCTGAACGGCGTGGAATAGAGGCTTCGCTGCGTTGGTCGGTCGTAACCACCCGTCGGTGTGGTGCGTCATCGAGTCACTGCAGCAGGATGTGGCCGCGGCGTCGACGATACTGCTGCAGAATGCACGTGGCCAGCCGTCGGCAAAGCATCTCAAGATGTCCACCCAGATTCTGCCGCGTCAACTCCACACCATCTGTGCAGCACGACGTGATGGCTAGAAGACGGTGGAAGAGACCTTGCGTGCGGTCGCGAGCACAGTCCGCTTCGAGTGAAAGTGATAGCACTTGACACTTTGCTGACTATTACACTATTTCTTCTTTTTGGACATTAGCTGTATATAATATCGTCTTATTTCAGTGACATTTATATTAATATATCAAAAGACTTGCAGTATATAACTGTATATATTTATTCATAACTGTTACATTTTCTAATATGCTGTATATATTGCTGTATGTGAGACATTAATACATTTGGATATATGCTTGTTGACCATATATGTCAGCGATTGATACTTACACGAAATACAACTTACACTCAGCAGCACCATACATAGGGTGGGAATGTCTGGGTATGCAAAAAACAGGTGGGAAACGTCCGGGAAAAGGAAACGTCCAGGGGGAACGTCCGGGGTGAAGTGTCCGGGGGAAAATGTTCTACACCCAATTTTTTATTGGGGGACAACAATACTTCAAGATTCGCCAGTTAGCAACACTATAATGAAATAGTGGTGAAACTATAGAAACAATATGGTAAAATTTTATATTGGATTTTACGTTAATACTAGCAAGAGTCAAGATCAATATTATTAAACGCGAATTGAGATCAAGATCAGTTAGAGTTTCTAAACCACATTACATTATGCATCACAGATATTACAAAAACACTTTAACCTATAACCTTTGTATTATTAATGATTTTAACCGATAGTGCTTAAGTAACGGTCGAGCTATTGGCATGGTTGTCGTCCGTCCGTCCGTCCTTCCGTCAGTCACGAATGTACTGCAGCTAAACGATGCGAAATAAAGCCTAGGTTGCTATTGATCACTAATAGGAAGTCACCTATTGGCTTTCAAATGACCTGAAAATTATTGACTTTGGATGACCTTGAAGGGTCATAATGCACTATGGTATGCCAATCTTGCAGTATTGTGGCTAAACGGTAAGTCGTGCGGGGTCGGCGATAGTACTATCGGATAGGGCGCTGGCAACTTTTTATAGGCTGTTAATAGTAATTATGTCTCCATCTGCAACGGTTTGGCCGCAATTTTTAATGAAAAGTTTTAAGATGTAAGTGGCTGTATTTCGGAAACAGTGAGAGATAGGGCCAATGTTGCTATTGGTCACTAATAGGAAATCGCATACGCCCTTTTAAATGAAGTAAAAATAATTGACCATGGATGACTATGAAGATCAATGACAACGAGTACGGTTGGCTATCCTAGCGGCAGCTGGGTTTCTGGTGTATATACTCTTATTGTAAGCGATCTACCACGTTTTGTGAGTGTTTTATTCATGATTGATTTATTCATTTACTAATTGGTTTATCGGTTGATTGATGTCAGAGAAGTTCGTGAGTGTGTCAGCGTGTATTGACGAGCGAGTGGTCCTACGATGTCAACCGAATCACTACATCATCGTTTACACGGCTGAATGGCAGAGCGCCGACAGCGTACCTGGTCTACCTGTCTGCGTCAGAGACTATCCCATCAGCACTGGTAATTAATACACATCTTTATTCACCGTAATACGGTGGACAAGAAATGAACAGCAAAGAAATAATAAAACTTAACTAAAACTTAACAAGACTTAAAGATGTAATATAATGTCCATCAGTACTCAAAATGCAGCAAGACCGCACAGATAACATAAAAATTATTACTTTGACTGAACCAAGACAAAAATTTTTTTTTACGTCTAGAAATTGCATCATGCATTTGATATTTCAGATTAAATATTTACGTGTTGCACTCAGCCGCGAACTAAGTATTTACTTCTTGGAATGCAGTATGTGTGTTTTTTTCCGAACTACTGTCACAGAAGCTTAGCTGTTACAGAGAAAGCGCGTGGTATTACGACGAAGTCTTGCTTGCATCACGCGGACATGACAGAATGCTGTCGATTACTTATAGAGGGGGGATTCTGTCTTAGGGGGATTCTGTCCTAGTTTGTGACAGGGGGTTCCATCCTACCCAAACAGTAGAGGGCGTTCTGTCTTGAGGGGTTATGCCCGAGGATGGTTCGGTATTACTTTCGAGGACACTACCCGCCAAATTAAAATCACTCAAGTTCTGATGTTTGTTCACTTTGTCGACTGTTAGACGCGGTGGAGTGTGTTGATCGGCGAGAATCTGCTGGGTCCGGGGCGTGTTTACTTCGATCAGTGTCAGCTCGTTGTGAGGGCAGACGACGATGTCTGTTTGTCGGCAATGAACAGGATCTTCTACCCCCCTGTGACAGTTCCTCCAGCTACTCTGAGCCACCGTCGTCATCAACGTTCACTGATAGACTGGCAGTCACGTACGCCTGCCGTAAGCATGCATCGTACCGTTTCAACCTAATCCGATCGGATCTAATCTAATCTAGAAGTAATCCAAATTTGTGCAGCGCCGAACACCACGAACCGACGATAGAAGACGATGTGATAACAGAAAAGTGAAGTCGGAATTTTTTTTAGAAAAAAATGAAATTTTATTACAAGACGGTTACTGGTAGGCGTATAGTTTTGTTATTTCCATTTAACTGCAGCTTTGAACAGTTTCGTCGTATACTGAGGACATCTTTGTTTAATTGAGACTGCAGTAAATTGCGGCTTTTTACAGGTACACTTGCTTGCTTACTTACTTGCTAATCTAAAGGCGCGTACAGAGCGACGTAACTAAACTGAACTGAACTTGACGAACTGACCAGTGGGCAAACAGGGGGCTAGCCCACTGGTCATTGGTTGACGCGTACGTGAGCGTAGTCACAGAGTCACCGACGTCATTAGACGATGCGTACTGTAATGCTTGCATGCCTGTTGGTCAGTTCGTCAAAAACTACACTGTGTCTTAAAAAGTATTCCCGACATTTTCGACTGTAACTTGAAAATCAATTATCAGATTTTGATAATTTTCGGCACGAATATTTCTGACACAACTTGCCATCAAATGACCATTCAGTTTTTCACCTCAACCAACGTTTATTTCTGCAATACCTGGGGAAAACACAACCAGCGAAATATCACTTTTTTATTTAATGCAATATGATTGCTTAATTAACATAACACATAAAACACATTTTGTTCACATTTTTGACACTTTGGTTGACATTTCATCCATTTGTCAATTTTTCAATTGCCTGTAGTAAAATTGCTTAAAGTGTTTGCCCACTATGCGAACACAGGCAAGGAAACGCTTTTTCCATTTATTGACAGCAGTATTGATAATGTTCTGCTCCAGACTAATCCAGGCTATACCAGTCGCTTCTTGACTTTTCAAACATTCCTAAACTTCATCTGGTAGACACACTGCTGCAAGACCTGCTGTTGGGCCGACAAATTAAAATAAATGGCATTTGTTGACGTTTTTTATTCATTTTAACACGTATTATGCGTGCTCTGTTTCTCCAGGTAGTGCAAAAGCAGACGTTGAGTGAGGTGAAAAATAAAACATTTATTTAATAGCCAGTTGTATCAGAAATATTTCTGCGAAATATTATTCAAATCTTCGAATTTTTATTCAAGGCACGATCGATAATGTTGGGGATATTTTTCAGGTTTTCTTCTATTTTAACACATATTTCGCTTGATCTGATTTTCCTAGGTAGTGCAGAAGCATACATTAGGTGAGGTTAGAAACTGAACGGTCATTTGATGACAAGTTGTGTCGGGAATATTTGTACTAAAAATTGTTAAAATCTGGTAATTGGTTTTCAAGTGACAGTCGAAAATGTCGGGATACTTTTTTGAGACACAATTGTAGACCGTGTCAGTTCAGTTCAATTACGTCGCTTTGTACGCGCCTTAAGCTAAAAGTAATTGTGTAGCGCCGCTAAAAGGCGGTGTGAGGACAAAAAGTTAAGTCAAAATTTTAAAGGAGGAAATGTTGAAATTTTACACCAGCTATAGTAACTTATAGTTTTATAATATATTTTAATATATATATTAATGGGTGACTGTTTGAGGACGGGTAAACCATCTCGGTATATAACCAGCCACTTTAACGTCATCTTTCAACCCACATATTTACTTACTTACTTACTTACTCACTTACTTACTTACTTGCTAGGTGGCATACGTAACAGTAACAAGATTTTTTTAGTCGAGATTGAATTTGTATCTGGGAGTCTTACTTTTCGGAGTTTTTCTAAGAAAAACAAATGAGCATTTAGTAAATGTTAGCGAAGGGCCCGCTGTAACTTTTGTTTCAATGATTTATTTGTCGAACAGGTGGCTTAAGGTATCAGATGTCTTTATAACCCGTAATTGTTATCTTTTCTAATTTTCTCACGACCGTGACATCATTTTGTGTTAATTTTTTTTTACTTTTTTGAGATAAAGCGAAATTTTAATGCAAATTGTACACGTTAAACATTTCGATATTATGTAACCAATAACGATCGACGACTCTTCTTAACGGTTTATTTGATTTTTTTTAAAGATTATGAACTACTGCTTATTTGAGAATAAACTGGAAATTTGTTCGGGCACATCGTTGTGAATGCAAATGGAATCATTAAGGTGGCTTAGTGGTATAAACGGTAGGATGTCGGACTTACGATCGCGAGGTAGAGGGTTCAACTCCCGGTCGGGTCACTATCAAGTGGTTACTGCTTGGATGGGTGACTGTTTACGGACGGGTAAACCATCTCGGTATATAACCAACAAGAAAACAAGAAGTCTATCTCGCCTGGTCTTGAAACGGTACCAAGCCGTGACACACAAGCCAGACGGATGGACAGACAAAATTACCATAGCTAATACGCAGGTACTAAGATGTCAGATGCTTGGATAGGTGACTGTCTGTGAACAGGTAAACCATCTCGGTATATAACCAATACCAAGGTCAACTCAGCCTTCTATCCCTCCAGGGTAGATAAGACGAGTACCGGTCTGTCTGGCTGTGGTTAAGGCGGGGCGCGTTTACCTGTGTTGGGTGGCAGGCAGCACTGTGTGATCGCATATGGCAGGTGACGCTCCGTATCTCTGGGATGGGTTTCCTATAAGACACCATTACACTGTTAAATGTGTTGTTTCAGTGCCCAAACTAGTTCTGAGAGACATCAACGATGCTAGTCGCGTGCCTCCCGGCTTATGTCCCATCACTCTGCCTTTCACTCTCTTGACGACGACTGTCCCGTTTACGACCGTCACCGGAAATAGATCAACAACGACCGGAAGTGACGTCAGCAACGACGAGCACCATCTTGTAACACCGGCAACAGTGCTGCAGCTTTTAGAATACGGTCGGTGGTCGCTAAAAATAGTAGTAATAATAATAATAATAATAATAGTAATACAAAATTTATATAGAGTCATAAAGTCCGAAAATACACAGGCGCTTGATGGCGCTGGGCTAGGGCAGGTTAATGCTGATGTCACGGACTAAATTCCATTAGAACGACACGCGATGACATGCGTACAGTCCAAAAACCGGCGCCGAAAAGCCCAAACTCCATTACGCCGACTTTCACCGAATCTTCCCCGCGGTGAAAGTCGCGGACATGGATTATAAAAGTCGCGAACAAAAACCGTCTCCGCGTGTCGAGATGTTTGCAACAAAGTCCGCGACAAACCCGTTTGTGTCTCTCTAACGAAATTAATTCCGCGACAAAGTCCACGACAATGTCTGCGGAATTTGTCGCAAAGTCAGCGTAATGGAATTTGCGCTTACGTCGGCTTCAAAAAATCGACGCCGACTTCTGGACTGTTTGTCATCGCCGTAACTATGTTATACATACATGTGTACCGTCCTTCATTTACCAGCGCTCATGTTTTGCTATTTCTCTATCATTATTAAGCGGCCGTCCCATAATACACTGCATTACCAGTCTTGCCCGTCCGTTTGTCTATCTGTCTGTCCACCACGGCGGCGTCGTGGGTCAAGATTTCTGACAGAGCAATTATGTCCCTAAATTATCCCGGCTCCAATTTAAATGGGGGATTTTTAGCCACAAAGTTTGTAATATTTAAAGAACATTTTCCGGCAAAAAGTACATTCTCCGAGGGGCTAAAATATGTCGCATTCGTGCACTCTGCTTAAAGGGTTCGGCGGATTTGGGTGCCATTTAACAGATACACTCGTGGGATCTAGTGACAAATTGTGTTAATCTGCAAGAAGGGGGCAGAGATTTCGACCTCCAACCATCGACCAAAACATGCAATTGCAAACAGCGAATGCAAACGAAAAGCGACTTTGCATTTTACTAAATTACTTTGGGGTGCTTGTTTAGCGTAACGTTGTTCATAAATGAACATGATCATTTTTTGTTAAAACGGTATGTAAATTATACTATAAAAAATCATCAAAATTCAATTTTTGTTTTATCGTTGTCGTTGACATTTAGGCAAACAGAGTAAAACAGTGGTTGCATTTTGACGAATTTCTACGTACAATGCCGTAAAAATGTTCGTGTTTGGTCGCACGCAGAATCGTCGGTAACTGATCCGGCGGTCGAGCGACAGCCGCAGTCAGCGATCAGTCTAGTCTCTGACGAGAAGGCGCTACCAAACTCACATCAGTCGACACTCGACTACGTAACGACCACAACTAGGACTACTCAACCGGTGGCTGTTCCAGCAGGCAAGTCTCAAGCCCAGATACAGTTCGGACCGGCCCTGATTGCAGACTGGCTATTCACCGCTCGCCTTATTCACGGTCTGTTCTCGAATTCTTTTGGCAGTCGTTAAATGTCACATTAAGAATAATGACTTTATACAGGGTGCACCAAAAAACGTGACAGTTTACTTTTGTCTATATCTTTGCCAATTATTGATTAATTTTCAAATTTCTTTCACTGCCTCACTCTGCGGACAGTTTGCAATAACATGATTATTACATGTTCCACCACACCGCAAATGCGTCTCTACACTACCTTGTAATATATCAATGAAATATGCATATATAACAATAATAACAAACAAAAATTTTGGTAAAATTGAAAAAAAAACGCTTTAGACCAACATTGCGGTAGATGGTCTGTATGACACTAAACTGTTTGAGTCTAACACATTCTAGTGTCATACGAATCATTTATCGCAATATTGGTCTGAAGTGTTTTTTTTTGTTTACGTAATTTTTTGTTATTATTGTTAGTTTTTTCTTACATTTATATTTCACAAGGTTGTAAAGAGATGCATTTACCGTTTGCTGGGATATATAATGATAACATTATTGTAAATTGTCTGCAGAGTGTGCCAGTGAAAACATTTTGAAAATTGTTTACTATGTTTACTTTTTTCAGTTTTTTTTTCAGTTTTTTTCTGAGTTTTAGTTTTCCTTAAATTAAATTCTTTATTTCTTACCTTCTCATTTTTTATTGTAGTTGTCTTTACTTTAGTCATTTTTCAAATCTTGTCAGTTTTATATTCAACACTATTTTTGCTCTCAGTATCTCTCATTTCATCATCATTCTTTCATTCCAATCTCAAAACTTCTCCTTTTCTCAAATCCTATCCTCCATAGACATCTGGCACCCTCTCGGACTGACTCCACGACTATTCAAACCCGCTCACGGCTTTTATGTTTACTGTTACCCTTTTCAGTTTTTTTCTGAGTTTTAGTCTTCGTTATTATTTTTTATTTCTTACCTTTTTCAGTTTTTCTCTCTTATTTTTAGTTTTCTTTACTTCGGTCATTTTTCTGATTTTGTCAGTTTTACATTTAACAGTATTTCTATTCTCAGTATCTCTCATTTCATTTTCCTTTTAAACATTTCAATTTTTTTTAGTTTATGTGCTAGATTAAACTGACAGTTTGTCTGTCAGTTTTTGAGTGCGAATTTATACTTGTATTGTATTGTATTGTATTGTATTGTATAATCAACACTGTAATTGGCAAAGATATAGACAAAAGTAAAGTGCCACATTTTTTATGACCCACGATGTATAGCGCATTTTTTATAAAACTAGAAATTTGGGGCAAAGCCCAACGTGAGTCCGCCCGGCGCCTTAAGTCCGATTGGGGGAAATTAGGGGGAGAGTAAAGAGGGGGGGGTAAAATTTCCCTGGCATCAAAGTCACGTGGCCCGAACTCA
>Ga0209367_1005336_pt1 | contig 17819 bp, 12 predicted proteins | sample WorMetLIZISLAND2_FD_187412 | JGI IMG/M metagenome (GOLD analysis project Ga0209367, IMG submission 187412) | Marine gutless worms symbiont microbial communities from Max Planck institute for Marine Microbiology, Germany - Olavius geniculatus... ... | reverse complement strand
TACTGACAACATTTTAGCAACCATCGTTGCCTTCTTTAGAATGATAATTTTTGTTCACCACTAGATGTCACCACAGTGGATGCAATAGCAGATCAAAGTCTGTGATGCACATCAAAAAAAAAAAAAGAAAAAAAAACAAGTCGATGAAGAGAGACAAGAGGTTCTATCGAACTAGTCATACATATGACGATTTGTTAGCCATACCAAGTAGTGGTATCTATAGACAAAAATCATCATTTCTAAAAAACACAGAAAAAGTTAAATAACACTAGACTATAGATAACAAAAAATCTTAACAGCAACTAACTAAATGTCTGGCAAGTCGTTCTGTATATTACTGAGAAAGAATAAAGTTGAAATTCATTCACACCAGTAACGCGAACTTGGCAACGTGGGGATTTTCATTCTCGATCTTTTTCCTGATGTTCTGCAGTGCGTACGACGGCCTGTAGCGGACAAATATTTCATCAACATTGCAAAATTAGCAACAACTCCTTTTAAATCGACAAACCCGTAGTCTAAACAATAGTCCATCACTATAAATGATCTACTGTGGTAGCAAACATTCCGCATTATGAAGACGGAACTAATGAAAGTGTCAACTGATAGAACATTCTCTCCCGTTTATCAATGTTCAGTGTTCACAAATTAAGATCTAGCACATGTGGCACTGGAGCAGACGTAAACAGGCAGCAACCGCAAGAATTTTACTGCTTAGCTGCCAAAACAAAATGCCTCTCCAATGATCTATTCTAGTACACTACTATGGCAAGAATATTTAGATTCTAGAAAATACAAAACAAGAGATAATGAAGAAAGTCTTACTGGACATCTCCTTGTCTGATGTTGTCACAAATCTGAAGAGTGCTTTCCCAGTCCGGGTCCAACAGTAGCTTGCTCGTTGCTTTCTCTGTGCACAAACACAACAACACAATAGTCGTCAGTCAGTTATGTTTATTTAAATTTCTTTTTGGTTGTTCTGATTTCCGTCCGTTTCTTGATTGTTCATATTTTACCTTATGACTGTACTTCTATTTTTCAGTTTCTCTCGTTTCGTTTTTATTTCAGCCATTTCCGTTTTTTCAGCTTGTGTGCTAGATTAAACTCACAAACTCACAGTATGTCTGTCAGTTATCAAGTGCATACTTAATATTGTATTGCATTGTATCATATCATCATCATCACCATCAGTGAATATACAGAATCAGACCTATGGCCTTCGAACACAAATATAAATTACATTACATAAAAATTTTTAACGTGGCCTAAGTAATAAACCTCAAGGTCCACAAATAAAACCGCAAGTCACGACAAACTATGTATGACTGTCTGGAAACCATAACAGTGTGTCACGTGCGACAATGTCTGGTGGCCTGGCGAACATCCAAGACATGCGGAAAATGCAGCTGCCAAGGTAGTGGCACCACACACAATCTACATCTGGACGACATCTCAGGCAAACGACACAAGTCATCCAGCAAACAGTGGCAAGACGATGTCAAGTTGTCAATCAGCTAATCGATCGGCCGTGGCTGCATGTTGGTGTTGACCTCTGCAATGGCCGTAGGGCCTGGACCTCTCACACTCAAGCTTTGCAGACCACACCTGATGGTGAGTGACATCAGTGACGCTGTACTTGGCTTGCAGCCATAGACCAAGCTGATCATGACTGCAGACTTGGTCACGCATGGCTAAACATGCAGGACACATGAAACATGGCCACGGCCAACATTCTAGCTAGGCAAGAGCACAAAGCAAGTTTTCCAGGCGATATATTCCACAGCGGCTTGGTCGGCCAAAAAACAACATGAATCTTCGTACTGGATGACACCAGACTAAAATGAAGTTATAGTTTCAGCAAGCAGAAACGCGTGCACGGCCGCAGTATTCATACAAATTTGTCGGACACGCAAAAAAACGCAGCTGCCACATGGCGGCGCCACAAACTTCTCATAGAAGTGCTGACACAACTAACCGAGGTAAAAGTCTATATTACAGTCACCACCCCAGACTGCTTCAGAAGTGACCGAAATAGGTAGAATTAGCAGGGATGTGCATGAGACCTTCTGAGCCGAGACCGAGACGTTCAAAATTTTGTCCGAGATAAGACCGAGACATTTAAAATCCGAGACAAGACGTTGCAGCTTCCGAGACGCTGGCCGAAACTTTGAAGCCCCCGAGACTCTTGAGAGTCTCGGGAGCTTTAACATCTCACCGAGACATTTTCCTTGACGTATGGTGAAACATATTGACAATGAAAAAATATACGGATTAATTAACTCACACCATGGTAAGCGTTTTCTATTTGTGATATTGTGGGTTTTGACTTTATTTTGCATTACTGCCAATTTAGTATGATTTTAGGGGTGGAACAGATTTGTGCAAATCAGGCAAAAAAAAATTAAATGCTGAGACCTGCACGATGTACACTTCTTCTGTGGACAATTTTGACACTTTTGGCATATTACGCACCTTTCCATCAATAAACATCGCTAAGTTATAAAAGCTCAAAGCTCAAATGTCCATGTTAAATCCATGTGTTACAGTCAAAGTTGGCAGAACTTTGGGGGTGACAAATATTTATGCAAATTAGGCAAAGGATATGTAAACGCTCCATTATGCAAATTTGTCATTTATTCTTTGCAGCATTCTAAAACTTTTGACATATCACACGCCTTTCTAGTGGTAACCATCACTGAGTTATCAGCGCTCAAACAGGTCCGTTTTTTTGGCCCACCCTGTATATCAACCGCCAAACTGCAACACTGTCTAGACAAACTGACACCGTCAAGTGACCTCACATGACCATGTGATCACATGTATATGCCACCGCGTGGGCCGGTGTACGCCCACAGAAGGTCACGACGCACTCAGCCAACGTCAGTAAATAACATCTGGCTAGCGCCAGTTTGGAAGCAGATTTTTTCACTACTTACTTTTTTCACCAACATGAACCAACTAACACGACAGCTATCGCAACACCTGGCGAGAGTTGAGACCATAAACAACAAATATGGACCGATAGCTGAATAGATAGAGTCCGACAAAGTCACGTATAAATCACACCTAATATTAATGTATGAATATCAGTATGCAATTTACAGCAACACTTCAACCTCAGTAAGTCTACTGCTAATCAGAATTTGTAACAAAAACCAGTCGTTTCCACGCGGTTATAATATAAACTGATACCTTAACCGATACTACTTCATCACACAAACATATTCCACAGCTTAATTAATATATTTATAAAAAATTCTTTTCTAACTTTAGATATTTATGTAGCTTGGGGTCTTGTTGGGGGAACAAATTGTATAATTTCCCTTAGTATCGTATGAGATTTCTAACATAGACTGATAATAAAAAAAATTTAAAATTCACATCATACTTGTAACACACTTGCATAACAGACAGCTGCTGCAACATAAACTTACATTATATAGCCGAATAAAAAACAGCACACAACAGAGGTTATGCATTCAACAGTTTGAGTAAATACGAACCACATTAGTAATGTTTACAGCGAACACTGCAAGCAGACACGCTTATTCGCAGACAAAACAGAGTTTACTATAGTAGTAAGATCTATTAATAACACACTTAGGGCAAACTAACCCAAAAGCCGATCAAATGCAGCTGTTGGTCTGCCGAACATCTTGCTATAAAGACAATACCGTACTATGAAACAAACTTTTGTTCACGAAAGAACAACAAATAACAAAAAAATGACGAACAACCTAATGACAGCAACGCAATAAATAACCAAGTGTAATTTAAAATAGCACATTTATAGCCCAAACAAATTCGCTGCGAAGAAATAGACTAAAGGCTGCATGCATTTGGTATGCCAACTGGTACTCTTATTTAATAGACTGGGGTATTACTCTTAAGCAGGGATGTGCACGAGACCTTCTGAGCCGAGACCGAGACGAGACCAAAACGTTCAAAATTTTGTACGAGACGAGATAGAGACGAGACGTTTATAATCCGAGACGAGACCGAGACGTTGCAGCTTCCGAGACGCTGGCCGAGACCTTGAAGTTTCAACGTCTCGCCGAGACGTTTTCCGTGGCGTATGGTGAAACACGTTGACAATGAAAAAATAGACGGATTAATTAACTCGCACCGTGGTAAGCACTTTCTATTTTGATATTGTGGGTTTTCGCACTTTAGTTTGACAATTATCACTAAATAATTAACGACTTGCACCATAAAGAATTGCAACCGCAGTGCTATAGACATGAGCCATTATGTCTATCGCAATTTGCGAGCAGCTGAAATTAGAAAAATTAGGCTTATACGTCGTCTACATTTGGCTGATAGTATTCATTCTGATATCATACGCTTCATCTTCATTTCGACTAAGTTATTTTATGACGAAAAAAGACTGACATGACATAATTCTGCTGTATGATAAATAATAAATGAAAAAGTAAAAACACTGTAAACGAATATGTTTAAGCCACAAATGTCACGCTGGTTAGTATTGCTCTAACTGCGGCTACGGTATGCACGGCGAGCGCCTGCACGCGCCTGCACAAAACGTCTCGACGAGACGCAGTGGCCCAAGATCCGAGACCTACTAAGCCGAGACCGAGACATATTGCTCCGAGACGAGACGTTAGTACGTCTCGAGACGGTCTCGTCTCGACCGAGACCACATCCATGCTCTTAAGCAATATTGCGTTTTCCGCGTGTCTTGGACGTTCGTCAGGCCAGCAGACATTGTCACACGTGACACAATGTCATGGTTTCCGCTTTCCAGACATTCATACACAGTTTGTCGTGACTTGCGGTTTTATTTGTGGACCTTGAAGTTTTTTTACTTAGGCCACGTCAGAAAAATCGTAATGTAATGTAATTGTAGCATTGTGTGCATTTGTGAAGCAAATCGGTTACAAAAAGTGCCATCTTGTTGAACAATTAAGCCGCGCTACAGAACGCCGCGAAAAATGCAAAACCATGCAGTGGAAAATCGTGGGCCCTAGTCATTACGCATTGAGCTATGTCAGTCGTGCATCTTTCGGAGCTCACGCGGAAATACAAAAGACGACATACCCATACAATCGGTGGCAAAAATGTAGCAATGGAGTCTTAGTGTCCAAGACCAAAAGTTGGATGCTGGCCTTCAGTTATAGGCGGTACGGTCGGTCCACCACTGTGATAGCTGGGCTTCTTGTTATTTTATAGCTTCATTTTTATAGTGATCTTTCGCTTGACTGCTTGAATGGATGCGCGTTCGGAATTGTTAAATGTCTTTTTTCATACGGCCATGTGCATAAGCCTGTTGCCAGTCATGTACTTTAATGCCATATTTTTTTATTCAAAGTTATGCCAAATGCTGACACTACAAAACCAAAAACTGCAAACAACCGCAAACAACTAATGTTACCGTTTATGTCTATGCGCAACCTACTGCAACATTTACTGGTTTGATGTAACCAGTTATCTAACACGTTGTTTTAATTATAAAAACAAACAAACACATTAAGCGATTCAAGTCCGTGATGTGAAATCAATGACAAATTACTAGGGACCAACCGAATTCACGGGAAAAAATGCATGATTTCACGGCAAAATTTTTAAAATGTGTCAAATTTCACGGAAAATTCACGGAAAGAGTTTCGGAAATTCACGGGCCCCACAGACGTTATTTTGAGGTGTTGCGCTAATGCAAACGAAGAAATTTCTGAACAAAGAATATTTACTGCACTAAGTCAAGACTCAAGACAGTCAATGTCAACTACTTAGTGCTGAGTGCAACACATAGCAAACACTAAACAGCAACATCCGTACAAAAGCTGCTGATAAAACTCTGGAATTGTCATAAATTAAACTGAAAGTGCTAAAATTCACGAAAAATCACGAATTTCACGGAAATCGGCGTTTTTCACGGAAGAAGGCCAATTTCACGGAAAATGTCACGGCCGTGAAATCGTGAATTAAGTTGGTCCCTACAAATTACCAATTTGCAAACATCCAACTCTGCTTCCTCGTACAGGGTGGCCACACAGTAGGAGAAAACAATTCCAGAGTTTACATACAGGTTTTTTCCCCGAGCCATAAGGTTACTTTTCCATAGTTTATCGCAACAAAAAGTGATTCAGTAATAATGGTAATCTGGAGAATAAGGTTTTAAGCTGGCAGAGCCTTGGCCAGAGCACTTTCGCACCCTCCTGGCACAATTTTGTTTATTGTAATAAACAAAATTGCGCCACCATTTTCCATGAAGTTGCACAGAATTTCTAAGTTTTCCAGGATCAGAAAATAACCCAAGTATTCTTTTCAAGGTTTTCCATGTTGATGGCTACCCTGACCTATTCCGTTCTCTGCTATCTCTATCGTTCTACCAGTCATGTAAAGCATGGCCTGAGACATAAAAGCCCGACATCAGCCTCAGGCATGGGCAACATCACAGTGGCATAACTAGAAATGCAAATTGGGGTGGGGAGCTTCACCTCCCTTCCTTTCTCCTCTATTTTCCCCCCTTCCCTTCCTTTAAAATTAGGACCTGTATTATCCAGCTAAAAGTCTCGGGGAATGGTGCAAGCTCCCCCAGCAGGGTCCGGGACAGAGCCCCAGCCGAAATAGAATTTGGTGCATTATGGCTGTAAAATATGACATCTGGTGGTAACGTGTTTAAGTATTCACTCGAGTATAAACCGACCACTGGGCCCCCTTTGATCAACAGACTGCTAAATAGGCCGAGCGAGCGAGTAGTGATCTTAAACATGTACCGATACAATGTTTTCATGCAATTGTAATTACCAACCATATGCAAATCAGAGCAAAACAAACTCCACTGAATAGTCTGCATAAAGTATTTAACTTACAGCAAAAGTTTAAACACACTTAAACAAGCAAATACCTGGTACTGAGTGACAAATCTAATTGTTGCGAAGACACGTTAAATTAAACATTATCACTAAAATACATAACAGTACGATGTCGATTACAGAAGAAACTGTTCAATGTCACAAACAGCAGTGAAGAAAGAATTCCGAGTGAAAAAGCGCAACAGACGACAACTAACTGCCTTATGAAGTCACTATACGGCAGAGTTGTAACGAATGTTCATGAAACTGTTTGTTAAAAACATGCGTTATCTAACTTGGTCACTTTACCAACGATTTTTTAAAAATCTCTTAGTTATACTCTGAACAGCCAATATGAAACTGATAAGCAAAAAGCTCTGTAAAAAAATCAAACTGTTAGTTACCGAGTATAATTACAAATTTTGTATTATGAAGATTTTTGTACTTAATATGCACAATGAAAGAAATTTTATAAATTCATGCCAAAACAGCTCGGCCAGAACGAATAAATTGAGTCAATGTGTCAGAATAAGAACATGTCACATTTTGACTCAGTGTTTGTTAAAGTTTAAGACAAATTCTCCCATAGTGTGCAGTTTAGAACTTTTATTCTGTTCGCTAACGTTCATTACAGCTATACTGTACAGCTAACAGGGTGACAGTGTAGCCTCAGCGAGCTCAGTTGCTTTGTGTGAACAGGTGAACAGTTTTCAGTTACATCGTACATTCAGCAGGACTTTCCTGTAAACACAAGCAATGCATTTGGACTTACTTTCACACAGGGTTGCAAAAACCCGGGGCCAAATTTTCGAAACTTTCCTAAGACATTTTCTGAAGATCTTCGTATGTCAGATGATTTAGGAATTCCAAATAAGTTTTCTTATAAACGAATTTTCGACGGCTTTCTTTGCGTTTCCAAAGAACTTCATCTTTTCTTATCTTCCTAAACTAGTTCAACCAATCAGATGCACTTATACCGACCATGCGACGTAATCAAAACTTCTTACGAAAACTTCTTCAGAAAACTTCTCATCTTAGCACGTCCACGGAAAATGCATTTTACACACCGCTTCGTTTTTTAAGTTGACCAAACGTCAATTTCCTTTACTTACTCATTGTTGATTTTACCATAGCGTTACGCAAATAACCTATGACATCACATATGACGTCTAAGCTGAGTGTCAGCACTGCGTACTTTTTTTGCAAATTTTGTTTTATTACACAGCTTTCTCCGTGTGGGACAAAGTTAGTGCTTTCCTATATATTTGCCTAAATTCTTCCTAAGAAATTTCCAAAGAAGTTTCAAGAATTGCGCACCCTTTCTCAAAAGCTTCTTTGGAAGATCTCAAATTCTTCCGAAGACATTTTTCAAAGAAAAGCCCAGCCCAGTGCCAGTGGGTTTTATTGGGTTTCGGTTTTATGGGAGTTTCGTTTATGCAAAATATACTAACATTTTCAAATTCTTTGGGTTTAGTCGTTTCAAAAACTTAGCCGTGATAAAATATTTTATTATTAGTGCAACAAGAAAATAAAGTTGGATATAAGTTTGGTTTGGGTTTTTTTTGGGCGAGTTTTTAGGTGGGTTTACCCAAATAACCTGGGTGTCTCAACCATGTTTTCACAGCTGCCTGCAGCACAACAAGCATACCGTCTTATTATTTCCACTGTCCCTCCCTATTTTTATCCCCACGTTCCTCCATTATCTTACCAATTTCCCCTCTCTCCCCTTTGTCTCCCCCCTTCCGCTTCTGGTGATAGCAATTTATGTTGTATACACCCTTAACAAAACTCGTCTCCCCCTATTTTCCACTGGCTGCAAGCTGCACCCAAAAGCTATGGGAATAGAAGCCTCTGGTTGGCAACAATTAACACAAGTGCCAATGTTCAGGGTATCAGGCCTGCCCAGACAAAGAGAACCCAACTAGTAATACTAGCTACAGAAACAGTAGCAACAGTAGCAATTTCACCAGAGTGAATGAGTAAAAGTCTCACAGCCCATTCAACAAACAGTAAGTCATCTCAGGGACGGCCTTTACAAGGAATGTGCGCCCACACAACAGTGACAACAAAACGAAGACGGATGGTTACGACTAATGTAACTGACTCACTGGCACTAACACTGACGAAACAGCGCAAACACATACAACACATATTTTAGGGATTTGCTGGCTCAAACTTTCAGCACACATCGACCAAAATGCAAATACGAAGAATAAGCAAAAAAGTTCTTGAAATAAGATAAAAGCCATGAAACTCGAGAGAAGCACTCTATAAAAACATCCTATGGAGACAGCGAAGTAGAATGAAACACAAACCAAGATACAAAGGAACAGGAGTAGAACCGTTAAAACATGTCAGAACTTGGACCGATTGAACTGACGTCCTCCTAGATGACAAACAGAACATCATCTCGCTCAGTTAACAAGCTACATACATACCATGTCTTTAAATAGACTCATAGGTTGAACCGTAACTTAATAAGTTGATAAATTCATCAAATTATAACCTTTATATACACTGTTGTTGTTGACGTTTCGGCAACCGCTGCTGCCTTTAGAAGATGAAAAGACATATGAAAAGCTGAGTAAGGATCCAACATCACGGTTTAAGAAGAAACTGGTTTCGATACTACCAACACACGACAACGATGCATTTCAACAAGTTCTGCAACTTCACCATAAAATTACGAGAGACATCGCATCTACAACAGACTCGCATGCATTAGCAGAGAGAAACGCAGATAGTAAAAAAAACTACTGATATGTTGATTGCGAACAATTTTTCCATCTAACAAATCAAGTTGCAGAACTTTCCGAATGCCCGTCAATCACAAGTATCATTGTGAGATAGCAACTATTAGCAAAACTGACCCTGTCCTCCGCTGCCACCTCCGTAGCGACTGGAAGAGTTTGAATCACCGTAATTACCTACAACACGTGCACACAACACCGGCTTATAACAGATCCCTAAGCCGGCCGGCTAGCTGTAAATTTCACAGCCGGCTTAGCATTTTTGTGACTCAAGTCTCAACTTAGTCGAAATTTTTGACAATTTTAGTTGTAGGCTTTGTATGCCTACACAGAATAATTCTCTAACCTAAATCAGAAGCAACATAAGAATGACACTATCTGAGAGCAAGCCATGGCCGAAAACTTTCAAAAAATAGTTGCAATGTTCGACCAGAAACTGAAAATTTTTGACAAAGGAGATTATGGGTGCTCAAAATTTGAATTTTGCCCCTTATTTCCGCAAACCAGTTTTCTGCCACCCCCAATTTCACATTATTGGATGCAATTTTTCTAACAAGGAAAAGATTTTCGGACAGCTCAAAATTTAGGGCTCTGCTGCCTCAACACAACTGACCACAAGTAAGCAGACAGACTACAAACAGACAGACAGACAAGAAAAACAGTGATAATTGCACTGTGCTGCTGCCAAGCAGAACTTAATCGTGTCCAAAAATAAGCGGCCCCCAATTTAAGTACACCTAAATCAGTTTGTAGTTCATGGATTTTAATGAAATACCGTACACTGCACAATCCTAACTTATCATACCCATCACAGGCTGAATGGCATTTCAAGCCCTGTGTTAACGGCAACTTCTCTTTCTTATGAAGAATCCAAAAATTCGATCCCCCACAGAACCGATTGAGATAAAATTTGGCACGGTTGATTACGTCGGATAGATGACCCTTCATGCAAAATTTTATGCACATTCCTCCATGGGGGGCTTCTCGGCAAATGGGTGACATATACGCAAAAATTTTTCTTTATATATGCCTTTTTTTCTTCAACGAACCCACAGGTCAGACCCCTTAAGGGATTTTTACACTTAATACGTCAGACGACATGGTTCTGCACAAGGAAGTGCCTTTTTGGGGTTAGAAAATTAAAATATAATATTTAACGTATATAACGTATAATATTCACAAAAATCAAAAACATTACAATGGTGCCTATTGGAAAAATTAAACAATTCTTCAAACGGTCATAACTTTGGCTGTGTATAAGATAGAGTCGTAATTTTTGGTTCTAGGGTATGGTTTTCAGGGATGGCCAATCTAATGGTGTTATTCAATTTTACCCCGGCCCCTCCCTGGTTGCAATGGCAACAAAATTTGGGACAAAATTGGTTATAACTCGGCTTGTGTAAGAGATATCTGCGAGATTTTTGTGTCTATATGGGGGTTTTGGGGGATGGGCCAGCGAATGCTGCCAATCGCATTTTACCCCGACTGACCCTCATTGCAATGGGAACGAAATTTGGGACAAAGTGTGCTATAACTCGGCATATGTAGGCCTACGAGATATCTCCAAGATTCTTGCATCTAACAAGGGGTTTTGAGGATGGAGCAAATAAATAATTTTAGTAAGTCTACCATGGTTGACTCTCGTTGCCATGGCAATGAACTTTGTAGAATTTTTGCCAAAAATTGGCTAGAAGTCGGGTAACCAAGAGATGTGACTCGACTTTATAGACGTTTATGGTCGGCCATTTTACGCAACGGTCCAATAACTGCAATAATACAATTAGTTAAATTAGCATTAGTCCTACTGACGTGTTTTTCCGGGCCTATATTAAGCGGGTGATGCGTGCAATATTAGTTCGTTTATTTAAATGGCCATTTTGTGGATATAAAAGGAATTTTGTTCAATATTGTTAGAAAAACGGGCCAGGAGTGACGTCATGCCTGACGCTTGTCATCTGCTTTGTTTAGTCACGTCATTGAGTAGTAAGTAACAGCTATAAGCGGCTTGGCAACTGCAAAAAATATCTGAACTGCAATATCTTTGTCACTGATCACCAGTATAGGAAAACAGTATTTTAGTACCTTACCTTACCTTCGGAGTGGACAGGTTGCATTTGTCCAGTGCTGAAACCGTATCAGCTCAGCCCAATGCGCAAAGTATTTTAATCATAAAACAGCAAATATAAATGTACAAAACATCAGGTAATACACTTGTTAACGGCAACATTGAAGAACTCGCACATCGAAAACAGCATCATCATCATCATTTCTCGCAAGCACCACTAAGAGTGCGTAGCGCCGAACGTAGACATCAATCTCCAGAGTGGACGGTTCTGCGCCAGGTCAACTGCGTCGTCCATATCGAGGTCGCTGGATTTCAGATCCTGCTGAATGGTTTTCATCCATGTAATACAAGGACGTCCCAGTGGTCTCCTCCAGTTTCAGCAAAAATCACAAAAGGTGATATTATTCAGCGGCACAGTGACACACAGTCAGTGTGATGCTGACGTCATAACATCATACACAGCAAGTGACTATGCATCAAAGTACATGATCCAAGCACTAGAGCATCATCATAGAAAGAGTTATTAACCTGGTCGTCTCTTTCTATCACCTCCATACTGGTCCTCATCGCTGTAGCGTTTGCCTGACGGGTAGCGACCAGACGGTGCGTCTACACACATACACACATTCACTCAGACACAACACTGTACTCGAGCTGCCCGCAATTAAACTGACAAAAATTGCCACGACTTTCCAGAACGGTCAAAATGTTTTTCCAGTACCTCATCGAAGCCTGAATACAGACAAACAGCAGAAATTGGAAGGCATTTCCTCCAGAGCCCACTAGCAGATCTGGGGGAGCACTGTGAATTCCCCTAGTTAAGTGAGGTTTGGAGAAAAGCCGCGTGGCTCGGTAGTCTAATGGTAACATGTCGAACTTGTAATCCTGAGGTCACTCAGGGGTGCAGGTTCGACGTCGCACCAGGACACTGCCGGGTAACGACCTTAGCAAGTTGTTCACACACGTGCCTCTGTCACCAAGCAGTATAATTTGGTACTGGTCAAAGGGCGGCGATGCCCCGAGGCTGGGACAGTAACCGTAGGTCTGGCGTCGCACTGGCCATGCGTCATGAACTCAAGTGGTTTATCCACCTACGGGCTCAACAATCATAGAAAGGGAGATGAGCACCCCACCTACGCCCCAGCTGGGGCATGGCTCCTCAGCCCCAGCTGAAATCAAACTTGATGCACTGAATCTCTCAAAACACAGACACCAAGATTTTAATTTTCCAGGATTTTCCAAGATCTTAAACATTATTATTTCCAGAACTTTCCAGATGCATGAAAATCAACGAGAAATATTGCGGGACTTTCCAGCAGGCGTGGGAAGTCCGCACTGATGACAATACAAACTAGATTTACACAACTGAACAGTGATAACTCTCTTACTACCATCTCACAAATGGTTAAGAACGTAGCTAAAAAAACTGGCTCTTTGGATACTGAGAAAGTACATGTATACATGTCCACAGATGAAAACCCATTTCAGTAGTATGCTCGACAACTGACACAGACAAACATAGTTGATCATGATCAACCGGTGACGGCCTGCCATAGCCAAGGGCCGCCATAGCCACAATCCCTTAGCCAACCAGGGCCGCCATAGCCAGGGGCCCCCATAGTTAGGGTTAATAATAATAATAATAATAATAATAATAAAAATTAACTACGAAATACAAAGGTGGGTACGATCGTCAGTCCGTGCAGTCAGCGGCCAGCAAACTGTCGTGCAACAAAACAGCATAATAATAATAAGAGAACATTTATATAGCGCACTATCATTTGCTACCCGTTAAGACCCCACATTCCTATAGGCTTCCCATAGAATCCCTGCTTGAGGAAAGGGGTGGCCGTAGAGGGTCGCCAATGGTACGAATGGCTAGCTCCGCTACACTTTCCTATAGGCTACTAAGGTTAGGATTAAAGTTATGGTTAGGGTTAGGGCTAGTGGGATCCTAACCCTAACCATAACCCTAACTATAGTGGCCCCTGGCTACGGCTATGGCATTGTGGCTATGGCGGCCCTTGGCTATGGCGGGCCACAATCGATCAACCTGTCAGCACTATGACAAGCCATCCACACTGACTAGCCGACGAATACAGTAATCTTGCAGATACTTGGCCCTTGACTTACGCATCGATCGTTACGTGAAATGTGCCATATGATAATGTCATGCTGGAACTGCTAATCACGCTGGTTAACAATTAAAATCTTGTTAACTGTTAACTTCACAGAGATGAAGACTCATTAACGTATCTAGTTAATAATGCTTTCTTAGTGACATGACTCTGTCTATTTAACAATTACAATTTTCACAACTAACCTATAACAAAAAGAACGGACAGGAAGAAAAAGAAATGTAAAGTTCCACCATCTACTTTTGAGTAATTTAACCACCGAATGACATACCAGGAGGACTGAAGTGTGCACCGCTGTATGGCTGATTTCCATGAAGACCGCCAGCAGCAAAGCTGGCACCAGCCAACGACCTCTGGAAGTTTGCCAACGGACCAAACTGCAGGTCTTCAAGCAAAGGTCTCGGCGGCTCAACTGTTGGCAACTTGTGCCTGTGTCCAGCGACACAACATTCATTATGTGGACGGATGTTACAGATGTACAAAGACTCACTATCTTGTGCTTTATAAATGTTCAAGACAGATCAAACCACCTGCAAATTATCAGCAGTCGATAAGACGCCACAGTTGCAAACTGTCTTCATCAGCTAACCAGAGAATTGAAACCGCTAAGCCATTGTTGAAAATCTGTTCACGATAGTAACATTCGTGATTACTTCAGTCTCTTTTTATTTAAATGGGGTTAAAATGATACCAAAAAAGCTATCCAGTACCCAATAGCACTCATCTGTCATTCAACTGTGCAATATCCAACCACAACCAGCAATTTTTCAACTTGGTTACCTGCTATCTCTCAGACATGCCCAGGACTTCAGCTCTACATTACCTCCTGAAGATGCCCGAGCAGTATTGGTATAAAGTACAGTAGCCAATGAAAATATCACCAGTACCCAATACTATCCAATACTTGTAAATATTGGGCAAAGTAGTAATATCATTCTAGCCCTATTTACTTCAATCCAGCATGCACATTGCAAAATGACATGATATTTATAAAAAAAGACTCACGTAAGAGCGCTGACAAGCCCCTGCAGCTGATTCACCAGTTTATCAGCAACACTTGGTGCCATATTACCAGTACGACCGCCACGCTGGCCTCTGTTGTAGTCCGACCGCCTGTATACACAATACTAACTATCATTCATCATCATCATCAGAACGCGTAGTCAGCGGTGTCACTCCTCCCATTCATCAGCCGCTGTCCAGGCCTCCCGAGCAGTTAAACATGTCGCTTTCAGAAAGTCACGTAACCAGGTACATCGCGGTCTTCCTGGCTTTCTTCACCAACCGGGATGTGGTACCATGCCGGCATGTGACTCAACCGACGCATGAAGGACATCATGTGCTGGAGTGCCTTCCGGCAGGCGTCTGACATGTCCAAACAAAGCCAGCTTTCTGTCATCGATGACTGCACATATGTCTGGTAGACGTGTCTTTTCTGTGACTGCCGAGTTGGTTACAAAGTCTGACCACCGGATGCCTAAAATGCAGTGCTGGCACAGAATGCGAAAAGCTTGTAGCCTTTTGCCATCAGCCTTGAGGATGGTCCATGTGTCAGCTCCATGAAGAAGGGATGATTGGACATGGGATGTGCATATTCTAAGCTTTGTTTGTAGGCTTAAGCGAGATTGTTTCCAGACACTGTCAAGTCTCCCAAATACCATTGATGCGATGCCGATGCAGCGCAAAAGTTCCGGTGTGCAATAGCCGCTGGAGTCCAGGTTGCTGCCGAGATAGGCAAAATGGGTGCCAGACTCGACTCGCTCGTTGGCTACATCAACCAAAGATGCTGGTGGTACGTTATCATTTAACGTTCAATCACTGCTAGTCAACAGCGCTCTCACAGCTCTGTGACTGATATGAGCAGTGCTGATCTCCGTTTCCATGGCCCTGAGTCAGCAGTCAGTTCAGTCATATGTGTGTAAGGCCAGACCTCTGCCATGTACTGCTGTAACCTTCCCAGCAGTTAGGTGGGTAACAAATTATGCTGCTTGGTGACAGAGGTACGTGTGTGTGAACAACTTGCCCAGGGTTGTTAAATGGTAGTGCACTAGGCAGGAGTTAAACCAGCAACCAGTCTGACATACTACCATTACACCACCAAGCCACTACCATTTTTATTACTGTCCAATCTGGAACCAGCACTGATGGTAATCTAGCTATGTATCTATAATCACATCTTACATAAACTGAGCAGGAAATGTGCAACATCTAAAACGACAAAAAATCAAAACTCACTTTAAACAATTTATGCTCTTAGTAATGTGCTACATTAAGCCGACAGTATGCCTTCCAGTTACCAACGCAATCATTGTTTCTTGTACCTTGGCGGTGGACTACGTCTTGGGGACCGTCGGTCACGGTACGGACGTCGTTCCTTGGAGGCACGGTGGTCGTCTTTCTTGGCCGAACTTTTCTCCTCTTTCTCCTTCTCCTCGGTCTCATCCTTCAGCGGTGGCACATATTCGGGCACCGGCAGATGCAGCAGTTCACGTCGTCGCTTATCTCGATCCAAACGTCTCGTCAGCACCTGCAACTTCTACGACCACAACATATCTTTACATTGTAAGTAAGCAGCATATGGTCACCTTATAAGTAAGTAAGTAATTTATATAGCATGTTAACAGTAACAATGTTGAATGTGCCCGATGGCTGTTGGCCCACCATTCCAAAAGACTGTCACGGGTTAAGAATAGGGTTGGAGTTAGAGCTTGGCTGAGAACCAGTGTCAGAGTAAGCTTAGCATCCAACTCAATGTGCAAAATATGCCATTTCAAAAATGCACCTTCTCAGGCACTAGTACTGGCAATAAAAGCAACAGCAAAAATATCTAAACAAAATGGCAGAAACAAAAAAAACTAAATGACAGTAATAAAACCAACAATATATACAATTCGTTCATGTGTCAGAATCCATGTGACGGAATGAATTCTCGGTACGTGCAATGTCTAAAATTACCTCCTCAGACTGCGCTATTTCCCAGCGTGGTCGACTGTGTGGCTTGTCAATGACTTTCTGCAGCTTGTGAGCTTGTTCTGACCAGTACAGACGCAGTGAGTCTCTCAACAACCCTACACATACACGTGCTTCAACATGACTAGAGCCAAAATCAGTCTTTGGTAATCACGGGCTGCGCGGTAGTGCAGAATTGTTGTAAGGGTGACCAGCCACTTCAATGGAAGACTCAAAAATTTGACCCCCGTATTTCCCAAACCGCTTAATTCTTCCAAACCAAAATTTGCACAGATAATTACATCCGGCATATCTCCTGATATGCAAAATTTGGTGAAAATCCGTTCGTGGGGTGGCTTCCCCCATGAATGGGTAAAATATAATGCTTGCGTGACTTTTTGTACCTTCCCTTCCCTTTTTTTCTTGCCATCCTCTACAGGAAAAACGACTGAACTGATTTTAATGCACGATGGCTCATATGACGCAGTTTCGTGCAAATTTTAGCAGTCATTTAATCATTTTCGCCTTTTGGGGGTTACAAAATTTAAATTCAACATTTTAATATACTTTAAAAACTAGAAATTTGGGGCAAAGCCCAACGTGAGTCCGCCCGGCGCCCTAAGTCCGATTGGGAGAAATTAGAGGGGTGTAAAGGGGGGGGAGAATTTCCCCGGCATCAGTCACGTGGTCCGAACTCAAATGTATTGGCATACGCCGAACGCGCATTGTCGACTTAGGGTAGGTCAACGTGAGCGCTTATAACTTTGTTCGTAGTGAACCGAATTTCACAAATTTTTTTTTGTTCAACGCCGAAAAGATCGTTCTCGTCAACGCCGTTTAGATTTTGTCGCTATCTTCATCGATTCCAGAGATATTTGCGGGCAAACTCGAGTGTTGTCGTAAAACGTACTAAATTTTAGACGTTTTTTGCCCCCCAAATTTTAAGGGGGCGGTGACCACAAAAGTTGCACCCGCGTTGTCACCCCCATCTAGCAGCACGTCACGTGGCAAAGTCTCATGAAGCTACTCCCTTTGGCTCCAAAGATCCTTCGCCTAATACGCTACATTTTAAGGCAATTTTTGACTCTCCTTTGAAAAATGT
>Ga0209367_1005335_pt1 | contig 17820 bp, 9 predicted proteins | sample WorMetLIZISLAND2_FD_187412 | JGI IMG/M metagenome (GOLD analysis project Ga0209367, IMG submission 187412) | Marine gutless worms symbiont microbial communities from Max Planck institute for Marine Microbiology, Germany - Olavius geniculatus... ... | reverse complement strand
ACGTAGGCCTATCGCCGCTAAGTTCGCTTTCTATAACGTCTCTAATGTGAAAGCACCTCGGTAACAAGTATGCCGTCATGTAGTACACCCCGCCGCCGCCGCCGCGAAAATATCAGCAGCGCGTCGAAAAGCGCACAACGAAAACGTGTAATTATGTATGTATATACAGTGCACTGCAGTCTTCAGAGAAGCTTGTCGGTTGGCTAATATGCACTTTGCACCGCAATGCTCGATTTGTTAGTAGGCATTCTGTTCCTTCAATTCGGCGGAACGTCTGCATTATTTGCACGGACAACGTGTGAGACCATGGTTTCGCTCTGTACGTCCGTTTTGTCAGGTCTGCAGTTCTGACTGCTCGCATTATGAAACACACTCACTCACTCACTGGACCGCTTGACCAGCGACGGGTCATTGCGTCATCCAGACTTCACGATCACCAACTATGTCCCATGCTGCCAGCATCTGCATTGAGCCCGACGTGGACCTCCAGCTGCACGCCGGATCCACGTACGTCGAGGACGACCTCGCGGACGCTTCCAGTCCGGGCGGCCTGTTATCGGGGCGGTCATCTGCACGGGTGTTGACTGCCAAACGAAGTGCTGCATGCGCATATTTCAAACATTTGACCGTGTTTTTAATATTTCGTAACTTTTGCTCACCAAGTCGCACACAGGATAACCGGCGCACTGCGCACGAAATCTATTTCTAGGACGCGTTCCATCAACGTTGAGAACAAAATTTCGTGGCCTTGGCCAGTGGCGGAGTCAGAAGAAGGCGGGGTAGCCGCTCTTCCTCCTATTGACTGGGTGCGTTTTTATAACCAAGTAAAAATTTGGCACAAAAATGCATCTATTTTCGCAAAAAAAACATTTTAAAAAATTTTCTGGGGATGGGCGCACTCCTTCCCCAAACCAGGCTCATATTGAGACCCCACCCATCGGCGCCTGGACCTTATGTCTCGATGCCTTCGGGGTGTTCCCTTGAGCGTTGGCTTTTACTGCTTATTTAATTACTGTTAATTTTGTTAAAAGGCACTGACCTTGGCCTTGACATTGAACAAAAAAACAGCCCTGAGACGCCCATACACCGACAATCTGAGATAACTTGAAAAGTCAATCTTGGTCGAGGGGACGACATTCCGAAATATTGAAAAAATTGAAAACCAACAACTAAAGTAAACAGTTCTTATCGACAGAATAATATTGGCCATAAGTGTTTTGAGTACGATGTGTTTTGAAATGCTTCGAAGTACTTTAAATTACTGTAACAGATGATTTCAAGGGTAGTTGAAAAAAATGCTGCAGAAATGGAAACAATGACTACTAGCTACAAAAAAACGCACACGGATTGAGCTGCAACAGAAAAGTGACCACCTTGTTACTAACATGAGTGGCTGATAAGTGACGTTGCAAATAACAACGGCGAATGCTGCTAAATGCTTTTCATAATATTTTTTTCAATGCTACAAATCACTGGAAGGCCAATAACGTTACAATACTATTGTGACGCAAGTACGACATCTCGCAGCTGATCAGAGGGACGTTCAGAGGCTGCCTACATTGTGCGACAAAAACTCGCATCATCAACCGACTACGTACATACAGTGCAGCTGTCAATCAACTCGGGTTTGGCAGCGCCATCGCACGACACGCCACTGGCTGCACTCTATGGGGGCAGCTCGATAGTCCGAAGTTTTAGGCTTTTTCCATATCTAAATTTACTTCTACAGACGTTGACTCAAGCTTCACATTCTCTTTCAACTAAAAGCAAGATTAAGGCTAGGGTTAGGGTGAGGGTTAGAGTTAGTGAAAATGCATGTTGGACTATAGGTACAAATTCGGACTACGGATTATAGACACAAAATCGCACTCTACATACGTAGCCGCGCCCTGTTTTTTTGTCGCAGGCAAGCTTTTGACGCACATGCCGTCATCCTCTGACGTCGACCTGCAGGCCGCCTGTTACGACTCTGACACCTGTCCCAGTGCGCGGCGGGCGTCAAAAATCATGTGCGCCGCGCCGGGCGCACTGATGGTCGAATCACAAAAGGTGGCAGTGGCTGTGGTAGCAGTCGTAAGACCACGTACTGTAGGCTCTGACTGCGACCGGTGTCACATTAAAATGTCTCCTCCATGAAAAATCTGCCCGGAGAGAGGTAATCACGGTATTGATATGCATGTCTCCCCCTTAATGAAATATCGCCGGCCCGATAAATAAGTCTCCCCGTTATAGGATCGCTCCCCAGAAAAGTCTCTCCCGGCCGACAGTTTACCGGTAAAAATCCGCCCGCCCGGGCGGAGCAGATTTTTACCGGTAAGTTGTCGGCTGGGAAAGACTTTTCTAGGTAGCAATCCTATAACGGGACACCGGCGCCTTTCGGCTTTCGTTAACCGATGTCGATGCACGCTGCGACCTGGCGTCGAATCGGCATTCATTACGATCTGCCGCACGGATAATATTACACTCAGTTCGCGCTGCCTCCGCTGGCATTTTTTTGCCGATCTCAGGTCCGTTCGTTGTACCAGAGTGCGGGTCACCAGGTATATTATCGCCCCCTCCCTCCCCGATCTAACGTGTACCTGCAAATCAGCGTCTGGCCGCCCGCCCGCGCCAACTTTCGCAACGAGATTAACCAGATTTGCTGCTAACTGGTTAGGCGTTGCACCCGTAGGCCTATATCTGCTCCTTAACTCAAGAATCGCAACTTTTTTGGTATACGCAGCTTCTCCGGGCGAGTCTGCTAAGTCGGACTTTCCTAATTGGTTGGGTTTACAATCATATAGGCCTACCCGCAGGTTGGATCGGTCAATAAACAGCCTGAATGTGCGACGACCAGGAACTGGAGTTCTTGTAAATCTGGGTGCTAGATCAGCTATAGCCAGTGGCAGCGACACCTGTTCATTCTTTGGGCAGCAAATATTACAAGAAATTTGAGCTAATGCTCACGAGACTCGCGAAAGCCTACAGCAGTTCCTGTTCAGTAGTGTAGCTAAAAATTGGTGTGTTCACGCTAAGTTAATATACAAATACCAAATTCTCTATCTGGATCGCATAACGATAGTTATGTGGCGCCACTTTGTGAATGATATAGACTTGTGTCGCAGCCCGAAATCGCCAAAAAATCCATAAAACCTATTTTGGCGTTCAAGGTCATTCAAGGTCATTGAGTTCGGCGCCAATCGAGAGCCACTCTACGACTTCATATTAGTGATTAATAGTAACCTAGGCCCTATCTCGCATCGTTACTGAGATACAGCGAGTTTTATCCAAAAATCGCAAATTTTGCCCACCCCTTTTCATTTAGCGCCCTTGTTCGAAATGACCTCCTTCGAATTTATGAAAAAGCTTTACGGTTCCTGAAACTAAAGTCTTCCAGGCAGCCAACGGTAAAAATTTGGTGATCCTAGCTTGCACCGTTTTTGACTGATCCACCCGTGTGACGGAGAGACGGACAGACAGACAGACTAAGACGCGCTGAAAGCAGTAGCTGCTTTCGCGCGTACTAAACGAAAGTCCGCAAAAGCGTCAAAAAGTGGAACAGTGTCGTAATTCATATACACACCCAACGTGAATTATATGCAATTCTGTACAAAAGAAATCTGCGTCAATGCTCATGAGACTCGCGACGCAGTCTGTCTCGGTCTATCTCTTATAATTTCGACCAAAATTCATTCTTTAAAATAATGTGCGTGGCAACATAAAGTCACGACAAATTCACTAAAAGGTGATATTTTCGAAAGAATCTACACCCATACAATTTAGAAGATACTTTTTTGATTTTAAAATCGTCCGATGTCATCGATGTCGGTACCACGGGATAGTTCGTCAGCACTGCTCGTTATGATAAGCAGCAAGTCTCTGTCTATCTGCAACTGTTTTACGCTAAATGTGTTTATAGCGGTGAAATAGCAACCTCGTTGACGCCTTTGTTCGAAAGGGTAATCCCTTCACCCAGCAGCACAGTATTTGCTCGCAGGAAACAAGAGACACTATAGGCTATCTTATGGCGAAAACCGGGAGTATCTATCTCATCTGGGCTTGAATCGGTACCAGGTCCTGACAGGCAGGCAGACAGACGGACAGACAGACGGAATTACGATAGCTAACACGCGCTGAGCACATAGTGTGTCGCGCGTAAAAACACTGCGTTGAATACAGTCCGCGTACAATATGTACATACGGACCAACTATAGACGCTAGACTCACAAATTTTTTAAACGTTCGCTTGATATGCCCATGATGCTGATGCTCCAAGCATTTTTATTCCTTTTCAGCTCAGAGTCGGGGGCATTATTATAGAAATAGTGACTGGCGTCGAGGTCGTTATTGAACTTTTTTCAAAATTCATAAAAGATTGCTTGAAATCGAAGACCGAGAGCAATATTTGTGTATTTTACTATCCCTTTGAATAAAGTAAACAAGCAACATGGTCGTGTGCTAATAACACACACGAAGCTTTATTCACCATAAACATGGTAGAAACAGAGGCTAAATGCAATTAATAAAACAACACACAACTTGAGTAAACAAAATAATCAAGACCATGCATGGCGTACAGAACACAACAAACTGTCAAAGTTGTTACAACTGGTTAAAAATTTATGTGTCCGCTTAGCTATTATATCAGATACTAAATCAAAATTATAATAACGCTGACACTCTTCAATTACAACTTTAGACCTAATATTAAACATTTTGACAAAACAGCTGTTGACAACAAACTGCAACGAAGCGATATGTGACTTTTTCATCGGACAAGTCTCAGTGCCGTACAGCAACACAGGCAGACACTTCTTTTTAAATAGTTCGAGCACAACTTCCTCACTAGCAATCCTGCCAACTTTACCAAATATAGCATTAAAACTGCGATAAACAGCTTGTTTAGAATGCTTAAAAGAACAAGAATACACACTTGACGAGGTAATATAGACCCCCAAATACCTAATTTCGTCACGCCATTCCAGTTTGGCTTTATCGATATTCATTATATTATTACAGTTAACCTTATAACGAGGTCCAACACGCAAGCATGAGGATTTCTTAGTGTTAATAACCATATCCATCCACCTTAGTTCTGTTTCACAAACGGACAAAAGTTTTTCAAGTGCCGAGACAGAAGGGGCTAACAGAACAACGTACGATTTAGCCACAATATATATACACACGACACTACAAAGTACAGTTTGTCCACAATACAGCCAACCAGCCGTGTGTCGTCGGCGTGATCATAGACATCTTGAATATTAATTAAGGGCGACCAGTCAAAAATTACTTCAATATTGCCTCGAGGGCAATATTAAAGTGATTTTTGACCGGTTGATTAAGCGGTTGGTGAATAGTGCGTATTTAGGAATGTCACGTGACGCGATTTGGACCAATCGCGTGCAGGTATTTTGCGTTGAGGTATAACAAAATTTGCTATTGTCTGCTATCTCTGCTGTAATCCTACTGTCGCCGTCTATGAGCCTAGTAGCAGCTGTCGTCCGGGCAATATCGAAACCGAAACACATTGTCAGTGATCGAGTAAACTGGACATTGGTGAAGCGGGGCATTACTGTGCAGACAGACACTCGTCCAGCAGAAACGACAGAATTGCGCCTCTGGCTGCACGATCTGTATCGGCAACCAATTCAATTCAAGTTATCGCTGCACCGCAAGACCGATGTGGTCGAACTTCTTGGCTACAATAATGATCGGACGGACGCGCAGCATGCACAGTCTGCATGAATTGCGAATCCTTCTCAAGACAGCGCACTGAGCCTCATAACACGGTAACTGCGGAAGCTCTAAAAGAGTGAGACCGTGGTGGACGCGTATACCTAAGGAGGGAAGACTGGAAAAGACTTACCCCTCCTTCGGTGTATGGTTAAACGTCACTCATGGCATATCATGAAATAAAGATTAAAAACTAGAAGGCACTCGTAAGAGTGCATATCTCCACCAAGTGAAGTAATTTAAGCATTACAACTACTACTACTAATACATCTACAGCTACAACTACAGCTAAAGATAATGGGGTCATCGGTCACGTAACCATTCGACTCGCGGTGGTCGACTTCCTATGGGTGGTTCATTGCGACCTTGCGTCTATATGGCACCGTTATGCAGATGTGGCGCCTCAAAGTGCATGTACACACACAGACACACACAAACACAGAACGACGGACAGAACGACCAATCTCTTAATCTCCTCCAATGTTCACTACCTTCACCTTGGCGGAGATAATAAACAAACGTATATATTTTCGCTCCATATCCCAACTTTTTCGCCAACTTTTTTTCTGTTTTTCGCAAACGGAAGCATAGAAATGTTGTAGGGCTAGGTTAGCCTGCGTACAGTATACAAAATAATGATAGTTCGTCGGCATATAGAGCGATGTAGGCCTACTTCGGAGGCTACAGCGCGCCGTGGTGATGTGAATTCGCTGCACGCAAAAACAATCGTACTTGCAATGAGCCATGTAGACTCTTGAGCCCGTGTAACATACAGTTTCTATTTCAATCACCCTATACGCCTTGCGGAAGTTAGAACTGCCTCGCTGACTATTATCTACTGGTCCTTACACGTCAGCCATGCACTCTGATCATGGTCTCGCTGGCGTCCGACGTAATGTCCTGTACATCGGTCATTTGAATCCAGGCTATGTAGATCAAACGTCAGTGGCGTTGTAGGTTAAAGAAGTAAGAGGAGAAAACAGCTTTGCAAATTGCAGCTGCTCAAAATCGCAATTTGGCCTCTAAATTCCTAAAAACGGGACACTGTCAGCCCCAAATTTTATAGTTTTGGACGAAAAATTTTTCCACCAAAAATTTTCTCCAACCGGTTAAAATTAAAGGTATTAAATGTGATCCGTCGTACATAATGTTCTGGGTAAGGTGATTGTTAGTTCAAGTCCTAACAAACTGAGATAAGAACCACAACCGTAGGCCTAAGACACAGCGATGCGAACCAAGGTTTACATTTACTTCTACCCATGCGTTTCAGCTCGTCTTCATCACTGATTTTCAGCCGCACCCGACAGTGTCCCACGTAAAATAACCGAGCTTTTCCAGTCGTCGCTGCTCGTGACTGAAACAGTCTAAACATGTCACCTCTGCACCGTCCGTGGCTGTCTTTTGGTCCCGGCTCAAAACCCTTCTGTTTCACATTTCATATTCCACCCCTTGGTGCCCGCGCAGTGATGCTCATGCCTCATGTTGCTTAGGATGTCGTTTTCGTATTTTCGCGCGGTAATGCGCGGTTTGTTCACCGTACGGTAGGGCTCGCCGTGGCCACCCGACGCTTTATCGCGATCCCGATTTCCGCTTTCTATTTTGTTCAGATATCATATTGATGCCCTCCGATTTTGGGGGTGAGGCGTGAAAGCCCTCCTTTTCGACTCCGATCACGCTGAGTGTTACTTACTTACTTACCTACTTCGGTATTTGACTGATTCGTTGTCTGTCTTCTGTTGAATCAGAGCCATGCAACTTACTTACCTTCGAGTCGGCAATCCATAGGCCTAGAGCATGTATCGAAGTTGCAAACTGTTAATCTAACCCCAACCCCACCATCGACCGCTATACCTCGCCAACAGTGCGTACTTCCGACCGCGTCGTCCGCGCAGTGTCTTATATATTCTTTGCGCGCGCATGCAACTGCGAACTCCGGACGGCAGAACACGTTTTGTCGCTCGACCGGCAATTAGAGAAAGCCGATAGTCGCGTAATGTCGTCTGTTTTCATGAGCTGAGTGCCAGCGTCGCGAGCAGCGACGTGTGTCGTGTAACAGTCACGTACACACCAATACGTCATCGGTCATCCAACCAGAGATAATGTTTAAGCCGAATCAGACACAGCCGAATTCGCCGCCGAATTTTTGGTAGCCGAAAATTCGCCGAAAAAATACGGATATTCGATTGCAAAGTACTTGGAGAAAATTCACCCACGACAACTTCCATTTTGTTTTTTTTTTCATAGCTTAAGCCTAAATCAGGCACAGAAACTACAAAATAGTGTTTTTGTTTGTCGAAAATTTTAAGCATTGGCATTTGCAAGCATTTTTGTAAGCAACAGTAAATTCCATCTCTCCTGATCAGTTTTGCCACCTTACTTTGCAAAATAACATCTTCGTCATCATTATCAGAAGTTCAGAACGAATATCAGCACTCTGCATGTTAGCCACACCAAACAAGACAAACTTAGCAAGAAGATATGCCTGTTAGCTCGTAACTTGTGCATTAATTTACAAAGTTCGCAAATTAATCAAAAATAAAAAAACAGTAATACTGTTTCAAAAATTGAGCTTCGGAAGCTGGTGCTACCTCTCTGGGCTGGTACCCGAAGGCAGTGCTTCTGCATTCCGTAGTTACGCCGCTGCCAGGTATAGTAACCATTTAATAGTGACCCAATCGGGAGTCGACTGTCGAACCAACGACCTTTTGATCGCAAGTTCAACATTCTAACCGAAGCCAGTTAATCGAATAACAGTAAATGGAAACAATGAAGTTGCGCCTAAACGTGCTACTGGGTGGGCCAAAAAACGTGCCATTTTACTTTTGTCCATATCTTCGCCAATTATTATTGACTGATTTTCAAAATTCTTTCACTAGCACACTCTGCAGACAATTTGCGATAACGCGATTATTATAGATCTCGTGCACCACACCATAAATGCGTCTCTCGTACAATACCTTGTAAAATATCAATGAAATATAAATACATAACAATAATAACAAACAAATATTTTGGAAAAAAATGAAAAAAACACTTCAGACAAACATTGCAGTCTAGTGTCATACGAATCATTCGTCGCAATGTTGGTCTGAAGCGTTTTTTTCACTAACTTAAATTTTTGTTAGTTTTTCTTTCATTTTTATGTCACAAGGTAGTGTAAAAACGCATTTACCGAGTGGTGGGTTATATGTAATAATCACATTATTGCAAATTGTCTGCAGAGTGTGCCAGTGAAAGAATTTTGAAAATTGGTCAATAACTGTAGAAAATATGGACAAAAGTAAAGTGGCACTTTTTTATGGCCCACGGTGTACATTATGTGATCACATGCACGCGTGACACCTACTGTTACGCTGGCAAGGTCTGCACGAGATAATTTATCTGTCCAATAACATCGCAAGATCAAAAGAGGGCATCGCTGATAATGACGCAAGTTTGTCATAGTCGTTGTTGCCAGTACGTATACATGAGTAAAAAACGTGAAGTCCGCCCTGGCGCATAATAGAACGGCGCTGATTTCCGTTTCAGTGCCCTCAGCCAGACACCAGTTTATACTGCGAGACCCCGAATACGGGGCTAGTGCATCGCGCGGTGTACCTGTTAATGTCCCAGCTTTCGCCGACTCTCACTGCGTCTGCCCACCGAGGAATGGCCAGGCTGAGTTGACAAATAACATCACCACAACCGACCGCGACAAAAAAACAAAAAAATTTGAGCTAATGCTCACGAGATGCGCGAAAGCATATAGCAGTTCTTGTTCGCAAACTGTCAGTTTATTTCCAGCCATTTCGTCGCCGTTCATTCTTGCAGTGTGCGCTGCAGCTAAAGATCGCAAAAAACAATAAAAACCTCTTATTTGGGAAGTTTATGGTCTTTCAAAATCATCGATGTTGATACGACTAAAGAGTTCGTCACTAGTGCTTGTTATGATAGGCAGCATGCCCATGCAACCGTTTTCACGAAAGACTGGACAACAACGGTAAAATAACAACTTCTACGGGGGTACCACTCTTTGATGCTTTCGTGCGCAGGTTTCCTTGAACCTAGAAATCGAGACTTAGACCGTTGAAATCTACATTCAATGCTAAAAATCTCGTACGCGGCTTCCCATGTCTATCTTAATTGATTTCGGTGCAATTCGCTCTTGAAATGTGTCTCGCAGCTCGAAATCGCCAAAAATCCATAAAACCCCTATTTTGGCGTTCAAGGTCATTCAAGGTCATTGAATTTGGTGGTAATCGATAGCCAGTGTACGCAAATTTTTCGTACCCCCTTTTATTTAACGCCCTTGTTTGGGGTGACCCCCTTGGAATTTATAGAAAAGCTTTACGGTTTTTAAAACTAGTCTTCCGGGCAGCCGCCTGGGAAGATTTGGTGATCCTAGCTTGCACCGTTTTTGACTGATCCACCCGTGTGACAGACGGACGGACGGACGAACGGACAGACAGAATTGCGATGGCTAAGACGCGCGTAAAAAGTGTACGGATAACAGTACAAGTGAGTGAGTGAGTAAAATAGTTTCTTAATGGCACATCAGCATAAGGCCAAGTAGAAGCCATTTTTTCTACTTAGCAGTGTTAATAGTAACTGATCGTATAAACTAATAGCAGCGTGCACATCCATAATACTTTAAACGTTTGACAAAATGTGAAAATCCGTTTTGTATGCTGATTCAGGTCTATAAACATAGTCATCTTAGCAAGGCAGCTAATACCGACGGTCTTAGTACTTTAACTCTGCTTTGCGTCAGGGGAGACAATAATTGACTGCGAAACGAAAAACGCAAATAGGCTTATATCTAAAACTATGACAAACTGCCTCAAAATTCCACCGGCAATCTAAATTTTTCGACGAAAAAAATCTTGACAAAAGTATTTTCAAAATGCGACAAAATGGCGACAATTAATTATTTTGAGCGCGAAACTTGTCATTTTTTGTAACTGTTAGTATTTGTTGAAATCACTTGGTGACACTGCGTCGAAAATGACCGATTTGCCGTTGGGACTTCAATGTTATCTTTTATCACATAATACAAATAGGCTACGGTATTTATAGTTTTAGCGTTTTTGATAGTGTTTAAAATAACTATTTTTAGATCTTCCGGGTTGATTTTGCCAGGTTCGCAGTCGAAATAAAAAAAACAAATTTGGCGTTTTTCTGAGTAATAATTAAAGCCCAGGGGCTTTTATCGCACCTAAGCGCAACAGCTGCGCTTAAAAACAGAAGCGAAGCAGCGCGACTCAGAGACGTAAAACGCGTCGTAGGCCAATTGCAGCTGCATTTGCTGAGGGCAACGCGATGATAATAATATCACGATGTCACTGGGTACAGAGAAAAAAAACACACTATAGACGTCCAACGTTTGATTTGTTTCACGCCAGTCGTGTACGTGAAGCCTTTTCCATTCGTGCAACAGCTCGTCACTGTATTCTGACAGAGTTAACAGGTTTAAGCTATAGCCTAGTTACTGTATATAGCTTATCATTAATTTTCATGCATGTAATAAGCTTGTGACTTCACTTTACTGTAGGCCTACGCGTAACTATAGGCAAAAAAGTTAACGAATTATTAAAATCGGACGACATGATAAGAACGCTATTGACTTTGCATTTCCGAGAACATGATGCAATACCATTAAATACAAAATTGTTAACAGTCGAACTCCAAATAGTTCACTTAGAACTCAGAAGGGATGCTTACTTGTCAATACTTTTCCCTTGTAATCGGTCCAGACAAAACGTCTATTTTCATAAATAGTTTTTAGTTTTTTAGTTTCTTCTTTAATATCTGTCCGGCTCCTTTACTTCAGATTTCCGGTCATTTTGCAATAGTCTACTATTCTAACTTAGCCTGCTAAAAATGCAAACGTCTATGTACAAAGTAGACTTGTTACCTCCGCCGAATAAATAAGTTAACTTTTGTGCTTTGTTCGCTTATGTATAAGATGTCTCTAAAAGTTACGAACGGATTTTGGCGACATTTTGGAGAGGGTTGGTCAACGAGTATGACCCGCTACTGAACTGGCTAAAGATCGGTAGCGATCCGAATTTTGATGCGGATTCTGCATAGACATGGCTTTATCATACCGTTATATTGAACGTAATCTGTCACTCTGTACCGTATAAACTAATTTTTGACGCGCTAGCTATGACACGATTGTCGCTGACTGTCGTCTGTCTGTAACGGATGTATTGTGGCTAAACGTTAAGTCTTATCATCGGACTTGTTTTTTAAATCTCCAGTTTTTAAGTGTTGGCGAAGTAGTTTGTTTTAGTCTTTTTTACTCTTTGTGTTTGTGTCTGTGTTTTGTGTGTTCATGGGCCTCGAACCTGCTATTGAAGACAATATATAAATAAATAAATAAATAAACAAACATAGGCATGCAAAATTTTAGCAATCTAATGCAAAAGAAACATTTTCAAAATTGGAGTTAAATGGAGATAGGACAAATGTGCGTTTTTCAACAAAAAAGCTTAAAAAATACGACATAGGTCACTATTAATCACTAATAGGAAGTAACCATACGCTCTTTCAGATGAGATTAAAGTCATCGACCTTGGATGACCTTAAAAATCGGTACTGCAACAGCAACTGTACAGGCTGTAGCGCGTCTTCCCTAGCGTCAGCTGGGCTTTCTTGATATGAAATTTAACGGAGAATGTAGAGAGTAGCCCAAAGATGATCCGCCGCTAGGATTCTGACGACGATCCGTTTCAGGACCTAGACCCTGGTCCGTGATCCGAATCACATATACATTAGGCCTTGCTATATTATTTTTTTACCTCGCCAGGTGACAACACTATTTTGAGCAAACGTTTGAGATCTATGATCGCTTGTAGTTTTAATTTGCTTTGTTCTGAGCGTTACGTTTCACAGTTAGATAGATCATAGCGTTCAAATACATAACTCGACGCACCGTTTATAGTTACTGCCCATCATGCAATGATTATCGTACCTGGCGGAACGTGAAGACACTGGAGGCACTGGTACGGATCGACCTGCTGGCTCGCTCCGTGCATTATTCACTCACTCACTGTTGCCCGCGTTTTCCTGTACAGCTGAATAACACAACGTTTTGTTGTAACGGTAGCTTGGTAGTGTAACGGTTAGGAGATTGAACTTGCGATCGCGAGGTTCTGGGTTCAACACCCAGTCGGGTCGGTCGCTCGCTATCAAGGTCTACTTGGGTGAAGTCTGCGGACAAGAAAGTAAACCATCTCGGTATGTAAGTCTAACTAACGCCAAAACCAGCGCAGCATTCATCTGAATTTCTCTGAGTTAATAAAATGTAAAGTCCAGATCATTACATTATAAAGCTCACAAGCCCGTATAGAAAAGTTTACATTTACACTGTGTTTCAAAATAACGTCCCACTTTGTAACTGTCCATGTCTTTGACAAATATTAGCCAATTTTTGAAATTCTTTCACTCGCACACTCTTTGGACAATTTGCAATAAAGCAGTTATTGAATATCTTACCACACCGTAACTACGTCGCTACACTACCTTGTGAAATATAAATGCAAGAAAAACTAGCAATAGTAGGCAACAGGCGTGTTGGAAGATAAAAGACACTTCAGACCAAAATCGCGACGAATGATCTGTACAATGCTACGCTGTATTAGACCCGTCTTTGTGGATATCTGGCGTGTTATATAGAGTGTTTGTTTCTGGCCTTCGTGGTTTAGTAAGGCTACCAGTTCATCCACAATGGTCACGTTCTCTTCAGTTCGTGCATGCTTCAATCGGCCGCTCTCATGCCTTTGTTCAGTGCTTCCTGTTATCCAAATCTTTTTAGTGATGTGTCCCAGTCCTTCCCTGTTTTTGTTTATCTTAAAAAATTTTGCCAATATTCTTTGCAAATTGCATTTTTGAACTCATAAAAGTTCTTAGTTAAAGCCTTGTCCCCATTGCTAAATGCACGTTATATTACCGGTGTATTGTCAGTTGTCACTGCATGAAAAATTATTTTTTGCAATAATATTATCTGCTTCTGTTTAGAAACACAAGAAATGTATCAAAAACTAAACATTATTAGCTATTAATATAAAAATTTTAGAAAATTGTTTTTAGAAAATAATTTTTGCATATGTATTACTAGGATTTTAGACATTTTTGACAATTTAAGTTTCACATGATAGTGTAGAGACGCAGTTAAAGTGTGGTGGTATGTTTAATAATAACACCACTGCTACTTGTCCACAAGTGTGGTAGTGAAAAAAATGAAAATCGGTCAATATTTGACGAAGATATGGACAATCACAAAGTGGCACGTTTTTGAGACAACTGTGTGCAGTGTATAAGTCAGTGATAAATAAGATAGCAATTAGGACTATATACTCTATACAACGCAGTGCATTTTGACCATGAACTTCGATTTAGAAAATGCAGCGCCGCATTTCACCAAACTCAATCGTTCTACGACTTCACATCACTGGATGGCCGCATAGTGCGCTGCGGTATCATTAGCTCATGCCAATCAGCTTTAACTTCCAAGACTGATCTCTACAGTCTGACTTATGTAAGCAGAGCTACCGCAAGTAAGCTATACTTGACCTTTATGATATGTTCATTCTCTTTGATTTGATGCCTTTGCACGAATAATACGTAGTTCATTGCAGTCCTATCGAAATAAAAAAGATAATCAAGAAACAGTTTTCGATAAGTATTTAGTTCTCGCCGTATTTATCGAAAACCGTCTCTTACATGAGTCAGATTATAGACAGCAGTTTTGGAAGTTGCGGGCTGCGGCTGATTGGCATGAGCTAATGATAGGCTACCGCAGCGCATTATGCGGCCATCCATTGTTCACGCTAGTGAACAACTATACTTGCAGTGCAGCCAGCAGACATACCACCACCCCGATCAGCAACAATGAGCCCTTAATACATCAGATTGCACGGCACGAACCGTTTATACAGTGAACGAGGCTAGCCGAAATGGGCAAGTGAACGTACGGTACAGTGCAAGTAATTGCACAGGCGGATTTCTGAGGGAAAAGTGGTAAGGGGCCACGGTTTTTCCAAGATACCAAAAATCGCACGAAAACGCCCGCTACCCACCAAGAGATATGTTTTATAGCTGTGTCAAATTTAATTTCGGCCGAGTCGCCGCACATTTTCTGCTGATCAGTTGACTGATAATTCGGCCCACTGTGACGTTTTGGCGTAGCCTGCGTACGAGCAGCAACGCAAAATAATGATGAACCGCTTGCAAAAATTGCGCTATGGCGTGTAACGCTATTATGGATAATACAAAAGTGTTTTAGGCAAAAATTCCTACACATATTCGAAGATGTTTTGTCATTACATATATGCGTTTGCACTTATTCAATTCGACCACTTGGCTGAATAACGCATGCAAATGTTCGGGACGTTTTTTTGCGCCACCCGGTATTATGGTGCCAAAAAATGTAGCACTTATAACGGCCCAAAGTACACAAAACTTATACAAACACCCAAAATTAAAACAAAATGCAGAGTGAACACTGCCCCTTTCCCAGTTTTTACTTTCTAATGAAGGGGGCATCTCTCCCGGTACCCCACTTTCACTCTGCATTCTTGCACCTTTGGCGCTTGACTTGTCCCTCAATCATAATTCTGGACCGCCCCCTGGATGACGATCGCAGCAAATAAGAGTGGCGAGGTGGCATAACAATTATCACAGCAGTCAGAAAGAAAGAGAAAAAGTGGCGCTTGTTTAAAGGCTGCCCACATGTGCTACAAAACATCGCAAGCAACAAAAACGGTGCAGCTGTCAATCGACTCGAGTTTGGCAGCGCCATCGCACGAGATGCCACTGCTATTGCGTTCCGTGCGATAACGCGATGGCGATTCCAAACCCGGTTGATTGACAGCTGCACTGTAAGTATCCGCGCTCTGTTTTATTGCATGCGATGCTTTGTCGCACATGTATACACATTTTGAGTAAGTGTGAGATAGGCCTTAGTGGCGTAGCCAAGATTTGGATGTAGGGGGCACATAAAGGTGGATGTGGGAGGGGTGTCCCCTCCCCACTGGCGAAGAGGTCTGGAGAGGAGGTTGTGCTTCCCGAAATTTTTTTGGAATTTCGTGTAAAATGAAGCGTTTTAGTGCATTTTTGACACTATTTTTAGTAACTGACTTGTCTTCTAAAGGGGGGCACGTGCCCCCGGTGCCCCCTATGGCTACGCCAGTGGTGTGAGAGTGAATATTTGTGAGTATGGTTCAGAACGGCTGGCGTGCTAAACGTTTCCGAGTGCAAGGCAGAGAGCGCTGGCGAGATTTATAAGAACGCTCTACGATGAACTCTTACAGACCAATGAGCCTTTACGCAGCCCGCCAGAGATCTTCATTGATTAGCAACAACAACACCGCGCACTCAACCCTTGCTGCTTCACTTGTTTTGATTTGACTTTTAACCTGCACTGATTAAATAAGACTTTTTCTCAAGATTAGGGCCATGGTGGCGAAACGGCAGGGTGTCGGACTTGCGATCGTGAGGTCCTGGGTTCGACTCCCGGTCGGGTCGCTATCAAGTGGTAATACTATCTGGATGGGTGACTATGTCTACGGACAGGTAGACCATCCAGGTATATAACAAACACCAAGACCAACTCAGCAATTCATCTCTCTGAGGTAGGTAGGCCTAATTCGAGTACCGGTCTGTATTGCTGGGGTTAAGTTCACCTGTGTCGGATGGCAGGTAACAATGCGTGCATACGGCAGGTGACGCTCCGTAGCTCTGTGATCGGTTTTCCACAGAACTATACATATAACACAACCTTCAACCTTTAAGACTAGGCCTAGAGCATATTAAATGTTTCAACGTATTAATGTCACTCGTTGATCAATAATAATTTTTGTACAATTAGACGTGGCAAAAGTATGCAATGCATGCTACTCGATGCCAGCCAATGGTTACCATAATAACATAATTACTATGACTTTACAGGTAGAAAACTATTGTCAAAATATTTAATGGTTGCTAACAAAAGTCCTGATAATTTCAAGATGTCTTTGTCAAAACCAAGACCTGGTGTCACAAACCTTAACACTTTCATCGCGTGACATTTAACGCTTTTCTCTCGATCAATAGTCACTCTACACCGAGCCAGGTTACTATTAAAATAAGTGACTGTCTGCGGGCAGGTAAATAATCTCGAGAAATAACCCAAACCATGCAGGTCATCTTAGCGTTTCATCAGTTCAAAGTACAAAGTAAATCGAGTACCAATCTGCCTGGTTAAGTAAAGTTAAGGCAGGCACGTTCACCTACGTCGGGTGGCACGTATGATCCCATATGGCATGTGACGCTCTGTAGCACTGAAACGAATTTCTATAAAAAGCTATACACACATTCCCTCTTTTTAACGTTTTGGTTTGTTTGTCCATCCATCCGTCGTATCTATGGGACAGATAAACGTAATTACAATTTATTAAACTCGTCAATCTGTTGTAATTAACCAATTGCATATTGCTATTTGCAATTAAATTGCTCTGTGTGGTAAAAACGGAATAAAATAGAGAAAAAATCATGTAACTCGACTTTGCTTTGCCTGCTATTCTATGAACTTATTACAGATAGACGCCGGTCGCTCAGTATACTAACGAGCAAGCACGCTATATGAGGTCTACAATATTTTTCAATAATACACTGTGTCCCAAAAAAAACATCCCCGACATTTTCGACTATAACGTAAAGAAGGATTATCGGATTTTTATAATTTTTGGTAAGAATATTCCTGAGACAACTTGTCGTCAAGTGACAATTTAATTTCCCATCTCACTCAACATCTGTTTCTACACTACCTGGGGAAAATAGAACAAACAAAATATCACTTTTTTATTCAATGCGACATGATTGCTTAATTGACATAACGCGTAAAAACGCATTTTGTTCACATTTCTGACACTGTGGCTGACATTTCATTCAGTTGTCCATTTTTCAACTGCCTACAGTAAAACTGCTTGAAGTGTTGGCCCACTATGACACGTGTACACTGGCCCACTTGACAGCTGCAGTATCGATAATGTTCTGCTCCTGACCAATACAGGCTCTACCAGTCACTTCTTGACGTTACAAACATTCTTAAACTTTTTCTGGTAGACACACTGCTGCAAGACA